>MDTB01177166.1_pt1 | contig 11468 bp, 9 predicted proteins | sample 811161 | NCBI WGS metagenome assembly MDTB01 (sample SAMN05326650, study PRJNA326480) | marine metagenome | isolation source: seawater | place: Mediterranean Sea | collected 2009
AAAAAATAAATCATATAGTCTTATTAGTATTATTATAATTTAAGGTTAATTGTGTTTTAAGCAATTTGTTTTATTAAAATCTTTGAGTTTAAAAATATAACCATCATAATATCCGCCTTTATTAAAAGGATTTCTTCCGACATGTTTCCCTACTTTTTTTTTTGTTAAATAAAGATAATCTATACATTTGGCAAATATTCCAAAATCTTTTCTGTTTCCATGTGAAAGTAAATAAGTTGGAATTGAGGAATTCAATAAATATTTTTTAACGTGAAATTTATCAATTTTGTCTGGAGGGATAATCAAGAAATTACTAAAAGATGTGGCTAATACGTCCCCTTGGCCTAATCCAGTTGCTCTATGCAAGGATAGCACTCTTACATTTTTATTTTTAAAATGATCATTAGACCATTTATATAAAGAGTATCCATTTGCTGTATTTTGCATTACTTTATTTCTTAATTCTGCACTTAAAGACCCATAACTCATTGAAAAAACTCCAAACCATATTGCACCCATAGTTGCTAAAAACTGTATATAAAAAATTAATCTAAAGGGTTTAGATATATTTAAATTTTTATTAGATGCTAGTAATAAAATCATCCAAACATAAATTTCAAAATAAAACCTTGAGCTTGCTTGTCCAAAAAAGAAATTAATTAAAACAAAAAATAAGAAAATTATTATAAAATATTTATAAATATAATTTCTTTCTAAAAAAAAGTAAGCAAACATAAAAATACCAATTCCTACTGCTTCGGTATATTGTCCGATATTTTTTGGAAAAATTAATTGTATTAAATCTGAGCCTCCTTTATTTAAATTATTGTAATTTATAAGGTACTCATAAAATAATTGCACACCATCAATATGAATTGGTAATGGATTTATAATATAATAAATTAAATTACCTCCCCAAACTGAATATTTCCAAAATATAAAACCAAAATAAAAAATAGCTATAAAAGAAATATTTATGAAAACCATTCTTATCAGAAAATTTTTTTTATAAGATATAACTAATAATAATAAATAAATTATAAATGAACTTAATATAAAAGAAAATTTTGAATTTATAGAATTAATTAAAAATACATTACTTATTATTATTAAGGTTAATGAATCAAAATTTTTTTCTAACAATAATTTAAAATTAATAAAAAAAAGAACAAATAAAAATGCATTTGAACTTAAATGTAAAAATTGAGGTTTCGGTGAAGAAACTAAAAAAATTATCATTGGAGAAGATAAAATTAAAAGTATGAAAAAATATTTTTTTTTATCAAACTTATTAAAAATTCCAACTAAACTTATAATACCTGAAAATTGTATGAAGTTACCAAATTGCTCAGCTCCAAAAGAAAAACCTAATGAATATAGTGTTTCTCCTGAACTTACTAATAGATTAGTAAAACTTTCTAAGGAAGTAGGCAATCTTCCAGTTTCAAATATATATTTTGCGCCCCATAAATGGTAATCTAAAGAGTCGACGTGATTTACTGGACTAAAATTAATTAAAAATATTCCAGATACAATTAAAAAAAAAATATAATAATCCAAATCTTGCTTTGTAAAGATAATTTTTTTGAAAAATTTTTTTTTTAAAAAAATAGAGATTTTTATTAAACCTAAAATAAATACTGTTATTGATATGAAATTTAAAATGTATTTGCTATTATTAACAAATAATACAATTGGAAAAATAGCTAACATTAAAAAATTGCAGGCTATAAGGAGTTTTTGATATTTAATCTTTGATATTGATGAAATTAAATAATTAATATTTTTATTATAACAAATTATTTCTCCTAAATAATACAGTCCAGACATCAATATTAAGGAAAAGATAAGACTGAATATTGGATAAGTTGAGGATAAATTTTCAAAAAAGATCATAGTTTCAGTTATAATAAAATATATTTATTTTAAAGATATTATTTTCGGCTAATTTTTTTTTCCATATTTAATACTAAAAATAAACGATTTTAAAAATTCAGGGATTAAAAACTTTATGACATTTTTAAAAATATCAAAAACTAAGTAAAAATATAAAATTATAAAAAATTTTATATCATTTCTATATTGTCTTAATATTTTAATATTTTCCAGATAAACTTTTTTCCTGTTCAAATCTGAAAGACCGCCAGAATCAACATTTGAAATAATTACATTTAAGTCTAGAAAAGAATATTTTTTGTAAAAGCTGTTAATAAAAAAATTAAAATCGGATGAAATTTTATATTTTAAATTAAAACGTAGATTTAATAATATCTTACGTTTTACAATTGAAGATTGATGGCAAAAAGGCATCAACACAGTTTCATTGTTAAAATGTTGACCTTTCAGGGTGTAATTAAAATGTCCATTATTAATTACTGTATTTCCAAACAAAATTTCATAATCTTTAATTTTTTTTTGAGATATTTTTTTTAAAACATTAAAGTTATTGAATATATCTCCAGAATTTAAGAAAATAATCCATTTTCCTGATGATTTTTTGACCCCCTTATTCATAGCATCATAAATTCCTCTATCTTTTTCAATTATAAACTTAATTTTTTTTTTTTTAAATTTTTTGATTATATCTATTGTTCCATCTTTACTTTTTCCATCGACAATAATAATTTCATAATTCTTATATTTTTGTTTTTCTATCGATCTAATTGTTTTTAGAAATTCATTTTTAGTATTAAGACTAACAACTACTATCGAAAATAGGGGCATAAAATTACAAATTTATATAGCCGAAAAAGTATTTATACAATTAAATAAAAATCTAAATCTTAAAAAATAAACTTTAATTCTAGATGCTGACTCAGATATAAGAATATTTTTTACAACTATTTAAAAATAAAGATATTTTAAATGAAATTTTTATTACGATATGTGTGCTTTACTATTTTATAAAAATTTTTAGCAAATTGTGCTCTACTATTATTATAATGTTTTTTTATTAATATTTTTCTAGTTTTAAAAGTTTTTTTGGTTATTACTTTAAAGATTATCTTTGACAATCTTAAATCATCTTTAGGATCAAAAAAATAAGATTTTTTTGGGTTTTGCTCCTTATGCACTTTAATATTTGATAATAATATTGTTTTATTTAAAATTTTTGCCTCTTCAACAGAAGTACTCCAACCCTCAAATAATGATGGATTAATTAATGCATTTGATTGATGGATAAGATTAATTAAATCTGAATATGGTACTTTTCCTAAATATAAAAAATATTTATCTAATCTATTTGTTTTGATTTCATTAATAAATTCATTGAAAACCTTTTTATCTTTTTGTGACTTTGATTCTCCAGTGAGAACAATCTGAAATTTTAAATTCTTCTTTTGCAATCTATTTACAGCTTTAACTAAAATTGAGTGATTTTTATGTTTCCAGAACTGATTTGGAACTATCAAATAATTATTAAGTTTATATGTTTTAACTTTATTTTTATTTAAAATATTGAAATCTATATGAGGAACAAAATTTAATTTTTTATAACTTAATTTTTTTTTATTTGAAAATTTATTCAAATCATTTATTGAACTTTTGCTACTAAGTAAAATTAAACTAGAATTTTCAATAATATTTTTATATAGATTATTTCTTCGTTTTATCTCTCTATCATCAAAATTTTCAGGCATACGAAAATGTTGAAAATCTGGTAACCAACATATTGATTTACAAAAAATTGATGGATTATTAAAATGAGAGATAATATTTAAATTATATTTTTTAATTAAGTAAAAAAGTATCGGATCATAAGATTTAAAAAGTTTGCTAGATATTTTCCTAAAAAGATTTAAATAATTTTTATCATAAAATAAATTTGATTTAATTAATTCTATATTGTTTAATTTTAATTTTTTTAAATATTTAAAAATTTTATCTGAAGATATAATTTTTACTGAAACATCTTGATCACTATATTCATTAATAGCAGTAATTAATGAATTTAAATAGTTTTTCTCCCCTTCCCATGATCCGAGTTTCTCAAAAAAAAAAGCAAGATTTATTTTATTCTTTTGAACCATTTTATATATCTGTCTATTCCCTCTCCTAAATTAACAAAATAATTTATGTTTTTTTTGTTCAGAAGATTTTTTTTATAAGATCTCATAATTCTTGGATCTCCTTTTCTTTTTTTTCCAGAAAATTCAGGAGTTTTAAAGTTTTTATTTTGAAAGTAAGCATTATAAATTTTTTTAATTAAATCTTTATTTTTAGTACTCTCTTTACCAGCTATGTTTAGAATTAACGATTTGTTGGTTTTTTGACAAATTTTATAAATTATTTTTACTAAATCATCTATGTAAACCCAGGATCTTATTTCGTTACCAGTGCCAAAGAACGAATTATCTCCTTTTCTAATTTTTTTGCAAACATCCCAAAAAAGTTGCTTTTTTAATCCTGGCCCATATAGAGAAAAAACCCTTAAGATTATTAGTTTATTTGTTTTATTTTTAAAATTCAGTTTACACAAATTTTCAATTAATAATTTTTGCTCTCCATAAAGTGAAATAGGCTTAATATTTTTACCTTCTCCATAGACCGCTGCACTTGAGATAAGAATAAATTTTTTTATTTTTTTATTTTTATAAAAATTTATAACTTTTTTTATTGTAGAATATCCATCTCCATATTTTTTTTTTACATTATTAATAGAGCCTTCACCTGCGCAATGAATTATTATATCGGGTATGAACCTTAATTTTTTTAAATTCTGCTTATTAATATCTCCAGAGATTGAGTCTTGAAATTTTTTCTTATATTTGTTTCTTCCAATTCCTATTACCTTGAAATTTTTTAATTTATTAAATTTTTTATATAATTTTGATCCCAAAAAACCATAAATACCTGTAATCAAAATTTTTTGCTTCATTTAAAAGATTCTTTAAATTTATTATATCTCTATGAAATCAGAATAATCGAAATTATTGATTTCTTTATTTATTTTTCCTGCTTTATCTATGTCTTCAGAGAATGAATTCAAATTAAAACATTGGTGTGGTTCTTTTATTTTAATTTTACTATTTTGAATTTTATCTTTACGAACAAAAAAAGCATTATTACCATTAGAATTAGTGCCCACTAAATTGTAACCTTTTTTTTCAGCTAGTTTATTAAGTGCACACAAAGATGCTCCATAATTATTTTTGTTTATATTTTTCATTCGGTCAAAATTACTTTTATATGGAACTGTCAATGATAACTTGTTTCCAAGCCTTGCGTTATACTCTATTATAACTATTTCTGGTTTTACAATTTCAATTTCATTCCAAATCCAATAGTCATTTCCGTCTATGTCAATAGATAAAATTCCAATTTCTCCTTCAAACATGTTTTTTTTTACTATATTGTTTATATTTTCTTTTGTAATAAATTCGTTAATTGCTTTTATATTATATTTCCAAAAGTAATTTTGTTTTTTAATGTGTTGAATATTCTCTTTAGATGAATCAATAATTAAACCAGACCAATTATCATTTTCTAATAAAAATCTAGTATTCGCCTCTTCATAATTTTCTACTCCAAATTCAATAAACCTTTTGTTTGAAATATTTAAATTTTTAATTAAGTACTGAATTAAACCATCTTCTCCAAATTGTGAAAACACCTTAAATTCATATTCATTAAATTCAAAACTGTTCAAATTATTCATTACCAAAGATATCTTTTTTCCATTCAATACTTTTAAATTATTTATATCTTCATATAATTTTCTTATTCCTAAAATATTTCTTAATTTATCAATTATTTTGTCTAAAATTTTAACCATATTTTGCTATATTTATTTTATTTGAAATCAAATATTTCGTCACAATACTCTCTTATATTCTCATTATGTGAAATAATTATTACTGTTTTATCCCCTTTCAAACTCTTAATAAAATTTAAAAACTTTTTCTCAGTTTTACTATCTAATGAATTAGTGGCTTCATCAAATATTAATAAATCACAATCTTTGTAAAGAGCTCTGGCTATACCCAATCTTTGTTTTTGTCCTCCAGATACCAATTGAGCATTTTCGCCTAAATCTTGATCATATTTATTTGGTAAATTCTCAATAAAATCATCTATATTGGAATTTTTTGCGGATACTCTTATTTTGTTGAAATCAATTTTGTTTTCTTCAATTCCAAAAGCAATGTTGTTTTTGACCTTATCACTATTTAAATAAACATTTTGTGGAACATATCCAATGTTTCGAATCCATGATTTTTCATTGCCAGACAAGTTTACTTCATCTATAAAAATTTCCCCATTATCTGGTTTAATCAAGCCCATAATTATCTCGACTAATGATGATTTACCAGATCCAGACCTGCCAATGATACCAAGAATTTTTCCTTTGCTAATATTAAGCGATACATTGTTAAAAATTTTTTTACCATCGTAACTTAAAGAAATATTTTTTAATTGAATTGATTTTTTAAAAGTAAGTTTTGGAATATTTTGATTAATTTTTAAATTTTTATATTCAATTAATTCATTAGAAACCACATTTAATGAAGGTGCGTATGAAGAAAAGCTCACAAAGGAATTTATTAGCTTATTTAAAACTGGTAATGATTTCACCAAAATTATCGATAAAAATGCAAGACTAGAAAAAATACTCTCTGGGCTCAATCCACTGTACTGAAGTATAAAAATAATTACTATAATTCCAAAAACTAAAATGAATTCAATTAAATGTCTAGGAACTGTTTGTCCGAAAATAATAAAAATTTGAGCATTAGCTAGTTTTTTTAAAATTCTTTTTAAATTAAATAAAACTACATTTTCTGCTGAAAATATTTTTACATCTTTAATACCAATAAATGATTGTTTTATGTGATTCATCTTAAAATAACTAAAATTCTGTCTTGTTTTTGCTAATTTAAAAACCTTTTTTTTAATTAAACTGGCAATTACATATGATATTGAGATTACAATAAATAAAACACCTATAGATGTAAGAGATTGAGTAACAAAAATTAAAAAAATCAATCCAAAAATCATGATTAATTCGACAAAAAAAACACAAATTGAATTTAATAATCCAGTAGATACATGTCCAATTTCTTCAGTTAAATTTCTTAAAATTTCAGATGAGTTTATTTTTTTTATTTTATTTAATTCTGTATACAAATATTTTTCAAATAATTTTGTTGTCAAAAAATTTAAAAAATTAAAAACAGTTTTGTGAAGAAAGTAAATATTAAATAATGTAAATAAAAATTTAATAAAATAAGCAAATAAAAAAATTAAAAATAAATTAATATTATTTTGATTAAAAAAATTTATAACTCTCTCAAAAATTTCAATATTTTCAAAGTTAATGGTATTACCAACCATGCTTGCTAAAATTGTGAATAATAAAGATAAAGAGAATATTTCTAAAAAAGAAGCTAAAAAACCAAAGAATATTATTAATAAAAATTTAACTCTGAAAGAATAATTAAGTAATGACCAAATTTGAAATATTTTTTGCATTATTATTTTTTAAGTTATAAAATTTGTAATAAATAAACATTATTCAAAAAACTTTCATAATTATATATACTCTTTAATATAATCAACGATTTGATTTAAATCCTTTTCACCCTTTTTAAAACCAATCAGACCATCCTTATAATAGGAATAATTTTTCTTTTCTAATTTAATTTTTTCATAAATTGAAGAATCTATTAATTTAGCATCCTCAACATTAATTATTGTACAATTAAATTTTGAATTATAATCTATAATTTTATTTTGTGTGAGTTTACTAATTAATTTTGAATTATATTGCATAATGGGTTTTTCTAATACGATAGCATCATGGATTGTACTTGATGCTTGAAAGAGTACAAATTTAGACTGCGAAATATAGTGTTTAGTCTTACCAAAAGTAACTTTAAAGTTGTTTTCAATTAAGTCAAAATTTTTAAAATTTTTATATTCACCTTTTGGATGTGCACAAAAAATAATTTCTAATTTAAAAATCTTTTCGAGCATTTTTAAAAAATTAAATAACTCTTTGTAATACTTCTCGCCTGCTTCTTTTTTTACTTTACCTTCAAATTTAGTTATTGCAGGATGGACTAAAGGACTATCACAAACAACAATATATTTTTCTGATAAATTTAAATTATCATTTAAAGTATCAGAATAATATTTGGTGTTTATTCTTACTATTTTATCATAGAAGGATAGTTTAAGCTTTGGAAAAATTTTTTGTAAATTTGAAATAAATGTATTTTGTATATTTTTTATTCTTCTTTCATCGCATTCAAAATGGTATGAAACACTTGAATATATACCTAGTGCTACAAAGAGCCTAAATAAGATATAATTGATTTCTTTAAGAAGTCTTGGAAAATATAAATATTTTTTAATCCAAATATTAAAGTCTTTTGTTTTATAAGAAAAAACTAAATTACTATAAGATAGTATCTTAATATTATTTTTCTTTATGAATCTAAAAATCTTATAATATTGAATACTCATTGGAATTTTTACAAAAGCCAAAACATTATTGTCTTTTACAAATTCAGAGAAATCATTAATATTTTTTGGTGTAAAAAAATTAAATTTCCCAATTTTTTTTTTTATAGCTGAATTTTTTTTTAAAATATTAGAAATATTTATTATGTAAAAATCAAAATTTTTGTCTAAAAAATCAAATAATCTAATTGTATCAAAGTTATTTTTGTTTTGTTCGTAAAAATCGACACTTCTATTTTGTAATATGTAAAGAATTTTCATTTTATTTTTTTTGTTCATAAAAGTTTTAGGCTATTCCCATTGGTTCTTGTGTACTAATATTTTCTGTTAAATTTTTGTAATCAACCATTTTAAATTTTTTTGAATTTATAAAATTTAAATAATCTTTTTTTATTAACTCAATTTGCTTCTCATCTATGGTACTGAGCCAATATTTTACAATTTCAATAGTATCAAAATTATGTACAAATTTTTGAGTGACACCTATAATATTTTTAAGTGGCGAATAATGCATTATATATCTCATCGCATAATGCTCATAAATTTTATCTTTAACTAAATCCACATCATCTACTTTAAATTTATCAAGTTGATCAATAAACTGAGAATATTCTGAAATATCTTTTGGATAAATATTAAAACCATAATCCTTATGCGGACCATCTATACTTGAATTTACGACTGGAATATTAAAAATTGGATATTCATGACCGACGGAACCATAACTTGTTAATACAACTGATATACCCTCATAAACAAGCTGATTATGAGTTGTTTCTTTAGGAAGAAAATTTATTCGAGGATATTTTTTAGTAAAATATTCTGCATATTTGATATTTCGACTGTAAATAGCAGGGTGCAATTTTAAATACCAATCAAAATTAGTTAATTTTTCACTTTTTTTTCCTAGAAAATTTATCCACTCATAAGAATCAACAAATAAATTATTGCTCCCAAACGCATGCTGAGCGTCTTGAAAGCATGGGGCTGCGATTAAGATTTTTGTTTTATTACCTGAATTTTTTAGTATCTTTTTTTTTAAATTTACTTTGCCATAAATCTTTGACTCTGTATCTTGATCATTGCTTAATTTAATGTCTTTAAATCCACAAAATCTTTTATCTAACTGATTTTTGGATATTTCTTTTAATTTTTTTTTTATTTCAGGATTTAATTTATCAAATTCATTTTTTTGACTTATAAAATTTGAATTTTTTATAAAATTTTGCTTATTTAGATAATATGCATGTTTAACACTTATTTGATAAACAGGAATATCTTTAAATGCTGCAATTCTACCACATAAACCAACAAAATAAACACTATGGCTTATAATAACTGAATTTACACTATTCTTTAAATAAAAATCATACCAATAATAAAATAAAGATACTGCTTCTAATAAAAATTCTTCAAAATCTTTATTTTTTAAATTAATTGTTGATTTTGATTTTGAGGCTAAATACTCGTCATAAAACAAATCACCTACAAGAATATTTTCTATTTTTAAATTCAATAAATCTTTTTTTGATTTAATTGAGGATATTACTTCCAAAGTTTTATTTTTATATTTATTTTTATCAAGTAAAGGTGTTATTAATTTTTTTGTGCCAAATGATTTAAAAATTTTAAAAAAAGAAATTGGTAAATTGTTCAAAAATAAAACAATTTTTTTATATACTGGATTTGGCCTTGGATGAAAAGCAACAATTTTTGACTTATATTTTTTGCTTAGTAAATAAGAAAAAAAACTGAAAGGTATTAAAGACGGAAAAAATTGAAAATATTCAACCAAAATTAATCCCTCTTCTTGATTATCATTTAAATCAAAAACTTTTTTATTAAAAGTTATTAGCTTTTTAATATTGATATATTTTCTTTGTAGTGTTTTTAAGCTTATAAGATTTATTAAATTTTTATATTTACTAATTAAATTTTCCATATCTTAAATTTATTTTTCTATTTCTTTTTTAAGTTCATCATACTCTTTCATTTTCCTTTTCATAAAATTCAATGTAAGTTGAGTTTTGATTGATAATCCTTTCGGAGTTAATACATAAATGTATCCTATTTTGTTTGGATTTTTTTTAAAGTTACTTATTTTAACTAATCCTTTATTCTTGAGAGCATTAATACTATAATTAATTTTTCCAAGACTTACACCTAACTGGCTTGCTAATTCTCTCTGAGTTGAAAATGGATTATTTTGTATTTTTCTTAAAACATTAAAATAGTCTTGATTTTTTTCATTCATGTGTAGTTTAAAAATTCTTATAATGTTCAATTGTTGAACAGTAAAGAAAATAATTTTTTAATCAAAAAAGAATATGGTGGAGATATAGACACTAAATGGCAATTCACTTTACTTCAAGATTGGTTATATATAAATTTTTAAAACTTTTAAACCTATTAAATAAAATTTAATTAAAATTATTTTAATACAAATTTAACTAAATATCATTTTTCATCTCAATTTCTTTTTTTCTTTGATCAATTATATTTTTAAACTGTGAAAAATTTATAGAATGATCTCTATTACTATGAGATTTTGCAAAAATATAACTGTTTTCTCTTTCTGTACCAGGATTCTCATAGATACTGTGATAGATATCACAAGATTTACAAACATCTGGTAAATTTCCACTTCTGTGTGCTTCAATTATTTCAAGATATTTATCATTTTTTGATGACAATATTTCTTTAAGTGGTTTTTCTTTAATATTTCCAATTTTGAGAGTGTAGTCTGCGTCTCTTACGTGACATGCATTAATAGTTCCATTAGCACCCACATTTAATCTTGAAAATATCATTGTACATGGTCCTACCTTTCGATAATGTTTGTTTTTAATATCTATTCCAAAGTCTTTAACATCATCCTGAGAAACTTTTCCTCCCCAGTTATCGTAAATATGAGTGTAAGTATGTGATATCGAAACTTTGTCCTTATTTGCTAGGTTTTTTATTGCCCGAGATAACTCATTATTATCCTCTGACAAATAAAA
>MDTB01202969.1_pt1 | contig 11468 bp, 7 predicted proteins | sample 811161 | NCBI WGS metagenome assembly MDTB01 (sample SAMN05326650, study PRJNA326480) | marine metagenome | isolation source: seawater | place: Mediterranean Sea | collected 2009
TAACTTAAAAAATCTGGGGTACTATGTGGAACCACTATTAGCACTACTAATAACCAATGAAACCAATGGTTTCCGGAGATAACCCGGGTATTTGTTGTTAATGATTTTAAGCACTCAGTGACACCAATCTGCCCTTCGATCTCGACAGCACTTCATCTGCGTTATACACCTTGAGCTCCCACTTAATTGGTATAGCCCTCTGGGGATGTTCTCCATTAATTCTTTTCCTCTTTTGCGTGAAGCCACGTTTCTCTAACTGCGACTTAAACCACCATGTACTCTGGGGATTTTTCGCCAATGCATTGTACACAGCTTTCAGATCTGCCGTCTTCACCCAATCCATCGTCGCTCGTAATTCTATCCAGTTAAATACGATACCTCTCGCAGCATTAAATAAAAGTTCGTTATTGATAGAGTCGGGTTGATTGTAAATCACATACTCAATGAAATGATCAAGATTCCCTTCCTGCAAATAAAAAAAGAACTCATCATCAAATGACATTGAACTTAACTGTACCTTGTCCTTCCATTCATTCTCTATAAGTTCACGGACTTTAAGTGTATCGACTTTATGGGCATTCGCTAATTGACAGAACTTATACAACTGATCCTCATTTAAAATATTGAGTGGCAAATCAGGATAAGTTTTAATGAGTTCTGTTTGCTGTCGAGAACCAATGTTAAAACGTCGATCATCATTACCAAGTTTTAGAATGTCCAGATCATTCGATGAGAAAATAATATTAGTATAGTTCCTCATGGTCTTAGCAGTCTGTCTCATATGACGTATGACCATGCTCTTCTCAGTCACCATATTTTTTAAGATATTGTGAGTACGTGATGACGATCTAGAATCTCTCTCCTTGAATTCATCGACAAATAATATGAGGGCATCTTCAAGATAACCATTTTTATCATCCTCTATTGTATCCGTCTTGGCGGTCTTGGCGTACTCACCGAAAACGGGTTTAAATAAGCTATCAAATAGCAGACCTTTCCCAGTTCCAGATCTACCCAAAAGTATCCATGCTGTCGCTGACTTTTCACGTGTCTGAATGATGTAGCATAGCCAGTTGATAAAGTGTTCGATCTCATCTTCAGCATCACCTAAAGCATGGGTAATACATTGCATGAGATAGGGTGCATGATTACGAAACACTTCTGCTGCACTGCCGTACTCTGTGACATCGTCAACGCCTTTCGGAAGTCCAGATGCCTTTAAATATTTGTTAGGTCTGAACTTGTTGACCCAACCTTTGTCAAGGTCAACTTGCTGATTCGTTGTTGGATCAAATTCTAATATGTACTCAGGTAATGTCTCTGGAACGTCAGCACCCCATGTCTTTAAAAAGTTCGTTATGGAACTCTGGCTTATGGCAGCGAAATGGCTGATCTCATCTTTAACATCGTTATATATCATGGAGTAATAGATATCTTCATTTGGCTCACGAAATACTATTGGAACTTGGTTAGGTTTAAGACCGTGTGATTGAAGAATCTCACTCTTGTATTTATCTTTGTATTCGTTGTAAAAAATGGGTGCGGCCTGCTTCATCTTAAAAACAGGTTCACCTTTAAAATTGTAGACTATGTCTGGGTTGCATTTAGGCCACCAGTACGCCCCACTATCACCGCCATTGATGTCAGCCCGAATGTACTCGCCATCGTCATCACAAATAGTGATTTCGGTAGGGTCAGGGTTCATTAACAGTTCGTAATCTTCTTCGTTGATCCGAATTGCTTTAGTTCTTGGAGCATGACCTCTTAAACCCTGTTCTTTCCTTAACTTCTTTATAATAGTTTCTGCGTTGGCCTTCACTTTACCGACATCCAAAGCCAGTATGTCATCAACGGGTAGTCTTTCAACTGCACCTTGCAAATGAACTATTCTTTGGTCATCTTTTCCATCAAAAGGATCTTTAACGCCATCAAATAAAGGTGGCGCTATGTATATAATCTTAGAGTTGTCAGCTACAGAAACGTCAAGCGGCCATTTCAAAGCACCGTATAGACTGCTAAGTTCTATCTCATTCTTAAAGTAGGTAAGGTTTAAAAACTGTAACCATCTCTTTAGGAGTCCGGTTTCAACTTGCTTTTCAAGTAAGATTTCGACGTGGAAAGAAACGTGGCCTGGGCTACATCCGAAACTACTTGAGGCCGAGACAACACAACTGATGCCATTAAACAATTGTCCGAATCGGAGTAAAATCGATCTTGCTGTGTGTTCAACGAATCGACTGTCGATGACCGTTCCTGAACTGATGCCATAAGGCACTTTGTCAAAGTCGAGGGTGAGTCTTTCGGTTCTTGCCTGTCTGTCATGCTTTCCTTTTCTAGATTGATTTGTAAGTTTCTCTGTAAAATGCCCTCGCATTAATGCCCATCCTCTGGATGATGCATCTTTAATTAAAGCCGTTAACTCTTTCGTATTTTCTATTTCACATTCATGTGACGTTAGTTCCCTTGTATTAGGGAAGGGAAATGTTTTGTCTGCATTGAATCTTTTTTGCAGGGGGATTCCATTTGATGATTCAATTAAGGTAACTTTCAAATCTACTCCTTAAATTTGAATTTCTTTTTTAGGGTTCTTCTGTCTAAAAACCTCAAGTCTGTCGATCAAAACTGATCTGGAAGCACGAACGGCCAGACTGCATCCTCTGCCTTGTACTTCAGTTACGGTCACAGCAACGTCTTCGTTACCCGCACGAATGATTACCGTTTCACCTACCCTTCTTCCTATAATTAGATTTGATTTACTTGACATAGTTATTTGCAACATCCCCCTCGGCGGCAAGTGGTAAACTTTTAGCCCACGCTGGCGGCGTTTCCATGATGTTGATAACGTGCTGCAGCATTTCATCAGCGTACTCATCTTTAACTACTGCAACTATCTCATCATGGACTGTTAGGACAACTCTGCCACCCACCTCATCTAATTGTCTTTGGGCTTCCATCATCTGATCTGTAATCACAATTCTTGCTAGAGCTTGGACAATATTTTCCACCAGTTTCCCGCCGTAAAGTGATGTCCCTTCGTCATAAATATAACCACTGCTAATACTTCCTTCGTCTTGCTCAATTCTTAAATTCTTGTAACGGAGCATGAGGTTGTTAGGAAGGATGATAGCGTTCTCTGACACCAGTAGGAGATCAGCTATCGTCATTTGCCCAGATGGCCGCGTCATTTCAGTAATTGCTGTGTTACATCGTTTCCAAAGTCGAACTATAGGACTATTATTCTGGCGATAGGTGTTAACTATCCTCTCGCACTGTTCATCAGAGAGAAATAGTTTCGGTCCCATCGAACCAGTAGATAAGATGTGTTTGAACTTACGCCATGACATGCCATAGCCTAGCCCCAGCGTAGCAACTTTACCGACAAATCTTTCTTCGGGATGTTCTACTTTATTTACTGGGAAGCCATATATTGCTGACGCTGTATGAGAATAGACATCCTCTCCGTGCTTGAACAAATCCAACAGGGTGCTGTGATTAGCTATCAATGCAAGCACCCGGGCTTCAATGTTACTAGAGTCCACTGCAATTACTTTATGCCCGTTTGGGGCAATAAGACATTTACGCAGTTCAGAGTTTCTAGGTAAGTTCTGGAAGTTAATTTTGTTACTGCCACTGAATCGACCAGTATGCGCTCCGTAATAACGCAAAGGCACTGGCATGTAACCATCATTCGCTTTAGCGTGGGATAAGAATCTGGCAATCCGAGTCTCTTCGATGCGACTCTTAACTGCAAGACGTGCTTCCCAGAGTTCTGTATGCTCTGGGTAATCTGTTTGCAAATCTTGAAAACCCAAATCGTTTTTACTGACAGCGGGGATCTGGTTGCCTGTAGTTGGGGAAGTCTTCGTTGGGCATTCAATTCCGAGGTCATTAATGATCTTTGAGAACTGTAAATTTGATGCTAATTGTTTTCTGGAAAAACCACTCTTTTCAATAACAAACTCTGTATCTTGCATGGTCTTTTTGAGTAGTGAGTCTGCTTTCTCAATATCAAGTTTAAGCATTGGTTGAGTAAACATTCGTACAGTACGATCTACAATATCTGCTTCGGAGTCTGGAAAATGCCCATCCATTTCATCATATGCCGCCCTAGTTAACTCCACGTCATTGAGACAGTAAAATTTTATGTCACTAAAAAGTTCATCGTCTAAGTCTCGGACTCCAAAACTGTTAGCTAGTTCATCACCTTTTCTTTTCGTTAGATCGTGCGGCCAGATTCGTTCACACATGACTTTAAGACTATGACTTTTACTTCCCACATATATGGCAGATGACATAGCCATAGTGTCTAAATATCTGGCAGGTATCTTCCCATAAATTTGTGCCAAAATTGCTCCATCAAACGCCGTGTTATGACACAGTACTTTTGTCTTGTTAAAATCTATGTTGTCTAAGAAATCAGACGCTTCTTCTCCCGGTAGAACAAAAGCCTCATCATAATTAATTTTCACACCCATCATGTGAACTTTAAAATCGTTATGTGCGAGGTATTCTGATACCGTTAGCTTGCGCAGGGAACAGACGTTGTCAAAGTAAGTTTCAAAGTCGATTGTCAGAAGATCCAAAGTTTTCTCCTTAAAGCTGTGGAACATTTATTACTATAACTAATAAATGACCCAATTGGAGCAAGGGTGGCCGATCTCCACATCAAATATTCACAGAAGAGTATTTAAAACCATCTGCAATTATAATTGGCTGGGCTGTCACATTGGTTGAAGCTGTTTCATGTGGATAAATACCTCCGTAGTTAGTGGCTCCCGATTCCGCATCATTAAAACTTAACCAGCTCCCTCCCTGCTGTTCGATGCCCCAGTAATAAATACTCTGTGCGATAGGAATCCACCAAACTATCACATAGTTAGAAGTCTCGGAGTGTTTACGCATAGCCGTTCGATATTGTGTCCAGTAATTAGTTTCCCACCATTTTCTCTCTATGGACTGACCGATACCAAGAACTCCCCCCTGTGCCTGCTCTTGGTAATCTGTCGTTTGATTTACCACACATGCCATCGATGTAGGACTGTACATAAAGATAGGAGACTGCTGTCTCTGCAACGTCGTTTGCTCTACAGACTGCCGACCAGCATAAGTTGTATCTAAAAACTTATTTACCCAAGGGTGGGTATTTATCTGTGCTTGTATATCAATAAACCGTCCGTTTGGAAAGTTAGCACTGACCTCACCATACTTTGAGAAATTGTGCAGTGGCTGGGTTGGTAAAGAAGTATTAGAATTTATTGGGACTACTGGATTTTGCGAGGCGGTAATCGTAATCGTTTCTTCCACCATCAATGGACGTTTAGTACTGTCAAAAGTTCCCCTGCCATAGTCATTAAAGACTTGCATACCGTAGCTACCTTGCGTAAAAGCACCTCCGGGTTCAGAAAATATATAGACTTGCGGTCTTGCTTCTGCGGGGCATTCAGCACTGTATGAAAAGCCGTCGTGAGTCAACCCATCCATGTATACGATTAGCTTTATTCGCCATGTTTGATTGGCTGTTTTTGAGACACCATAGGTGGATACCGAATAGTTGTGGACGAATAGAGGGATATTAAAAAAAGGTAGAGGTGATGCTGTGTTGTTGTTGAGCGTGATGTCGTAGTCGAGAAACCATGTTACATACGATCTAGAACCCGAAACGCCATTCACTGTAGTCGCTACTGTACTATATATGTGAGAACTGGTAGCGACATAGGTTGCCTGCCCTGCAAAATGCAGATTAGTCCATTCCGAATTGATAAGATATTCGTTGCTCGAATTTAAAATCTGTAAACCGTATGCACTCATCTTGCTAGTATCACCACATAACCGCTTACGTTGTGACCACTCCACATAACTTTGCCAATGACATTATCGACATTAAATGTAGGTGCAAGAGTCAATGCATCACTTCTTGGTGGATCTCGCATGATGAAGAACACCTGAAGCTCCCTTCCAATCATTCCATTACTACTGTACGAATCATTCTGGAACGCAGATATTGAACGGTAGGCAACCTGATTCCAAGTCGAATGGTAAGAAGCGTAAATCGGACCGGCACTACCGTACACTTCCAACCCATAACTAGCATCAGTTCCAATTACATTGATATTAAAGATCAAAGTCTCTACCGCATTGCTATACAATGGACCGGCAGTTAAAGTTAATGTAACCAGATAGTCTCCAGTTTCGCTGATCGTGATTGGTAGGTAATCTTCATACGCCCAAATGTATGTTGTATAATTCTTTTGTAAAGTTACTGACCAGTTACTTGTTGGATCTAAATAGCGAGGCCAGTAGGATTCAAAAAGTGAGCCGAATATATGGTAAAACTGCGACGTGGTATCAGATGATCTGCCAAGTGTAAACGTATCGCCAACCCTAACTGTTATATCATTTGCAATTAGTTTCATACCCGCATAAGCATGTCCAGAAAGAGCTCCAAGCTGAAGCCCTGTGCGAGTGTGTGATACGGGAACGACGCTTAAAAAATCAGTATCTAAATAATACCCTTTAACCATTCTTATGGTCGTTACATTGATCTCATTGAAAGGGTCAGGGATGACTTCCACATAAGGTGAAACAAGATTGAAGCCCTCACATATCGGGCCAAACCAAGCATCTGTAGCATCGATGTCCCGTAGGTAAGCTGTAGTTCCTGATGAATGAGAGGCAACCGTTAAGTTAACGCCATGTTTTGCGGTTGTTCCACCCGTACCAATATATGTCCAGCCTGTTGCCTCACCATTGAAGTGAGAATATGCAATGGGGATTGTATTACACAGAGAGTATGTTTCATTGATGCTAAGTTCAGTTAAAGGCGAATCGATTACATCGTTGTAAAAACTGTTCTTACGATACAGTTGCACGACATCTGTTTGCCCTGACCATAAGGTAAACTGATCGTATATATCGTATGCCCAGTTTTCAATGATGCACTGCACTTTTACAAGGTCACTAGGATATACTGGATCGTATCGCATCCATATATGCACGGGGTTAGTAACGTAGTCATACTCCCAGTACATGTACATTTTTAATTTTGTGTCTGCTTTAAACCTAAACTCTTGAAAATACCAGTTGGTTGTCGTGTGGGGACCAGAATTATGAAGCGACCAATCGTTCCCATTGCTACCTCCAGAGTTTGAAGTGCCTAAGAAAGTTGTTCGGGTAATGCCCATTTAAGCCAGCTTACCAAGTCTCACTCGTATCTGGTCAGTAGTAGGATCAAAGATCTCTATCATAGGCTGAGTCTGGTTGAGTGTTATTTTGAGTGTTGGACTTGCCCCAGCAAGCGTTAGATCAACATCTGATATGACACCACTGGTTATAGATCCAAGATTTGCGCTAAGTGCCGATAGTCCTCCTGTCAGGGTGATGTGGTCAGCGCCCAAAGTTCCCTGCACTACAGACCGGCCTGTGAGTGTGGCATCTTTAATCGTTGCACCGTTAATCCAAGTCTTCGTCTTGCCATAAGTTGAAGACGCAGGGTCTTGATCCTGTGCAATAACAAATGGATGCACCGTTGCATCGTTGACGCTTGTGTTCGTAGCCATACTTGAAGGAGGAACAACTACAGCAAAACGGTCTGCTTCAACTGTAAATTGCGATCCATTCGTATTGTCATTGATCAAACCAAATCCGGCTACATTTCCATCCACATTTGTCTTGATCTCATAGATTGCCCCAGCATCTAAACCTAAATTATTGACATAGGTTCCAATCGTGGCATCAAGCGTCGAGGTCACATTATTAAGAGAACTACTAAAAGTTGTTACACTGGCCTGTGCCGCAGCAAGGTCTGTCGCTACTGAGGTGTATTGATCTGTCAGCGTGTTAACAGAGTTACCAAACTGCGTCACTAAAGAATCTGAAGTATCAATCCTGGTTGATAAATTATCCAGTGATACAGTGGTTGAAGAGGTAAGTGAGGCTAAACTTCCATCAAGGGTGGCAGTCGTACTTAAAAGCTGATTGATCTCATTAGAGTTAGCATTTACCGTTGCCGTGAGAGAATTTTCAATGGTAGCGAGACTGCCACTAAACGATGCGGTGCTAGTTTCAACCGCATTAATTTTACTGTCGGTATCTGAAACGTAGTTATTTACAGTAGCTTCAACATTCGACACATTACCTTCGATACTAGCAAACTGTGACTGTCTATTGTTTACCTCGCTTGCCACGTCAGATACTAGGGTGGTGATCTGACTGTCAGCAGAGGCCACATTACCGTTGAGAATACTGATCTGTGTATTAAGCGTGTTTGTTGTGGATTGAGTATTAGTAGTAAGCGTAGAGATATTTGTCTGCACCTGTGCCACATCATTATTCATCTGGGAGATAGAAGTATTGACCAGATTAGTAGCCGCCTGACTTGCGGTTGCTGCCGTTGCGGCACTGCTTTCTACAGATGCTATTGAATTTTCCAGTGTATTAAACTGAAAGGTACGATTTACTGTTTCAGATTGTATGTTAGTGGCTTGTGTTGCTTGCTCTGTCTGTATTAATGCTATCTGTCCATTAATGGAAGCGACAGCCTGATCTTTTTGATTTGTTTCTGCGATTAAACCATCAAAATTATTGTTCACTTTGGTATTCATCGCAATGAAATCAGTGTTAGTTGACAAGTCTAAGTTAGCAGTTGCATTTGCTATGGCAGTGTTTCTGTCTGTTACCTCTTGCGTTATTGCATTGGGCAATGTTGTATTCTTTATTGTAGTAATTTCACCTTCACTTGCAGTAACCCGGGCCGTAACAGAACTGGGTGCAAAGTTGTCTGCACCTGAACTATCTTTAACTCCTGCGAGTGTTGGAAGGTTATTTAAAAGACTTGTGTTTAAATGACTCTGGGTAACGCCAGCGCTCGCCTGTATAAGAGAAGCCAGTGGATCGGCTAGAGTTGCTCCCTCTATCCCAAGTGAAGATGACCAATTGGATTCGACTCCTCCAGTAGACACAGCAGTCACAACATAAAAATTTGTCTGGTTTGCTCCAACGATATCGGCAAACATATAAGTTGTAGTAGATCCTACCAGTTGATAGTTGGTCATGTTCTGATTGTTAGCGCGATAGATATTGTAGCTCGCTATGGTTGATTCAGGAGTAGGGTGCGTCCACTGTAGGACAACACTGTCTACTAACCCAGTTACCCCAGAAGAAGTGAAGGTAACAGGAGTAGGCTGTCTCGTATCACCAAGGTTAAGATCAGAACCGCCTCCCCCACTGATTATAATAGTACTTGCCGCACCAGATGACCCTGTCGTATTTTGTGCATCATTGGAAGCATTACTTCTTTTTAAAGAAACGATGCCCTCATTACTTACCGTATACCTTTGATTAAACTCATCAAACGCACGTTTGATACTTTGAAGATAGCGTGATATCTCCTGATCTGTGGTGCGAGGGACACTTGTAATTGTGTTTTTTAGAAAAGTCACATGAGCTCCAGCTTAGTTGATGCTAGAACTACAGAGTCAACTCTTATCTTTGTATTTCTTATTTCTATGACGAGAGTCTCGCCTCTAAAAGATGGAGGTAAGCGAAAAGGCACATTACTTTTTATCTGATCATCAAAAATATTATCCGTTTCAAGTACGCCTGTTTCGTTTGCCCTTTCCACATCGATCCGCAATCGGACTTGACCATCAGACGCAGGGTCAGTATCAACATACTTAGCAATAATCTGACCCCATGCAAAGCTAGGATCGATGGGAAGCAAGTACTTTCGACTAATCCAGTTCATAGCCAGATTTGTTCCTGCGCCATAGGTATAAATTTTATCGTCTTTGAGAAAATAAAGAGCATCATCCTTGGCAGAAACAAAAGTAAAGTCTGCGTGTTGGTTAAGATGCATCAATGGCGCTGTTCTATTAAATGGATCATAGACCAATGCTTTCTTTGTCGTACCAGTTGTATAAAACCCATAATATCTGCCTTCAAATACAGCACCCCGCATCGTGGTGGGTGTATAAGTTGACTGCCATTGGTCACGGGTCAATATCCCTTTGGTAAGAAGTTCTGTCCTATTACCGCTAATGCTCATTAATCCATCGGGGGATGCATAAATGACCATGCCTCCCAAGTCAGCTACAGAGGCTTTTGATACACATGCCTGGTCAGAGTCAAGTTTTTGGAGGGACATGACATCTGGTGTATTACCAGAACATAGGTAGGGCTGTGTCTCTGTTAGGACAACTAGCCCAAATGTGGAATCTTGAATAGCAACAATGTCTGCGTCTGTTCTCAAATAATAAGAAGGAGGCCAAGCGTGAGGAAGAAACTGTTCGCTAAATGCCAGTGTTTTACCAGTAAACCCTGCAAAGAAACCATTAGGCATTGCGACCATTTGTTTTAATGGCCCTTCGGGTGAATAAGATAATTCATTATTTGGTGGGCGAAACCAGTTAGTCGATGGCATGACCTCACCTAACTGTGCATCTTCTACCGTGTCGGCAAAAGAAGTCCCGGGCTTCATTACGCTACCCACATACAAATACTCTGCCGTAGTACTGCCAGAGGCTGTTCGGTAAATATTTATTTTTGCATCGCTGTCGGCAAAGTTGGCCGTTACAGTTGTCGGCCAAGCAACTGTTATTGTTTTAGTTTGTCCTTCATTAAATTGGCATAACGTGGAGACAGGGCTTGGTGGCCCCTCCTCTCCAAAATTTGACACGTAGGTATACACATAAAAAGTGTTGTATGTTGTATCAGTGTTAGTCGCAGTTCCAGATACTGAATGCGTTGGCGCTGCGCTAGGTGACATGACACCAAGTGGATAAACCGTTGCTGGTATCGCTTCGTTGTCGCCTATCTTATGTGTGGCACTCGCATTGTAATTGGACGGAAGCCAGTTATTAGCTTGTATTGCACTAAAATATGTTGGGGCATATGTGTAAGTGGTTGTGCCTCCAGAAGTTGTAGGATAAGAATTGTTTGCCATGTAGATGCGTTTGTTTGTATCTTTTTTTACTGGAGACTCAAGAAAGGATGCATCATTGTCGGATGTTAACCAGTATTCTTCGGCTCCATCCACATATTTATAGAAACTTAAAGTCGCTCGATTGACTGTTCGATTAGATGGAGTTGCGTCAGAAAATAAAATAGTCGAGGATTTTTCGGGAACAAGCGAACCTGCATCAATCTTACAATCGGTTGCAGATGTCGCTGCACCCTCTGCCAACTTTGTATCAGCAATAGCTGGCGCTACTCCTTTGAACTCCCTAATCTCTATCCTAGCCATTATTTTTTACCCGCCAATGTTTGAGCAGTAAAAAATGCTGCTATTACTGCTGACGTTGCAACAAAGTAAGTAGGGGCAATTGATTTCAATGCTTCAACAGCGGCATCTAAACCTAATAAATCAGTCAGTGGGATACCGATTGGATACAACAAAATGCCTATAACACAAAACCATGTCATATTTCGTTGAGCATCTGACTTTGCGTCTTCATTTTCGATATCTGATTTAA
>MDTB01040424.1_pt1 | contig 11466 bp, 14 predicted proteins | sample 811161 | NCBI WGS metagenome assembly MDTB01 (sample SAMN05326650, study PRJNA326480) | marine metagenome | isolation source: seawater | place: Mediterranean Sea | collected 2009
AAGCTCGATCTCACGAGCAATGGTGTCACCGTCATTGACGATGTCTGGAGCTCCGAATTTCTTTTCGAGCACCACGTTGCGGCCCCGTGGACCGATCGTCACGCGGACAGCGTTTGCCAGTGCATCGACACCCCGCTCGAGAGCACCGCGGGATTCGTCTGAAAAAGAGAGGAGTTTGGCCATTTTCGCCGATCAGCCGTTGGTCACTGTCCCATAGCGATGGGGCTCTCGTGGAGGGCCTCAGCGGTGGGGAAAGCCGAATGCTTGGAGGCCTGCGTGATGCCGGGCTGCACCGATCTGGTTAACGTCCGGCCATGGCTGATTCAGGTGCCTTTTCTTTTGTCCTGATCACGGGCTTGGCTGGAACGATGGCCCTGGTCTATGTGCCGCTGCGAATTTTTCTCACAGCCACAGCCCGGAGCCGTCGCCTGCGGTTGTTGCAGCGAATTCGACGGCTTCGAGAGGAACTTGCACAGCCTTTGGATTCCTGATCCGGTGATCACGCCATCACCATGCCCCCATCAACCTGGAGAACCTGGCCGGTGATGTAAGCCGCTGCGGGGTCGGCGGCGAGGAAACGAACGGCACCCGCCACCTGTTCCTGGGTTCCGAAGCTGCCAAGCGGGATGTCTTTGAGGATGGCTTCTGCATCGAGATCTTTGGTCATGTCCGTGGCGATGAAGCCCGGGGCGACGGCATTGACGGTGATGCCCCGGCTGGCCAGTTCCTTCGCGGTGCTTCGCGTCAGGCCGATCACTCCCGCTTTGGCTGCGGCGTAATTCGCCTGACCGGCATTCCCCATCAGCCCCACCACAGAGGTGATGTTGATGATGCGGCCGCTTTTCTGCTTCAACATCGGCCGTGCCACGGCGCGGCTGCACAAAAACACACCGGTGAGATTGAGATCGATCACCGCCTGCCAGTCGCTGGTTTTCATGCGCATCAGCAATCCATCCCTGGTGATGCCGGCGTTGTTGACCAGAACGTCCAAGCGTCCGCTGCGCTCCAGCACGGTTTTGATCAGTCCGTCCACCTCCTCTTCAAGCGAGACATTGGCCTTCAGGGCGTAGGCCTTTCCACCAGCAGCGCTGATCGTGGCCACCACCTCGTCGGCGGCGCCGGCGGAATTGGCATAGTTCACAACCACTTCCGCTCCGGCTTCCGCCAGCGCGAGGGAAATGGCCCGTCCGATGCCTCGACCTCCGCCGGTCACCAGTGCGGTCTGGCCTGCAAGGGATGTAAGGGAGGACATGACGGCTGTTTCGATCGCAGGATCGTAGGGAGCCGCTGGTTGATGTCTCAACCAGGCATGGTTTCGATCGTTTCCACGGCTTCGCCAAGCAGCTCCTGGAAGGTGAGGAGTTGCCGTTTGCTTCCCAGCACAACCAGCAGCTGACCCGGTGCCAGTCGCATCTCTCCGCCAGGGTTGGCGATCAATTCACCGCGATCTCGAATGGCCAACACCATGGCTCCACTGCGGCGGCCAAGCTCCAGTTCGGAGAGAGTGCGGCCCGAGATGTCCATGAGATGCAACGGATCATGGCTGAGTTGGAACTCCTCGATCTCGTAGTTAGAGCCAGCCAGAAGCTCCATGAAATTCAGGGCCAAAGGGCGTAGAGCAGAGGCCGCCATCACCCGTCCGCCGGCTACATAGGGACTCACCACGACGGTGGCGCCAGCGAGCCGCAGCTTCGCTGCAGCTTCATCACTGTTCGCGCGTGCGATCAGCCTGCAATCTGGCCTGAGGTCTCGCGCACTGAGCACGACATAGAGATTGGACGCATCTCCAGGGAGAGCGGCCACGAGGCTGCAGCATTGTTTGAGGCCAGCGTCCAGAAGGGTTTCGTCGAGGGTTGCGTCGGCCTGCAGCACATGCAGACCGTTCGCTTCAGCAACCTCCCGACGATTGGGATCTGTTTCGATCACAACCAAGCCAACGGCATCCCGCTGGAGCTGGGCCGCGATTTCCTGGCCGATGCGGCCATAGCCGCAGAGGATGACGTGGTCGTGCATGCGCTCCAGCATGCGGTGAAAGCGGAATTCCCGCAGTCTGCGGAAATAACCTGACTCCTTCAGCCCAAGGACCCGCTGGATGGCCAGCTGGACGACCACCAAGCCTCCGACCACGATCAACACGGTGACCACCCGCCCCGCAGGCGTCAGCGGCGCAACTTCTCCGTAGCCAATCGTGCTGATGGTGATCAACACCATCCACAGAGAATCCCCCCAGTCCCAGCCTTCTGTGATGCGGTACCCAATACCGCCAAAAATAATCACCGCACTCAGAGCGCTCAATGGTCCCCGCCATGGAGCGGTGAGGAGCTTCAGTTGCGCCCCGGCCTTGCGGCGTTTCATGTGCGTCCGGCTCAGAAACCCAGTGCGTTGAGCACGTCACTACTGTCCAGACGGTTCAGATCCCGCTTGGTGCCGAGGCAGCGAAGGTCTGGTCGCTCTGGAAGCTCCGATGGTGCCGTTCCAAGGGCGACCAAAGGGATTCCGGTGTAAGTCGCGAGTAGCTGACTCACCGGACAACTGCTCAACACCACGTCGGAGCAGGCGATGGCAGCGGCTCGCTTCAGCAGGCTGAACCCCGGTTTGAGGGCGACCGTGCGGAGTCCGGCGAGGCGACTGCGGATGCGTTCAGGCAAGGCAGTCCATTCAGCCTCCGGCCAATCATCCACTTGAGCTGAGGGGGCCAGCAGCAGCAGAGGACCATCGCCGGACGGCTGCTCGGCTCGAGCAGCGTCCAGTGCATCACTGGGGAGAGACAGGCGGAAGCTGTCGGCTTGCAGAGAGCAGCCCAGAGCTTCGAGGTAAGGCGCTAGCCGCTGGGCCGGCCAGCCTGAGACATCCGTGATTGGATCCGTGCAGGCGAACCCACCCTTGGCGAGCCGCTTGGGGATGTGACTCATGGACAGCATCAGGTTGACCTGCTGCCCTTCGGCGAAGTTGATGCAGACCTGAAAGTCAGGTTCCCGCACACAGCCGAGCAGATTGGCCCAATCCGCAAGGGTTGGATTGTTCTCGAAGCTGAACGGCAGCACTTTTTCCAGGCTGGGAAGCAGGGTCCAGACTGCGGCCTGGAGCGGATCACAGGCCACCTGCAGCGAGGCATCCAGTTGCTCGCAAAGTCCGGCCAGTGCCGGTAATCGTTCCAGCTGCTGTTGAAGCGAACCCGGGCTGAGGGCAAGAACTCGCATCGCAGCGCCGTGAACCAAGGTGCGAGCTGATTGTATGGAGGTCGTTTCCGCCTGCCCATGGCAGGAGTCGCTTGTGCATCTGTTGATTGCAGCGGCGGGTAGCGGTCGGCGCATGGGGGCGGACCGCAACAAATTGCTTTTGCCTCTGGCGGGCCGTCCTGTGATCTCCTGGACACTGCAGGCGGCCCTGCACGCCGAGCGGATCAGCTGGATCGGCATCGTGGGCCAGGAGATTGACCGTGAGGACATCCTGGCTCTTGTGAATGCTCCACCGAAACCGGTGGAGTGGATCCAGGGAGGGAGCACGCGCCAAGAATCAGTGCAGCGCGGCCTCGCCGGTTTGCCGGAGGCGGCACGCCACGTTTTGATCCACGATGGTGCGCGCTGTCTCGCGGAGCCGGCTTTGTTTGATCGTTGTGCGGATGCTGTCGAGGCGGGTGCAGCCTTGATTGCTGCCACACCGGTCACCGACACCATCAAGCGAGTCGGTGATGACCATCACATCCGCGAGACACCCGATCGTTCTGAACTCTGGGCCGCTCAGACACCTCAGGGTTTTTCTGTTGATCAGTTGCGTCGGGGCCATGCGGAGGCCACGGCCCAGGGATGGAGCGTCACCGACGATGCTTCTCTTTACGAGCGGTTGGGCTGGCCCGTCCAGGTTCTTGATGCAGGCCCATCGAATATCAAGGTCACGACTCCCTTTGATCTCACGGTTGCGGAAGCCGTGTTGCGTCTCAGGGCAGCAAGCTGAGTGTTCCTTGATCACCGTCCAGGCAAGCGAGAGCTCCCATCGGAAGAGCCGCGTTGCCCGAACGGTGACCCACCGGCAGATTCAGCACCCTCGGGATTCCAAGATCTCCTGTTCGTTCTTCAAGCACCTCTTGAAGGCTGAAGCCAAGCGTTGACACCTGCTCATCGTCACAACCCTCGAAGTTGCCGAAACCGATTCCCGCCAGTCGCTGCAGGATCCCGGCCAGCCGCCATTGGGTCAGCATTCGATCGATCCGGTATGGAGCTTCCCCAACGTCTTCCAGCACCAGGATTGCTCCGTTCAGGTCGGGAACGTAAGGCGTGGAGAGCAGGTGACTCGCCACCGTCAGATTGGCCACCACCAGTGGTCCCTGGCACCTGCCGCCGCCGGCGCCACTCCCTTGCAGATCAGGGACGGATTCGCCGAACAACAATCGCCTTAAACGCTCTCGACTCCAGTCCGGTTCGGTCGGCAGGGTTGTGAGCAGTGGACCATGAACTCCACCACCGAACCCTGCCGACAGGCGAGCCCAGAGCAGGGCGGTGACATCGGAAAAGCCCAGGATCCAACCGGGTTGCCAGCGAATCGAATGTTCCAGCAACCTGGCAGCACCCCACCCACCGCGGGCACAGGCCAGCAGGGCAGCTGGATGGTCTGGCTGAAGGTCGAGGCTGCGGTCATGATCTCGGCCGGCGAGGTAACCCCAGCGTCTTGAGGCCAGAGTCTGGGGAAGCACCTGCAGCCCCCAGGATTCCAATTCGGTGATGCCTTGATTCAGCGTCTGTTCATCGGCGAGAGCGGAACTTGCTGCGACGCAAGCCACGGAATCACCGCGTCGCAATGGAGATGCGGGGCGATGGATCGCCATCAAAACCATCCACCCGCCAAGACCAGACCGACCCAGAACAGTGCTCCGACTTGAACCTGTCGGGCGAAGTGACGACCGAAGACGGCCATGGAGGTTTCGCCATGGCTGAGAGGTCTGCAGCTCAGTTGCATCAAGCCTGAAGCGAGCACCCAGAATGGCCAGAAGGGAGCTGCGACTTCTGCCTGCAGAGCTGCAATCCCGAGACACAGAGCGCTCGTGGCGTAGCAGAGCCGCACCACAGGGACGGCCAGGCGTCCAAGTGTGAGGGCGCTGCTGCGCAGACCGAGCTTGGCGTCATCACGACGATCCGCCATGGCATACACCGTGTCGAAGCCAAAGGTCCAGAGCAGCGTTGCCAGCCAGCAGCCCAACAAAGGGAGGCTGATCTCAAGGGCTGCTGTTGCTGCTGCCCATGGAATGAGAACAGCGAATCCCCAGCACATCGCCAGGATTGCCTGTGGAAACGGGAACCAGCGTTTCGCTGATGGGTAGAACAGGATTGGAATGAGCGCTGCGATAGCCAGCTGAAGGCAGATGTTGAGGCTGTTTCTGGGTAAGGTCAGCACCACCCCAAGACTGACTGTCAGCAGAAGCAGAAGCAGAGTCAGGGCGGACCATCGGCTCAGGCTGCCCTGGGCGAGGGGCCGGGATCTGGTTCGCTCCACATGGCCGTCGAATCGCTGATCCCAGAGGTCATTGGCAATGCAACCTGCTCCGCTCACGGCCAGCCCCCCAGCGATGATCTGCAGAACCAGCAGTGGATCAGGTGGAGCTGAGGGATTGAGCCAAAGTGCCCATCCGGCGGGAACTAACAGGATCAGTCGACCGCTGGGTTTGTTCCAGCGGAGCAGTTCAATCCAGGGCCGGAGGCGGGTGGAGCTGCTGATCACTGTTACTTCGATTTGAAGAACACTAGTCAGAGCAAGGTGAACGTTGCCGTGGGTGGCAAAGTGAGACGTCTTTGGATCGGTGTCGATGCTGGATGCTGAAGCCTCAGCCCAGACGACGGATGAGTCGCAGAGATTGCGTCGGATTGCGGCCATCGACATCGGCACCAATTCGACCCATCTGCTGGTCGCTCAGGTGGACACCACCCTGCGCACATTCAGCATCCTTCAAGCGGAGAAGTCCACGACCCGGCTTGGAGAGCGAGACCCCGACAGCGGTGAACTGACGCCCTCTGCGATGCAGCGGGGCTACGAAACGCTCCGACGCTTTCGGGATCTGGCCACCAGCCACCAGGTGGAGCAGATCGTCACCGCGGCTACCAGTGCCGTCCGCGAAGCCTCCAATGGCCGCGACTTTCTTCAGAAGATCCAGGACGGTCTCGGTATGGAGGTGGATCTGGTCAGTGGCCCGGAGGAGGCGCGGCTGATTTACCTCGGGGTTCTGTCCGGGATGTCATTCGGCGATCGCCCCCACCTCCTCCTGGATATCGGCGGTGGGTCCACGGAATTGATCCTGGCCGACGGCCGTGATGCCCGGGCCCTCACCAGCACCCGCGTTGGAGCGGTGAGACTTCAGCGCGACTTCGTCAAGGATGACCCGATCCCTCCGCAGCGACGGTCGTTTCTGCAGGCTTTCATCCAGGGCTCTCTGGAGCCGGCGGTTGACAAGGTGCATCGCCGCATCAAACCCGGGGAGATTCCGGTGCTGGTGGCAACGAGTGGCACGGCGATGGCCATCGGTGCCCTAGCGGCCAGTGAGGACGAACGGCCACCGTTGAAACTGCACGGATACCGCGTCTCCCGACAGCGGCTCGACCGTGTGGTGGATCGTCTCAGCACGATGACGCCTGAACAACGCCGGGAGTTGTCGTCGATCAATGATCGTCGTGCCGAGATCATCGTTCCTGGAGCCTTGATTCTGCAGACGACGATGCAGATGCTCGGCGTGGATGAACTTGTGCTCAGCGAGCGAGCACTGCGGGAAGGCTTGATCGTGGACTGGATGCTGCGGCACGGGCTTCTGGAAGATCGGTTCAGCTTTCAAAGCAGCATTCGTCAGCGCACCGTCATCCATCAGGTGCAGCGGTTCGCCGTCAATCAGCGTCGGGCTGAGCGAGTTGCGACCCATGCGCTCAGCCTCTACGACGCCAGCAAGGGGGTCATGCATCACGACGACGGTCAGGGCCGGGAGCTGCTTTGGGCTGCAGCGATGCTCCACGCTTGCGGCCAGCACATCAACCTGAGCGCTTATCACAAGCACACGTGGTATCTGATCAGGCATGGTGAGCTGTTGGGCTATTCCGAAGCAGAGCACCTGATGGTGGCCGCCATCGCTCGGTACCACCGCCGCAGTCTTCCGAAGAAGCGGCATGAGTCATGGCAGGCCCTTGCCACGCGGGAGAATCGACGACTGGTCAACGAAATGGCCCTACTGCTGCGTCTGGCCGCCGCCCTGGATCGACGCCCTGAGCCTGTCGTCGAATCACTTCGGGTGTCTTCATCACCGGGACACTTGCAACTCGAGCTGGTGCCGGAACGCTTGAATCAGAACCTCAGCCTGGAGCAGTGGAGCCTGGAAAGCTGTGCAGATGTGGTTCGTGAAGCCTCAGGTGTGATCTTGAGCGTCAGCGTTCAGCATTGAGTGGGATCCAGCGAATGTCTTTCACGCCTCCAAGAACTTGCCCGGTCTGCTCGGGCCTCTTCACTTGAATGAGATCGGGACGGCCGGCGTAGATCTCGACACCATCGGGCTGTTCAATCTGCCGTTCCCCGTCGAGAAGTCCCTCGAATTCGATCACCCCATTTCGACGTAAGGCGATCCAGCTTGGTTCGCCGCTGCTGATGGTGAGAACCAATGATTCGGTCGTTGCAGGCTCAGCTTGATCGGCAACAATTTCAGAAGCCTCGGGCTCGGACTCAAGGGTCAAGTCGGCGGAGTTGGCTGGCAGGGTGGCCTGCTGGCGAGGTGGGAATTGACGAACCAGCTCAATCAGTTTCGGGGTGCCGATCCAGGCCGCTACCGCAACGCCGCAGACTCCGGCTACCGCAAGCAGTGGGAGCGGATTGAAGCGGGGGATTGATCTTGAAGGTTCGATCGAAGGTCCCGATTGCGCGGTAAGGAGATCGTTTTTCGGTGTGGCGAGGGGGATCTGGCCCAGTTGGCTCACCATCGCGTCGGCATCGAGCCCGAGGTGGGAGCTCAGCCGTCTCACCATCGCTTTGATGAAAACGGGTTCGGGAAGCTTGCCAACATCACCGCGTTCGAGGGCTGAGAGCTGTTCGATGCCCATGTGCATCTGAGCGGCAAGCTGCTCTTGGCTGAGATTTTGAGCGGCGCGCTGTTCGGCAAGCTTTTGACCGACCATGACCAAACCATGATCAGAGTCGTGTTCTGCAGGCATCCTCCCGGCACCCATGGATGGTGATTATTCTTTGCTAGTGCGGAACTTAAGCGCAAACGGCTGAACAGTCAGCCGAAATGAATCATCGATGGTGCAAAAAAACCATCAAAAACATGGGCGATACTGGATTCGAACCAGTGACCCCTTCCGTGTGAAGGAAGTGCGCTACCACTGTGCTAATCGCCCGCACAAACTGATCTTAAACCACGGCCTAGGGGCGCTTCGGACGAAACAGGTGGTCGTGATCAGGTGAGTAAAGCTTCGAACGCTGCGGGCTACGCGCCAGTGCGGGACTAATCAAGTACAGGGTGGTTCGGATCAAGTCGTGACTCTGGCTGAACGAGGCCATGTCCGTTAAAGGCACAATTTTGAGCAGTTGATCTGGCCAGCTGACCCTGTAGCCAATGGCTACGGGCGTTTCAGGTGGGTAGTGCTCAAGCAGGGTGCGCTGCACCTCTTCAACGTGCCGTGCGCTGAGGTACAGACAAAGACTGGCCTGCAAGGCGGCCAGCCGGCTGAGATCTTCTTTCTCTGGAACTCCCGTTCGGCCTCCAGCACGGCCCAGCACGATTGTTTGGACTACACCGGGGATGGTGAGTTCGGCTGACAGGCCAGCAGCAGCTGCCTGGTAGGCACTTAAGCCTGGAACAACATCAACAGGGATATCTGCGTCAGCCAAAGCGCAGATTTGTTCGTTGATGGCGCTGTACAGAGCCGTATCACCATCGTGCAGACGGACAACCCGCTGACCAGCGCGTTGCCGATCAACGAGCAGCGGAATCACATCCTCCAGCGTCAACGTGCTGGTGCGGATCCGTTCGCAATGCGCGGGGACGCGATCAGCAAGAGCAGGACACACCAATGAATCGGTCCAAATCAGAACATCCGCCTGGCTGAGTCGTTCGGCTGCCCTCAGGGTGAGCAGGTCGGGTGCCCCCGGCCCTGCTCCGACAAAACTGACAGGGTGACTCAAGTGCGAAGACCTGAAGGATCAGGCAAGGGACGTTTCCGTCCGTATAGCCACCAGAGCCCGAATGTGCCCAAAACAACAAGCAGGCAACTCATCAGCTGGGCAATGCGGATGCCCCCGTCGCAGGCCGGTGGCAATGAACCAATGCACAGCGGATCGATGCGAAGCCCTTCGATCCAGACCCTTCCCAGGCTGTAACCGATCAGATAAATGCAGCTGATCGCACCGGCAGGAATTGCTTTGGGATGGCGAAGACCTCGGCGGAACAACAGCAGTAAGCAGATAAAGAGAATGAGGTTCCAGGCCGATTCGTAGAGAAAGGTCGGGTGGAAATATTCAGCGTCGCTGAAAAGAACCGGACGGTTTTGGGCTGGGATAAACAACTTCCAGGGAAGATCCGTGGGAACTCCAAAGGCTTCGGAGTTGAAGAAGTTGCCCCAGCGACCAATGGCTTGTCCGAGGGCGACAGAGGGAACCAGAACGTCCAAGACATCCCAGAACGGTTGTCGACGCCACCGGCAGAACAAAATCAAGGTGAGTGTGCCGGCGATGAGTGCACCATGGATGGCGATTCCTCCTTCCCAGATCGCCAGGGCCTTCAGCGGAGTGGATGCATAGTTGTGCCACTCAAAACCGACGTAATAAATTCTTGCTCCGATGACGGAGAAGAGAACGAGCAGCGGCAGCAGATCGCTGATCAGCCCGTTTTCAAGTTTTCGTTGCTGCGCAAGCCAACTTGAGAGGTTGAGGCCGATCAACACGGCCGCGGCAATGAGAAGGCCGTACCAGCGCAATGTTAAAGGCCCAAGCTGAACCAGCTCGGGCCCTGGGGAAGTGAACATCTGGATCAGAAGTTGCCTTCAGCAGCCTGAACCTTTTCGACCTGCTTCTTCTTGAGAACCAGCATGATTTGGGCCAGTGCAACAGCCGCGAAGAAAGCAAGGAGGCCGTAGATCCGAACTGGGTTCTGAAGAACGATTTCAGCGTCAACCTGGCCGAACCCACCCACGTTGGGGTCGTTCGTCAGAGCAGCGCCGGCGTCAACAGCATCACCAACACCCACCAGTAGTTGAGGACCAACGGGAATGGTTTCGGTTGCCGTGGATCCATCAGCACCATTGATGGTCACAATGCTGGCACCGTTATCGCCAGGTTCGATTGCTGCAATGGTTCCTTCAGCTGGTGCTGTGTAAACGGTGTTATTGCTCTTTTCTCCCGTGGGATAAACCTGGCCTCGGCCGCGGTTGCCACCAACGTGAATTTGATATTTGCCGAAGTGAATGTTGCTGTCGGTTGCGGGATCCGGAGACAAAACCGGGAACACCACTTCTTGATGTTGATCGCCGGGGATCGGGCCCACTAAAAGGATGTTGGGCTGATCATCGCTGTATTGCGTGAAATACACCCCCTCGGTCTCTTCTTTGATTTCATCAGTCCAACGGTCTTGAGGGGCAAGGGTGAAACCATCGGGAAGCATCACCACAGCTCCAACCTGTAGGCCAACGTCGCTCCCGTCAGCACCGATTTCCTGAAGGCCCTCCTCATAAGGCATCTTCACGCTTGCTGTGAAAACACTGTCGGGAAGAACCGACTGAGGCACTTCTGCTTGGGTCAGCTTTTTGGCAAGGTGACAGTTCGCGCACACGATCTTGCCGGTGGCTTCACGCGGGCTGTCGTAATTCTGCTGAGCCCAGAAGGGATAAGCCCAGCTAGCGGAGGGAGCGATCAGAAGCGCCAGGCCGAGGACCAGCGATCCGAGCAGAAGGGAGAGGTGGCGACGCATGGGACGGGGAGAGGGGATGCAGGCGTTAAAGACGACGATCAGGCCCACCAGGGCTTGTCACCGGTGCGGAAATCGGTCTCAGTCCATTGGCTCATGAAAACGTTGTCGTTTTCGACGCTGACGTTGGCGAGGGCAAGGGAGAGGGGAGCAGGGCCGCGCACCACCTTGCCGGTGGCGTCGTACTGACTGCCGTGACAGGGGCACATGAACTTGTTGGCGCCGCTGTTCCAGGGCACGACGCAACCCAGATGGGTGCAGATGGCGTTGATGCCGTAGCTGCCGATGGCGTCTTCTCCCTCAACAATCAGGTAGGTGGGATCACCTTTGAGACCTTGTACCAGGCTCCGATCGCCCTCCGGATGGCTGGATAGCCAGCCGCTGGCTGTAATGGGATTGCCGAGTTCGTCCTTGGCACTGGTGCCGCCGCCGCTGCCGGCAGCCTTTGGGGGGATGAAGTAATTGGCCACCGGGTAAAGCGCTCCCAGGGCAACGCCGGTCACAGAGCCGAACGTCAGCAGATTCATGAACTGCCGACGACCCAT
>MDTB01042351.1_pt1 | contig 11466 bp, 2 predicted proteins | sample 811161 | NCBI WGS metagenome assembly MDTB01 (sample SAMN05326650, study PRJNA326480) | marine metagenome | isolation source: seawater | place: Mediterranean Sea | collected 2009
CACTCCTGGTGAAATGACATTTTTTGAAATTTTTTTCATCGTATTTATTAGCTCATTATGTGTATATTGCATTGGTGGTGTCATTTTCAATGTATACAAAATGGAACGAAAAGGTACAGAGGCAATACCAAATAAAGAATTTTGGGGTGCATTACCAGGATATGTTAAAGATGGTTTTGTATTTACTGGTGAAACAACTGTGAATGTTGTCAATCGTCTTCGTGGACAAGGAGGTGGTGGTGATACAAATTATCGCCCAGCAAGTCCGGATACAGAATCATATCAAGATAATGATAATGGGACATTTGAGAAAGCATAAAAATATAAAACTACTCTCTACTTGGGACAAATAATACATGTGTGTGTGTGTGTTTAAAAACTTATTTTTGTTGATATTTATGTGTGGCAGCATTTTAGCTCTGTGTGGTGTGTCCACATCCTTCCTTTTTTCTATTATTCATTCATTCATTCGAGTCATCAATACATAATATTATATCATACAGTATATTACAGAATATATATATATATATATATATATAATATAAATATAATTGTAGACACATACAGAATAAACGTATTTCAATCTCTCCTCATCATATATATATAACATAAATATAATTGTAGACACATACAGAATAAACGTATTTCAATCTCTCCTCATCATATATATATAACATAAATAGAATTATACATACATATATATACATATAAGTAAGAGAATTTTTTATATATATTCGTACATACATACAGAATAAACGTATTGCAATCTCTCCTCCTCATCATCATAATCATGCCATCTGTACAATCAAAAGACCAGCAAAACGATGAGGAAGAATTTCAATTATCACCAGAAAAAAAAAGAACAGTATTTTTAATTAATACACACATGGCTGTCAATATGGCACTTTCAATTTTAACATTCAATACTCGCACATTATTATTGCAACAATTGACAAATAATGACACCACTTTAATGGCAAAATACTTATCCAATTGGGCTATGATCATTGGTGGATGGGAGTTTTTGTTTAATCCTACAATTGGCCGACTATCGGATACGTATGGCAGGAAATTTTGGATGACACTGTCACCTGTTATATGTACCTTTTTGAAAGGTTTGGTTTTAATAAACCCTTCATTATTTACTATATCATTGGAAAAAATAGTTTGTGATGGGTTGAGAGTTATATGTGGAACAACTCAATGCGGAGCAGCATTGACGGATATTTATGGTACAAATCCAAAAACTCTTGCAAAGGCATATGGTAGATTACTTGCTGGTGCTGGAATTTCTATTTTGGCATCTCCAGTAATTGCAGGTTTCCTTGAACAACGTTTTACCTGGAGAGGACCATATGCAGTTACAGTGGCATTAGCAGGTCTGCTATCTTTCTTTGATTATTTTTATTTAGAAGAGACGGTGAATGATGAAAATCGCAGGCCATATAAAGGCTTTTCCTCCCCATTTGATGTATTTAAATTATTTACAATGGATAAAAATTTAGCTATTATATCATCATCTCAAATATTAAATTATATTGGCGAAGCAAAAAATCTAGGTGCAGTAAATCAATTATACCAAATGGAACAACTAGAATGGAAAACGCGATCAATGTCCCTGTTCACGTCGATGGTTGGCTTAGGGCTTTTTATGAATGGTCCTGTAAGTAAATTTACATTAACAACATTTGGCAGTTTTGGCCATACAACATTTACAAATATGATATCTATAATAGAAATGTTAATGAAAGGATATATTACAACTACAACATCCATGTGGCTGGGTCAATGCTTAGGATTGTTTGGAGCATCCAGGACACTTGCAATGAAAGCACAAAGTACACAATTAGCAATGAAAAATGGATTTGGAAAAGGGGAGTATCAAGGATTATGGAGCAATTTGAGAGCATTGTGTGGATTTCTTGCGCCATTTGTATGGGGGAATTTATATATTTCTGGGACAACAAGAGGTAATCCTGGTTTGCCTTATAAATCATACGCCGTTATATTGTTATTGAGTGAATTGTTAAATCAATGGTTGCGAATGAGATATGACAATGATAGTAAAAATCAGTGAGAGAAGATTGAAAGAGAACATATTTTTGTGTGTAATAGCATTATATATATAGATAATGATAATATAAATCAAATACTCGTATCATATCAAATATTTTTTACCCCCATTTTAATAATTTTTTTACGTTTCGGTATGCCCACCATACTTCCACTTTCGTATAAAATTATGATATGTATAATTATTTAATACTGGTCGTATGAAGTATTTTAATCAAAAAATATTTTTTGTCTAGCAAGATACGAGTCGTATATTATTATACATGTACTACACTATCAATATTAATCAATTTTTTATTGGTCCCCTTCTTCCATTGCAACTGCAACTGCGGCAATGTCATTTGACGCTGTTGATGCACGCATTGGGTTATTTATCTCACTTAATTCAATTTCACTAGCAGTAGCAGTATTAACACTTTTTCTGCCAGTCTCTGATTCTTTCATCTCTTTCGTTTTTCGTGACCGGCGGGCATTTTCAAAATCTTTAAAGATGCTATGGTTTTTGATTTTTTTTTCCTTATTGTATCGATATAACATACCAAGTCCACAACAACAGCATATAAAAACTATTATAAGAGTAATAATTAAAACCGCAATCATCCATTGATTGCTTAAACCACTACCGTTGCCATTTGCTGGTTCTTCAGGATACCCTTGAGAAAATTCTACAAACATTTCTGGATCAAATGAAAATGATGAATAATGCACCCCTAATATTGCGTAATCTTCATTGCTAGTTGTTACTTGGTTTTGCAAACGACCCGAACTTCCTTGAACTCCCCATCCTATTTCAGCATCTTCTAAATATTCTTCTTTTGTAGCATCATCCATTTGAAGAACATTTAAGTGACGTGGGAAAAAATTCTTTACTGGTTCTATATCCTCTAAACGACGACGACTAAAACCGGCGCAGGATTTAAATTTCTCCCATGACCCAACGCTTGTATATGTTAATTGACCATTCGCACTTAAAGTATCCGGATGACTTAAAAGTTCGTATGTTTGGTAGACATAATTTGCTTGCTCTTCTACTTTTCCTAATATGGAATGGTATTTTTTGATATATAAATTCAAAATTCCAAATGCTTGTCGTTCAAAAATACGACCAGTTCGTTGCCAAACTGACCATATATCGGTTCCCATGTTTAAACCGTTTGGGCTGCAAGATGACATCATTTTTCCAATATGGCCTATTGGCATTTTCGTTTTCAGCTCAAATAAATAATTTAATGTACCTTGATGATCACTACCTACTAATCCGTAATCTTTTTGATTATAAGCTTTTCCAAATAACATGCTCATCAACTCTCCAAAATTAAGAAATTTTAAGTCTTTTAAAGCAAAATTGGTTCGAGTATCCATTGTTTGCAAATCACATTCATCCCACGCCGTTTGTAACAAATCGTTTTCAAACCCTTTAACTACACTAACCCCGGTGCCATATGCTGTTTTATAACATGCCAAAAGATTAGCACGTAACGATATTCGAATTCCAATATTTTCGCATCCCGGTGCAATCATATCGATATCTTTTAAATAATGCGCTAATGGCCCATCATCGCCATCTTTACTGCATTTGTATATACCAGCAAACGCTTGAAGCAATCGTTCGTATGTTTTTGTGTATAGATTTGCATATGGGCGAAAGACGTTATAAATTTTTTGAATTATATCATCATCCGTTATTGTCGTCAATCCAATATGTGTAAATAGTAATTCCCACCCTTCTATATTGTGTGGATTTTTCTCCAATGCACTCAAAAGCAATGCTGCTACCTTGTGTACATATTTTTTACCTTCGTTTGTATATACATTTCTAAACAATAAAATTGCTAATCGAACATCTAAATAGCTGTCCAATCCACTATTCATACCATGTACGATAGATTCCATATAATCAACCTGTGAATCGCGAGTCTTGGCTGATCCAGGAACATCATCTGTCGGTAAAATATTGTGGGACACTGTGTAGAAGGCAGGATAAATCCATGCTGATTTTTCCATAACCCAATCCCCCCCAGATGTTTTGTCAAAAGAAATAGCAGCTGCATGAAACGGTTGACCAACCATTTCACTTGGTTTGCCCATGCATGAATTTAGACCAATGCCTATATAGGCTAATCGCCCACACATACCGCCATCTTCTGGAATTCGTGGTAGAGCATCTGGATGCCAAATTGATTCTTTACATACAACCTCTGCTTTACCATATGTTAGGGTATAATACCCCCATGATTGCCCCGTAATCGGCTGTATACGTGAATTATCCACGAGATTTTTATCATCAGGCTTTGCATCAAAACGACTCCATACCCAATCGCACTCACGGGTTGGAAAATGACTAGTAGCAAGGACTGCTAATACAGGCCATGGAGCATTTTTTACTGGGAAATTGACTGGTTTTTCATTTCGTATTTTATCCAATAAATAATGAAGAGCTCCAACGGGGGATGGATTAGCCTCTCGATATAACGGCATTTTTGTTTTTCCAATAGCACCTTTCTGTTTATCTTTGTTTAATAAATCTGAAAATTTACATTTTTTTTCTAATTCATCACTCTCCCAAACCTGGGAAATAAATGTAGATGTTGAATTTGTTATGCTTTTGAAGTTACGATATTTAAATGCAAATGCTAGCAGGACATCCGCTAAATCGCTTGTGTCATGCTCTGAATCTAGGAAATTCTTTAAATATCGCAAATGCTCTAATACCTTGGGATGAGTCGGAAACCCAAGACTGTATAATGATTTACGTAATGGTATATCTTGTGAAGTGGTACCAACATTGTTTTTCGGCACACTTTCTATGTAATTCCAGATTGGATCTGACACTTCAATTGTAGTCATTTTCATAGCTAGAGCTTCATTTGCTGCAACAACTTTTTCCGATAAAGTTGCACTCCATTTGCTTCCAGGAGTATTTGCAGCCTTTATTAAATCTGGTACTGGGTATGAAACCAAGAACCCACGACGCAATAATACATGTCTTGTGTTACTTCTTTGAAAAGGAGACCATTTTAATTCTTTTCCATTAATCAGATTACATGTTCCAAGATCGGCGTTGCCTTCAAACGTCACACCAGGGCATTTTGGTTTTCCTACACATGCAGCAACGCACCCAGCAACACTTGCAGTAAATGGTTTAACTACACTTGATGTGGTTCTAAATTCAAATAATATAAAATCGGAATTTGGGTCAACTATTGGCAAATTAGACTTTGACCACTTTGATGTGGAAATGGTAGGAAAGTTTTCGCCGTTATCCTTGTTGTTCGTATCATCATCATTCCTTGATGCACCAGAATCATATGTACATGATTGTTTCACTGCTGGTTTATCTGATGTAGAGCATGTTCCATCACAATGTTTGCCGGTACCACACTGCGATAAATGTGACATAAAAGGAGTATATAGGATGTTAGAAAATGAATTTATATCTTCTGAAAATATATTATTGTATAAACTTACTGCTACTTCACGTGTTTGTTCACCATTGGATTGACAAAATCCCCAATTTCCAGTTTCCCATCCATTACAAACAGGTTTTTCAAGACAATTGTTACCACTATATCCATCTAAACATTTGCATCTTGGAGAAAAATTCCATGAATCACCTTGGGAGTATTCTTTTTCGCATCTTCCATGATGACAACCACTAGTGTAGCAGCTTACACATGTTGCCTCGCTATTACAAGTTTGGACCGTATCAGGTATCTCACTTGGGCAATCAAGTGGATTCGCGGCTGATCCATTTGTCCATGCACACAAATTGCGTCTACTTTGAATTGGTTTAGTGTTATCATCCTCGTGAACACAATTTCTTGTGCATTCACCATACGGCAATGGGATCCATTCTTGGTAATTCAAATGTGGCTGGGCGTAACATTCTGTTTCTTTTAAACTATCATCTGCGTCAGTACTTGGATTTGCAACAAAGCAGCATCCATAAAATTCACATGTCAATCTACGTATATCTGGTACTGGGCTCTTCCTCCGTTCATCACCTTGATACAATACACAAGGCTTTCGCCCAACGTCTTGACGACATTGTAATTCACAATGAAACATATTGCAATATTGCATCTCTGGAAGTTTAGGTTCCCAATTACAATATGAATCATCTGTTTTGTCGGCTATTACTGGACTGTTGAGAGGTGCGCAAATTACCGTTCGATTTTGTAGCCCTGTACCACATGGTTTACTGCAAGAACTCCACGGAGTACCAACCCATTTGAACGCTCCATTACGAAGGAAAAAATCTGTCAAAACCTTTTCCAGTTTGTAATTGAAAAGATCATTCGTATTCACAGGATGCTCATACTCAACGGGTGTAAAAACAGCACGACCTAAGCTGCTTTCTTTAGGAACCGGGTGGCTTTTCAGGTCTCTTTCATAGGGATTCTTATTGACTCGACAAATACCTTTGTGAAGACGACAGACCCCACTTGTTTTTAATAATTCAGCAGCCATACAGTCATCTTCGTTTTCACACTGTTCAATACACTGAGCTACCGTTTCATGTGGTGATTTATCTTCATAACTTCCTGTACATTCAATCTTTTTACATGCACGCTTAAATTTTGAATCTAACATTAACCCATCTGTTCGAGTGACTTTAGCGCAACGTAAGCTCATTTCGCCCTTCGTACCTACATTGTTTCGACTATTCCATTTTAAACCGACAGCTACCTGTTCGTATGGACATGGCATAAAATCTTGAGGAAGAGTCGCTAAACTACCACTCCGCCAAACGTTTACTTCTGGGTATACATATGCATCTTCATTTTCCATACCTTTCCAAGCCACTGACCATCCTGCCGGTTTACCACAACGTGGAATTAAGCCTTCTTCATATTGATTTGTTGTGCGGGGAATTGTACCTTCTGTGTTATATCTCGTCAATGCAAGACCTGTAAGAACCTGTCCAGCTGGACATGCAACTTCGACTGAAGAATCAGTTTTCTTTTTACTACTTTCCCCATTTGTACTCCAGGGTTTAAATGCTCCGTATTGTTCCGAATGTAAACACAACGTTTCATCACTGCCAAATTTACAATTGCCGTTGGGCTGTCCCTGCATAGCTTCGTGGTTATATTTACCATTATCGCATGCAACATTATTGATTGGACCATCTAATTCATCTGTTATCATAATGACATCTCCTTTTCTAAACTCTGTATTCCAAGTTGTTTTCCATTTACCAAACGGTCTACTCCAATCATCGCCATCGCAATCACAATATCCCCAATGAGATTTTTCCTTAGTAGTGTAACAAATTCTACGAATTTCTCCTTTTGGTAAGTAACATTGTGGATTTAAAATTTCAACATCATTCGTATCCACAGTCCAGCTTTTATAGCATGGTGCACCATTCGAATTACCACCACAAGTTGGTTTATCTGCAGGCCAATACAAACCACCGGTAAAAAACATTGCGTTTGGATCAGCACCACTTGGCATTGATGTTTGAGAAGAATATGTAATTTTAGCTACACCATGATTCCAATTATTTTCGTTGCCTTCTAATAACGGGAAAACGAGACCATCGCCGCTATGGCCATTACGCAAATCTATGAGCTGTCTGATTCTTTCGACGGTTACATTTCTAATTGGCGTCCATGGTACCTTGTATGGAAGTACACTTTTATTTATACCAGTTATACGGCGATGGCATGCCTTGACTACTGTTGGATTTATTCTATCCTTTGCTACACCAGCGGATGCAAAATTATGAGAAGGAAACCAATTCCAGTAGCGCCTAATTTGATTGGCTTTTTCTTTTTTAAACCAATATCCGGGTGCAGTATCACCAGCATATTCTTTACTAACAATTCGTATTCTAGCGCCTTCTCCACGAAGTCGGCATACTTTTTGGACAGTACCTTTTGGGTGTGTCCAAGATGACCATCCTTTTTCATCGAAATAATCGAAACCAGCACATAATGGATTGGCAAGGCACCGTTGTGCGCAAAATTCTTTATGAACGCTAACTTGGGATATAGGGCCTTCATTTCCACTATCATCGATTGCACTCACGGTAAAACGCATGCGTTTTAAATCTGGGTAATAATGATGCATATCTACAGATCGATAACTTTCAAATAAATCTGCACCATAACCAATTCCACTGGCCATTGCTAAACTACTCATCCCTTCGAAGGACAGCGTAGCCGGCTCTACTGCTATTCGGCCTAGATCGTGCCAATTAATTGGGACATCACAATTTGTAGCGTTGTCGCAGAAACATACATGATTTCTTGTCTCTTTATAAATGGAATTTGGAATCTCATTTTGTCCATCTAATATTAAATTTCTCCATTTCATATATGGTTTGGTATTGTATGGAAGATCTTGCTCCAAGCTCTTAGATGATGAGCAATGGCCTTCTACTTTTGCCGGCCAGCCATCTGGACGAAGCTTTGTGTTTCCTTCTTTTTTCAACATTGCCTCTGCAGCAATAGGTACGGAGTAATCCCATACTCCCATACATCCAGGATTATTGCCTTTCACAATGCGAACAATAGCATTGTCGGGCAATTTACCTTTACCACGTTCTAAGATTATCATATCTGTTGGTTGGCCTTTGTAATATACCAATGGCCAATATGAAAATTGATGCGTATCATATTTTGGAATGCAAGCACCACTTCCTTCTGGCATTCCATATTTTGGACCTGCAAGATCTGCGCACATACTTCCAAATTTACAATCATGATCAAATCTACAATGCCCTTCATATTTTCGACAAGGACTTTTTTCATTATTACAATGATCATACGTACCCATTACTTCAGAACCCCGAGATATTCTAATTGCATCCACCTCAGCTTGAAAATCTGTAGTTGCCCATTCTGAACAACATCCGAACAAATGCTTCTCATCAGCTTTTGCACATTCTTTTCCAATAATATCTTCATTTCCCCAACTACCTCTTCCAGCGACAAAAATACCTTCGTTATTAGGTCCACATGAAGTAGAAGTCCAGTAAAAATTCCCCATGCAACTTTTTCCTTTTCCCGCTGTTCCGGTAACTCCATCAAGTGTTTCTGATAGGGTACACAACCTTGCACCAACAGTTTCACACTCTGCTTTTGCTTCTTGAAATGTTTTAGTAACTTCTGGGCTATCATCATTACGTTTTGGAGCCCAACATCCTGTAAAATCCATTCTTCCCATAGCTTGATGATCATAATATTGATCAATATACGGACCGCCGACAAAACTGCTTCCACATATTTTATAATTTGCAATTCCATAATTATTATATTTTTGTCGATCTTGATGTTCCCATGCAAGCTGCTCACAAGATTTCGTCACCCCGCAGGCACCATAACACGTCCGTATGCCTTCTGGTTTAATAGATTGTTTGAAACAATCTGCATCTGGTACTGTATCGCCATTTTTATCAATACATACAATGTCTCTTGTTTGCTTTAGTAGACATTCACTTCCAGATTGAGCACCAATACTTTCACCTTGTTGAACTTGGCAGTCACCCCATGGAGCAACTTTCCATTTTCTAGAATAGGAAGATTCCCATACATATACACCGTAACCAATGGATTTGCGTAATTCTGGCGGTGATCTATGTACGCCACAATCCAGAAGCTCGCATATTTTCTGTTCTTCGTGATAATTGACAGAATTACAACCGGATTTTGCTTTACAAGCCGTCTTACATGATTTTGATGATATTTGCATTCCTGCTTCTATATATTTACAAATTGCATATTTATCTGGTCCATGATAAAACCATTCTTGTAAATTATTATTAACAGCTGCTTCGGCATATCGATTACAAGAATTTTTTTTAGCATAGCCTAAAGACCAGGCACAATCTCCATGAACAGTATCACCTCGGCAGCAACTATCTCCACAAATATTGATTTTATTTGTTGCTGTTGTAACTTCTTCTTTTTTTTTTCCATCATATCCAAATTTACATCCACTTTCATCATCATCATTCACACTTTTATAACATTGATAACCCTTATTAATTTTATTAGCCCAACAACAACCATAGGAAGAGCAAGCATCTTGCTTTATCGTAGCAGAGTCATATCCAGATCTTGGATCTTCATAAAATGCACCACACGCTCTACGATTTTCTTGTTCTATGCTACACCCTTCATTACATGAATGCGTATTACAAGGCTCGGATGTATCTGGAGATGCACCACACATATATTTATTTAAAATTTCGTTCGAAGTAGTATTTCTGCAAACGACTGTACGTGTCCTCATAGCTCCACCACATGTTACTGGACACGTTGTCCAGTTAGAAACGTCCCATTTTAAACCTAAAATATCTTGACCATAGCAATCGACATATCCCCATCGTCCAGGTTTAGTTGTATAACACCAAGGACGATCAGACCCTATAATTGTTGGTTCATAATATAAAACACCCTCTTCCGAATTGTCAATTGCAGCCGTAAATGGAAAATCGCACGGCGCCCCATTACTAGTGCCACCACATGTTTTAATATGACGAGCATGAATAACAATATCTGAATTTGATAATAAATTTTCTTGATTAGGGACTCCAGATAACAATATAGCATCTGCTGGGTGTTCAAAAGCACCACTTTGAATTCCAATTTCACTTTTAAGTTTAAGCTTATCATGTAAATCGATTAAAATACGTTTACAGCTTTCATGAGAATGTATATCATCATTACAAGTATAAAATCCTTGACATTGAGAATCAAGTACACAAATATCTCTAATTTCTTCCACTGAACCATTAATGCCATGCCAAGCGTGAATGTGAGGTGACGGTACCATTTTGTATGAATATTTTTCCCATTTTATATTCTTAAAATTATTTTTTTTTCTATAAAAATCTGATTCTGGTGAATTTTGAAGACCATATCCACGTCCAACAAGCGTGCATTTTGCACTATCTTCTTTCGTTTCTTGTATAAAACCTGCACATGCGTATCCTAACTTGTCGCATTTAGCAACACAATCGTTTTTACTGTTTAATCGCCTACCCAAATTAGCACCAACAGCCGTTTTGGTGGTATGACGTATATAATTTGTAGCTGTATTTGAATCTAACTTTCTGCCATGTCTTATTGAATGGTGTACTTTTCGAGGATGAAATAGTGACATGTGTATAATCGGGACTTTAGCCTCGATTGAAAATAATAAGATCAAGGCAAGAAGGAAGAATGTTACAATGGTCATGATGAAGATATGTATGAATGGTAATTACAGTAGAATTGAAAATGGTATATGTACGTGTATGTAATATGTTGATATGTTTGTATTATTATGTCTACAATCTTACTATCTTACTAGATACATAGATTATATTTATTTATTTAGTAGCACATTTACATTGTAATAATACCCATTATATTTACCCCGTTACACTTAAATTACCTG
>MDTB01192853.1_pt1 | contig 11466 bp, 13 predicted proteins | sample 811161 | NCBI WGS metagenome assembly MDTB01 (sample SAMN05326650, study PRJNA326480) | marine metagenome | isolation source: seawater | place: Mediterranean Sea | collected 2009
AACTGTTTCACTGTATTTAAGTTTATACAATATCTTTGTTAGCCTACTGCAGATTTTGGGCGTTTTTGGTAGTGATGACTAACACTACAGCTTGATATGAACAGCAAACCCGCTTATTCATTAAGCGGGTTTTTTTTGCGGTGATTTTTTGGAACAGTCTATTGTGGAGTAATTATGGATTGGATGAAAATTAGTAGTGCCTTATTTCTGCTCTTAATGCTGTTTTTTTTACTGCCGCGAGCAAAACAAATGTTCACTAATTCCCCCAAAGCTGAAGCCGGGGATTGGCAAGCAGCAATCATTCCGCTGCTTGGGGTGATCGGTTTTGTCGCGCTACTGGCCTGGTTGGTCAGCCAGTGATCGAGTTTGATGCTCAATCCCTAAAATTATTGAACTGCAGCGGCACACCCAATGACATATCCCGCAGGAATTGCATCACTTGCTGAAGATCATCTCGCTTTTTCCCTGTCACTCTTACTTTTTCACCCTGGACGTGTGTTTGGACTTTAAAGTTCTGTTGTTTGAGCGATTTTGTGATCTTTTTTGCGATTTCGCTATCAATGCCCTGATTAATGACTAAGTTCTGAGTCGCTCGATTATTGCCTTCCTGCAGCTTAGACTTGTCAACGCATGCGAGATCGATACCACGCTTGGCCATTTTCTGTGTAACCACGTCATAGATCTGTTTGATTTGAAACTCAACCTGAGCTTCCATAGTGACAATATTGTCTTGCCGCGTGACTCTGGCATCGCTGCCTTTGAAATCAAAGCGATTGCTTATCTCACGATGAGCCTGGTCGACTGCGTTACTCAATTCGTGAGTGTCAACTTCTGAGACAATATCAAATGATGGCATTATAATTTACCTTTAAATTGGAGTTGGTTAATGCGTCCTAATGTAATAATTTCTATTGGCAGTTTCAATGCGGCTCTGGCTATTATGCTGGGTGCATTTGCCGCTCATGGCTTAAAGAAGCAGTTGGATAGTTACAGTCTCGATATTTTTAACACCGCAGCTGATTTTCATCTAATCCATGCCATAGGACTGATCCTGCTCGGTCTGATCGCTCATAAATACCGCCATATAAGTTCCTCCTTGCTGAGCTATTTACTTATCCTAGGGATAATTCTGTTCTCAGGAAGTTTATATGCGCTCAGTATCAGTGGTTGGACAATACTAGGCATGATTACACCATTCGGCGGCATGAGCTTTATCGTTGCATGGACCTTATTGAGCTACCAGATGATCACGTCTGCTGACTGAGTATGACCTCAACCTGATCTGCCAATTTAATCACACCGGACGAGACAACTTTAGCCGTCAATCCACCATGTCCTCGCAGCGCATTATAGGCGCCTGCGCCAAGTTGCGACTCCATTTTACTGCAAGGATGGCAGAGCCCAGTTATCTCTAACACCGCCTCACCAATAGATATGCTCTGTTGGACAAGAATATTGAGATTAAGACCGGAAACGGCAATATTTCTTCGTAAATCCGCATAGTGAATGCTATAACTAGGATGAAGAGTAGCCAGGACAGACAAGTACTCAGCCTGAAATAATGTGACCTGCCGCTTACCGCCATATTTGCGACTGGCGCGATCACCTTCTATGCCATAACCCTGTTTCAAGTAGGCATTTGACAGGTGCTCAACGGGTAAATCACGCGCGCGTCGTACCCCTATCCATTCCACCCGGCCCTTGTTTGGGAAACACGCTTTTAATTCATTAATCGTACTGGTCATAGAATGTATTAATTTTATAAAAAACACTTGCTCTGCAAGCTTTTTAATATTACTATATGTCACATAGTCAGGAACACATATGACGTATGTGCCATTGACTGAGATAGTAAGAAAGAGTCCCTAGCAGTAGTGATGGGATCGTACCGAGTCCCCAAAACTTGTATGCAAATACAAGTTTATAGCCCACATGCCCCAACCCATGTGGGCTTTTTTTATGCCTAGTGCCCAGCATACCACAGAATGTTTACCATAATATCAGTGAGTTATATGCTTATTTTAGTAGCACCATGCAGGTAGTTAACGAGTGCTTTAGGCACCTCTATCGACCCGTCAGCGTGCTGGTAATTTTCCATAATCGCCACTAGCGTGCGCCCCACAGCCAAGCCAGAGCCATTCAATGTATGTAATAACTGAGGCTTACCCTCATGCCCCTTCCACCTTGCTTTCATACGTCTGGCCTGAAAATCCAAGAAATTACTACACGATGATATTTCTCGGTATGTATCTTGTGCGGGCAACCACACCTCCAAATCAATCGTCTTAGCGGATGAAAAACCGAGATCTCCCCCGCATAACGTCACACTCCGATAAGGCAGTTCCAGAGCCCGCAAAACGGCTTCAGCGTGGGTCGTGAGTTCCTCAAATGCCTGCCAGGATTGGTCTGGATGGACCAGTTGCACTAATTCGACCTTTTCAAATTGGTGTTGTCTGATTAAGCCGCGCGTATCACGACCGTAGGAGCCCGCTTCTGAGCGAAAACATGGACTGTGGCACACGTATTTAATTGGTAATTGTTCTGAGCTGGCAATTTGATCGCGCCACATATTTGTGACGGGTACCTCTGCTGTCGGAATAAGATAATACTCATTATCGGTTTTGAGCTGAAACAGATCCTCACCAAATTTCGGTAAGTTGCCAGTGCCCCTGAGACTATCAGAATTGACGATATAGGGGACATAGATTTCGGTATATCCGTGTGCGCGTGTATGCATATCCAGCATAAACTGTATTAATGCGCGGTGCAGCTGAGCCAACTGGCCTTGCATAATGGTAAATCTGGAGCCTGTAATCTTGGCGGCAGACTCAAAATCGAACAATTGCAGGTACTCGCCCAGATCGACATGATCTTTGACTTCGAAGGCAAAGGATTTAGGTTCCCCCCAAGCACGGATGACAATATTTTGCTCCTCACTGTCACCGGCGGGCACAGACTCATGTGGAATATTTGGCATCTCAGCCAACCAATTATTGAGTTCCTCTTGCAAGGCATCGAATTGTTGCTGTTTATCTTTTAGATCCTGGGCCAGTTGATCCATTTCAGCTTTTAAGGGTTCAATGGCATGACCCTGTGCCTTGGCTTGACCAATTTGTTTGGATTTTTGATTACGGATACTTTGCAGCTCTTGAGTATCAATTTGCAGCGCTTTGCGACGCTCCTCCATGGCTTTGAATTTGCTGACGTCGAACACATAACCCTTAATGAATAACTTGGCAGCAACCGCCTCAGTATCGCTGCGTAGAAGTTTTGGATCTAACATAGTTTGTTTTTAATTGATAATTGATTTTGCAAGCATCAAACCTGCGCTGGCAGCAATAATACAGAGAACAACACTTAAGACAATATTAATTAACATCGTTAAGTATTGGCCGGTCATGAAATAGTCGACACTGCTGTAAGCAAAACTTGAAAACGTGGTGAACCCCCCGAGCAAGCCGATCAATATCGCACTGCGGTATTCTTCGCTTAATTGGCTATGCTGCACTAAGCTCCAAGTCAGATAGCCGATCAGAAATGAACCGACCACATTCACGACCAGAATTCCCAGCGGAAACGCAGACATATGCATGCTATCTATGCGAGTATAGATTAGATAACGTAACACTGAGCCAATTGCACCACCAAGAGCGATCCAAATTAAAATCATTGTATAACCTCTAGTATTAGCTAATCTTAACGCAAGTAAGGTATTGTGATCATCATGCACAAGAATATTGCCCAGTTGTTCTCTGATTGCCTGCCAGCCGAGAGCATCCTCGCTACAGAAGAGACGCTCAGGCCCTATGAGTGCGATGCCCTAACAGCATACAAGACTTTGCCTATGGCTGTCCTATTGCCTGAGACTGAGCAACAGGTCGTGGCGATTATCAAGCGCTGTCACAGAGAGCATATTCCTGTTGTAACGCGTGGTGCTGGCACCGGATTATCGGGTGGCGCCAATCCCATCAGCCACGGCATATTACTCAATCTAGCCAAACTCAATACTATTTATGAGATCAATCCCCACCAGCAATACGCCAGAGTGGGCCCGGGCGTAAGAAATCTTGCCATCTCAGAGGCTGCCAGTCCGCATGGGCTCTATTATGCCCCTGATCCATCATCTCAAATTGCCTGCACCATAGGCGGCAATATCGCAGAAAATTCTGGTGGCGTGCATTGTCTCAAGTATGGCTTAACTATTCATAATATTCTGGAAATCCGCTACGTCACCGCTAACGGCGACATTATTACCGCGGGCAGCAGCTGTTATGACAATCCAGGCTATGACATTATCGCTTTGCTGACTGGATCAGAAGGAATGTTGGGTGTAATTCTAGAGGCCAAGGTCAAATTATTAGCCACCCCTGAACGCAGCGAACTGATGCTGGCGGCATTCGATGACATCAGCGACGCTGGCGAAGCCGTGGCCGCTATTATTGCTGGCGGCATCATACCCGCTGGTCTGGAAATGATGGATAAAGCAGTCATTCAAGCGACAGAAAATTTCTGTCAGCCCGGTTATCCTGTTGAGGCAGAGGCTATTTTGTTATGTGAACTTGATGGCTATGGAGATGCTTTGCAAAAACAGCTGAATCAAGTCAAGACGCATTGTGAACAGCACAACGCCAGCGTCATCAAGACTGCTGCTAATGCACAAGAACAAGACTTACTGTGGAAAGGACGTAAATCGGCCTTTCCTGCGATTGGTCAATTAGCGCCCGATTATTTATGTATGGACGGCACCATACCAAGGAAACACTTGGCCTATGTGCTGCAACAAATCAGCTGTTTCTCTGCTAAGTATGATTTGCCTGTGGCTAATGTTTTTCATGCAGGTGACGGCAACCTACATCCACTCATTATGTATGACGCCAACATCGCTGGACAGCTTGAACGTGCGGAACAAATCGGCAGTGAAATTCTGCAACTGTGCGTCAAGGTCGGCGGTACCATCACGGGGGAACACGGTGTAGGCGTGGAAAAACTCAATCAAATGTGTGTTCAGTTTAAGCGTGCAGAACTGGATCAATTTGAACGACTCAAACGGGCTTTTGATGAACAATCATTACTCAATCCCGGCAAAGTAATCCCTACCCTGCAACGGTGCGCAGAATTTGGTGCCATGCATGTCCACGCAGGTGAAATGCCTTTCAAAGATCTGCCACGCTTTTAGCATTATGCCTGATCAGGATTTAACTCAAGACCTCATCGCCGAAGTCAATGCAGCTGTTGAACAACGCCAGGCACTGCAGATAAAGGCTGGCGATAGTAAGCATTTCTATATTCATGAAGTAAGCCACAATGACGATATACAATTACTGGATGTGAGCCGGCACGCGGGTATCGTGGACTATGAACCATCAGAACTCTACATCACAGCCCGCTGCGGCACCCCGCTCAAACTGATTGAAGAAACATTAGCTGCACATAATCAGATGTTAGCCTTCGAACCACCAGCATTTGCTGACAGTGCAACTATTGGCGGCACTGTGGCCTGCGGTCTATCGGGTCCGAGACGACCATATGCCGGCGCTTGTCGGGATGCCATGTTGGGTGCTGACATCATCAATGGCTTGGGTCAGCATTTGTCTTTTGGTGGTCAGGTGATGAAAAATGTTGCCGGTTATGATGTCGCGCGAGCCATGTGTGGTGCCCAAGGTACGCTCGGCGTCATAGTCCAAGTCAGTTTGAAGGTCATGCCGATGCCGGAACAGGAAACTACTGTTTGTATTGAATGTGATTTAACAACTGCCCTCAACAGACTCCGTGCGCTGAGCCAAACTTCAATACCGGTCAGTGCCAGTTATTTTGAAGCTGACAGCCTCTATCTACGGCTGGCACTGAGTGGCTCTGAACTTGCTTCGTTCCTGGCCGCACACGACGCAGACATTATCGAACAACAAGAGTTCTGGACCTCAGTTAAAGAACACCAGAATAATTTTTTTATGCTTGCGCAAGCACTATGGCGATGTAGTCTTCCAATGGCCACTGCCGCGCTGGATATCAACGGCAGTCTAGCCTGTGAGTGGAATGGAGGATTACATTGGTATAAGAGCAACGATGACAGTGCCAAAATAATTGCCGCGGCTACCCAAGCCGGCGGCCATGCCCGATTATTCAGACATCCAAAGCATGATAGCCAGTCTGGTATGGCACCTGCCATGATGGCATTACACACACGCATCAAACACGCATTCGATCCATATCGATTGCTCAATCCTGGTCAGCTATATCCTGAGCTTTAATTATGCAAACACGCTTTTCACCGCAATTCCTGAGTACCAAGCAAGGCCAACGCGCGGACGAAATTTTACGCAGTTGTGTGCACTGCGGTTTTTGTAATGCCACCTGTCCGACTTATTTACAGTCGGGAGATGAACTGGAGGGTCCCAGGGGCCGTATTTATCTGATTAAGGAAATGTTGGATGAGCAGGACGTCAGCACTACTACCCAACAACACCTGGATAGTTGTCTCAGCTGTTTGAGCTGTGAAACAACTTGTCCTTCTGGTGTTAAGTATTCAGAACTGTTCGAAATTGGCAAAGCGCATAGTGATCAAATCAATCGGCGTGGGCTAGTCGATCGTTGCAAACGCTGGCTGATCAGGAAAGTTTTTCCTCAGCCGAAAATATTTAAACCACTTTATTTGCTGGCAACCTGGCTGAACCTGTATGCCAAACCGCATGCGGATGAATACACGCAACCAGCTACAGTTAGCGACCGCGTCATTATTCTGTCTGGCTGTGTGCAGTCAGTGACTGCACCGAATATCAACAGCAGTCTTATCAATCTATTAGCCTCACTCAATGTGCTCGCACTAAGTCATAGTCAGGTCCAATGTTGTGGTGCCATTGATCACCATAACGGCGATCCGGAGAAAGCCAAGGTCATGATTAGAAATAATATCGATGCATGGTGGCCTGACATCGAAAATGGCGTCAACGCGATATTAATGACGGCCAGCGGCTGTGGCCTGACAGTCAAGGATTACGCACGCATTATGTCTGACGATACAGTCTACGCCGACAAGGCAAAATTTATTTCTGCAATCACCCAAGACGTCAGTGAGTATTTTGCATACCAGCAATTTCAAAAACGTCTAGGCTATGAAAATGTCGCGTTTCATGCGCCCTGCACGCTCCAACATGGTCAAAAAATTAATGGTATCGTGGAGACAGTACTGGCTCGATCTGGGTACAATGTGATTGATTTTGCTGATGCTCATTTATGCTGCGGTTCAGCAGGTACCTATTCATTATTACACGCGGATAAGGCTGAATATTTCAGAGATAAAAAAATTGCCAATATTGAACTGCACAATGTGGACGTCATTGCGACTGCAAATATTGGTTGTTTGTTGCATATGCAAAAAGGAACTGAAATACCAGTTAAGCACTGGTTAGAGTTAGTCACCATGGAGAAACCTTGATGCATTCTGATGAAATTATTTTTACCATATTTATTATCTTCAGTGGTGCCGCAATTCTATCGACTTTGGCCTTGTATGCCAGACAAACTCTGCTGGTGGCCTATATCGGATTAGGTTTGTTGATGGGGCCTTCAGCTCTGGGCATCGTGCAGGATCATGCCTTCATACAACAAGTGTCGGATATCGGCATCATGTTTTTATTGTTCCTGTTAGGGCTCAACCTCGATCCCAGAAAACTGCTTGGTCTGATCAAAGATACCACTCTGATTACAGTATTAGCCTCAATAATATTAGCGGGCATTTCATATTTAATTGCCATTGCGATGGGTTTCAATAGTACAGATAGCCTCATTATCGCTGGCAGTATGATTTTCTCCAGCACCATAATTGGACTCAAGCTATTACCGACTACGGTGTTGCACCACCGCCATATCGGCGAAGTGATCATAAGTATCTTATTGCTACAGGATTTGATCGCGATTGTGTTTATGCTATTGCTGCACTCAAAAGCAAACGGCGAGTCCGAAGGCTTACTCAGTATGCTGCAACTTGTCTTGGCCCTGCCACTATTGGCTATATTTACATTTATATTCTCTAATTATGTGCTCAATTATTTATTCAGAAAATTCGACAGAATATTAGAGTATGTCTTTCTAGTCGCTATCGGCTGGTGTCTGAGTATTTCCGAACTCGCAGTCCAGCTCGGTCTCTCTCATGAGATTGGTGCATTCATAGCAGGCATTTCTATTGCGACTGGGCCAATATCACTATTCATTGCCGAGAGCTTAAAACCGTTGCGTGATTTCTTTTTAGTGATATTTTTCTTTGCCATAGGCGCCAGTTTTGAATTAGACATAATTGCTGATGTGATACTACCCGCGCTAGTGTTCGCGGCGATTGCTCTGGCTGTCAAACCGATTGTTTACCACTATTTATTGAGTAAATTAGGCCATGAAGAAACCAATAACGCACGTGAAATTGGATTCAGAATAGGTCAATTGAGTGAATTTTCCATCTTGCTGGGAGCTCTAGCCCTGAATGTAGGCGCTCTGGGTGAGCGCGCAGCTTATTTAATCCACGTCGCAACTATAATCACTTTCGTCGCCTCATCGTATATCGTAGTGTTAAAGTACCCCTCACCCATGGCTATCTCGGATCGCCTAAGAAGAGACTGATATTCAGTGAGTTATATATTTTTAGAGGGATAAAAAAAGCCGCATAATGCGGCTTTTTCGACATTAGTTGTTGGCTAGAACATGAACTTGTCTAGGATGCTGTACGCTAATATGAGCACGGGTATCAGCATGACAACTACTGTGATGATTGTTTTAATCGCTTCTTCATCCATTATGTCTACCTTCTGTTGGGTTGTGATGATAGGCGCAAATTATACTGTTTGTTGCGCCTCGAGAAAAGAATTTAAGCGTCTTAGGCATTATCTGGCTTCCAAATGCCAAACGCACTGCCCGGTGGTGCAACGGGTGCCGCTGCGACCGCCGCGGGTGCGGGTTGAGCAACATCTTCAAATACATGATGCATAAATGAACTCAGCTCATCCATAATTTCTTTCTTTTCTGTATCTGATATTGCCGCAGTGCCAACCACATAGCCAACCACTGCAGTCAAATACTGGCTACCAATAAAAGGATCTTTGGCGCGACTGTCTTCATTCACAACAACATTCATGATGTTATCTACGAGTTGTTTTGAGAGTCTTAATTCATCTGACATGATTTATTCCTGATTTCTGATCGATTTTTAAAGATTAGGCGATAATACACAATATTTCGCTGCAATAAAGCCATCCAAGGTGAAGTTATTTTTTTCGTAGTTGTGCCAGCTTCTGTTTAATCTTGATTTCTAGGCCACGTTCGACTGGTGCGTAATAGACTGACTGTTGCATCCCCTCGGGAAAGTAATTCTCACCACTGGCATAGCCATCCTGTTCATCATGTGCGTAACGATAATTCTTACCATAATCGAGTGATTGCATCAGTGTTGTGGGCGCGTTGCGGAGGTGGAGTGGAACCTCCAGCGTTCCTAGTTCCTTAGCATCATGCAGCGCCGCATTGTAAGCCGCATAAACGGCATTACTCTTGGCGGCACAGGCCAGATAAACAATCGCCTGGGCAATTGCCAGCTCGCCTTCTGGGCTGCCCAGACGAGTGTAGGTGTCCCAGGCTGACAAGGCTATTGACAGCGCTCTGGGGTCAGCATTGCCGATATCCTCCGAGGCAATACGCACAACCCTGCGCGCGATATAGACGGGGTCACAGCCGCCGTCCAACATGCGGCAGTACCAATACAGACTGGCATCAGGGTCAGTGCCACGTACTGCCTTATGCAAGGCCGAAATCATGTCATAAAAGTACTCGCCCTTGTTATCGAAGCGCCTCAGGCTGCTTTGTGTGACCTGTTCAATAATGGTTTGATCAATGATGTTGTGACCCTCTTCTGACCTGGCCAAGTCACTGGCAAGTTCTAATAGAGTCAGTGCTTTTCTGGCATCTCCATCAGCCACCCGCGCCAGCAAATCAATAGCAGTGTTTTGAATGCTCAGATTCATCTCACCCAAGCCGCGCTCATGATCACTCACTGCCGCGTGCAAACATTCTGCAATAGCAGCAGCATCTAGGCGTTTGAGGACATAAGTACGCACTCTGGAGAGCAAGGCGTTATTGAGTTCAAATGAAGGATTCTCAGTGGTAGCACCAATAAAACAAATAGTGCCATTTTCAATATGCGGCAGGAAGGCGTCCTGTTGTGACTTATTAAAACGATGCACCTCATCAACAAACAACACCGTGGTGGCATGGCTAGCGAGTTGCTGCTTGGCTGTATCGATGGCTGCACGTATTTCTTTAACCCCGCTCAATACTGCCGAGATCGATATAAAAGGTACTTTACAATGTTCAGCCAGCAAATGCGCAATTGTTGTTTTGCCTGTGCCTGGTGGCCCCCACAACAACATGGAATGGGGTTTACCCGAATCTATTGAACGCCGCAGCGGTGATTGTTGCTGCAGCAGATGTGCTTGTCCAACAAACTCATCAATCGTCATGGGACGCATGCGGTCAGCCAATGGACGGTAATGATCGCCACCAGTCGTCACTGTATCATCACTGAACATATCTTGGTTTGGGGTCATGACTTACTCGGGCTCACCGACAACATCAACTCCAGAGGGGAGGTAAAACTTAAAATCAGAATCATCCAATTGTTTAATCGTGTCGATATTTGAAAAACGTATTATCGTCTTTTGATCGAAATGGTCATATAGTTTCATTTCACGAATATGGTCACCATCAAGACCCAACTCGATACGATAAAACTCGGTATCTTGAATTGTGGGCACCAGAGCTATCCAGTCCAGACCTAACGCAAGCGGCATTTCTCGAATTTCAAAATCATCATCCAGTGATGTGTTCTTCATCAGCAACATGATCGGAGCTGAACCCAATGCCTGATCAATTGGCTGCACTGTCACCTGGGCCAGATCCAAATCCAGCATCCATAGGTTTTTCCCGTCCGCAACAATATGTTGCGAAATCGGTGCGTCATAATGCCAGCGAAACTTACCAGGTTTTTTTAGGCTAACATTGCCCTTTGCCTCTTGAATAACTTCATCCTGATCATCCAATACTTGTTGATAAAAGTCCGCTTCAAATTGATCAATAGACTCCAGAATGCGAGTCAGTTCAGCTAGATTTAAGGCCGCTGCGGGTGATACGAGTAGCAATCCCGCCAGTAACAATGGAAACACTCTGAATGGAGACATAATTGACACTTACTTGGGTGGTGGCGGCGCTAATACTTCGCGTGAGCCATTAGATTGGACGGCTGACACGACACCGCTGTTTTCCATTTCCTCGACCATCCGAGCAGCTCGGTTATAGCCGACCTTAAGACGTCGCTGGACATAAGATATAGAGGCTTTACGCGTCTCTGTTACGATAGCGACGGCCTCATCATAGAGCGGATCAAGACCTTCGCTGTGATCCGATATTGGTTCCATGCCCGGAATATTATCTGCA
>MDTB01207430.1_pt1 | contig 11465 bp, 3 predicted proteins | sample 811161 | NCBI WGS metagenome assembly MDTB01 (sample SAMN05326650, study PRJNA326480) | marine metagenome | isolation source: seawater | place: Mediterranean Sea | collected 2009
AAGGTGAAACGCCTTCAAATATTATCACAACCCATGCCACTATAAGTAGAAATACCGAAGTGATTGTAAAGGGCGCTACACAGGCAGAAGAAACTGAAAATGAAAATGTAAATGAACCAAATCCCGAAGATAACATAGATTCTAGAACTTTAGATAATTTCTGTGTAATATGTCATGGAGCAATAAATGAAGGTGACGTATTAAGAAAAATAAAGAAATGTAACCATAGTTTTCACTTAAGTTGCTTGGATAGATGGTTAGAAACGAAAATTACATGTCCTACTTGTAGGACGGATATAAGATTAAATAATAATGAAACTACCGAATAAATACTTATTCAATATAAATACTTATTCAATATAAATACTTATTCAATAATTCTAACAGTTAAATTTTTATCACCCCAAATATCATCTATTCTAGATTTAGTTGGGAAAAGTTTTGTTCCTTTTAATGTGTCTAATGGATATAATGCTTCTTCAATTGAATAGGGAAAATTCCAATCGGATATATCATCTAAACTATGAGGAGCATTTACTAATGGATTATTTCTATTGTCAAATTCACCATTTTGAACTTTTTCAATTTCTTTTTTAATAGAAATCATCGCTTTGACAAAGCGGTCAAGTTCCTCTTTATTCTCACTCTCAGTAGGTTCAATCATAATACTTTTAGCAATTGGCCAAGACATTGTTGGTGGGTGAAAATTATAGTCAATTAATCTCTTTGCCACATCTTTATCAGTTATTCCATCCTTGTAAAATTCGGATAAATCTATAATAAATTCATGACCTACTAAATCTGAAGCAACATTTTCTAACTTGAATATTTTATAATATGGTTCAAGTTGCGATTTTAAATAGTTTGCGTTAACGATAGCGTGTTCGGTTGCCATTTTAACACCAATTGTGCTCATTGTTTGTAAGTATACAAGAGGTATTGATAAAATACTTGAACTTGAATTTGGAGACATTGTAATTGTTCCATATGAGTCTTCTTCGGTTCCACAGAACTTAGACCTAACTATTGGATTAGAAGGTAAATATTTCTGTAATTCGTTTGTAACACAAATAGGACCCATACCTGGTCCTCCTCCACCATGAGGTATACAAAATGTTTTGTGAAGGTTAAGATGGCAAATGTCTGCCCCACACACTCCTGGTGAAGTTAATCCGGACTGCGCATTCATATTTGCGCCATCCATATATACTAATCCACCATGGTCATGGATTTCCTTACATATTTCCTGAATATCACTATTAAATAGACCATATGTAGTAGGATATGTTATCATTAATCCAGCCAAACTATCTCCTAGTGTATCGCAAAGTTCACCAAATTCTTTAGAGGTTAATTCATCTTTAAACTTTTTAATTTTAAAACCCGCTAAAACGGCACTAGTAAAATTTGTGCCATGTGCCGATTCGGGAATCAAAATTATGTTTCTTTCTTGGTCAGGAAAGTTTTTGCGCTGATATGCCTTAATTACAGCTAATCCCGATAATTCACCCATAGCTCCCGAATTTGACTGATAATTGATAGCGTCTAAACCAGTAATTTCAAGTAAATATTCCGAAAGGTCATCAACCATTTTGTTATATCCCTCGTTTAAATCTTCGAATTGATTGTATGGGTGCTTATTTTGAAGTTCGTCCCATGATAAAGGCATCATTTCTGAAGTTGAGTTTAATTTCATAGTACACGAACCGAGAGGAATCATTCCAGTAACCAGTGAATAATCTTTATCACCTAGTTTATTTATATATCTTAACATCCATGTTTCGCTTTTAGGGAATTTAAATAGTTTCTGTGATAAGAATGGACTACCGGTAATGGTATTTTCATCTTCGCTTTTTCTCCAAATGTCTAAATTTTCTTTGTTGAACACTAATCGTAATATATTATTATCTAAACCATCATATAACTCACAATCACTATCATTATTTTCTAAATTTACTTTATTATTTGCATTGATATAGTTAAGTAATTGATTTTTTAAACTATAAAAGTCCTTTTCTAAATCATTATTGTTTGATAGAGTAAGTTGATCAACACCAGCTAACGAACAAATAATTCTATATAAATTATTGATATCTTTCAAAGTAGTAGTTTCGGAAATTGAAAGACCAATTGTTCCATTATTTGTTAAATCTTCATATTCATTACTCGTATTTTCTAGTCTAGTAATGTAACCATTTCTTCTTAATAAATTATGAACAATTTCAGGATGAGTATTTTTTAAATAAAATGTTAGTCTATCAAAGTTAGGATTAGTGTTATTTTTAATAGTAATTTCACTAGAGTGTTTCGTTAACAAGTGTTGTAAGATATATCTTTTAGACATTATTTCTACAGCCTTATCAATTAAATCTTCTTTACCATGATAAATGACATACATGGTTGAGGTATTTGCTAGAAGTGCCTGAGATGTGCAAATATTACTTAACGCCTTTTCCTTTCTTATATGTTGTTCTCGTGTTTGAAGTGCCAATCTGTAAGCCTCATTTCCATTACGACATTTAGATTTACCTACAATTCTTCCTGGCATATATCTTGTAAGTTTATCTCCCATAGCGAAAAATGCCGAATGAGGACCACCGTTCCAAAGAGGTAATCCAAATCGCTGTGTTGTTCCAAAGGATATGTCTATCCCTAAACTACCGGGTGGTTTTACAAGCATCAAACTCATAATATCATTATGGGTTATTAATAGTGCCCCAGTGTCTTTTGCCTCATTAATTTTGTTTTGATTAATTATTATATTACCATTTATATCTGGGTAAGAGAATAGAATTCCACAGAATTCGTTTGGGTTTTCCTTAAAATCGTAAGTTGAAAAATTACCAAAAACTATATTTAAACCTACAAGTTTACCACGAGTTTTAATAGTTTCCTTTAATACTGGGTGAACATTATTATCGCAAAAAAAATATTTTCTTTTCTGTTTATGAAAATTATATGCTACACTAAGTGCTTCACTTGACGCGGAGGCACTATCCAATAGAGAACAATTCGACACTGGGAGGTCTGTTAGTTCGCAAACCATAGTCTGAAAATTAAATAAACTTTCGAGTCGTCCTTGACTTATTTCCGCTTGATAAGGAGTGTATGCTGTATACCATTTTGGATTTTCGAGAAGGTTGCGAACAATAACACTTGGTGTTTCTGTTTCATTAAAATCCATTCCTATCATATATTTATTTTGAGTGTCTGTATTTACATTTTTAGAATTTTTATAATTCTCAGATTTTGATTTAAAATAACCTTTTATAGTAGACAAACTTTCATTCTCCGATTTATCTATCATTAGACTAATATTGCTTGAAAAATTATTATTTTTTAAACTGATACTACTCGGAATAACACGCTCAATAAAATGTTCTAAATCGCTACTTGATTGTTTTGATAGCATGTTTTTTATTGTTTTTAAATTATTTCCCAGGTGTCGGATTCTGAAAGCCATCAAATCGGTATAAAATATCTAAGATATTATTTTAGATAAAAAAAAGTTTTTAAATAAAAATTAATTAAATTAATTAAATTTATTAGTATACCTTCATAAATTGATGCTATTTACTTTAGGTTTTTAAATTGGTTTAATTTACATAACCTTAAAGAAATCGGTTATTTCTTTTGATTTTGTTTTCCTATTATTTGCGATTCTAATAATATCTCCAAAGATAATATCACAAGTGTCATCGAATTTCATGCTAGTAATCTTATCACGCGCTTTCTCAGGCGTTTTGGAACCAAGTAGGGTTTTATACTTTGAACCATAATAATCGGGACCCCATTTAAACCCCTTAAGATCTTCTACAATCAATGAATAAATCTGGGCGACTGGTTTCATAATCTGATTTGTAATGTAGAACATATAGTCAGGATTCAATTTATTATCACGAATATATTCCGGTGTTTCAATACGTTCTCCCTGAAGTTTTATCACACCTTTCTTTTCAATGTAGACATATGGAATTCTATCATTAGATTTTGGTTTATTTCCTGGGTCTCTTACACCGATTCTATCGGCTAGAACTTTGTGGGCAATTTGTTCTGGATTTTTATAAAATCCACGCAAACTCTTTGTGATTACCAACATGTCAAGTGGAAATTTACCATCCAAAAGTTTTGTTAATTCGTCTCTCAAATATTTTATCGATAATTCTACATTCTTTTGATTCATGAGAATATTAATAACACCACCATATACGTGCTTTACAATCTCCGCATTATCCCGACGCTTTAGAACGATACCCATACTTGTTTCCTTATAATCCTTTTCGCCAGTTTTAAACTCATACTTGTTACCAATATACCTCTTTTTTGAAAATAGGATAAATGGCCAAAAGGTTTTCTCGTATTCTAATTTATGAGGCGCTTTCAAGAACTGCTGAATATACTCTTCTGCTTGAACCCCCAAATCAATTGATTCTTTTAACCCTTCACGACCCTTATTTTTCGGGTTAAAGTTGATAAATATTGAGTCAGTATCTCCATACACAATCTTTGCCCCTTCAAATTTCTCTTCTACTTTTTCTTTTGCCAAGTATAGCAGCTTCCTTCCTGTAGCGGTTGTTGATGCAGCAATGTCCTTCATATAGATTGGACTTGTTTGTGCTCCAATCTGACCATATAGTGAGTTTGCTGTTAGTTTGTATGCCAATTGAAGACCATCGAATACTGCCTGCTCAAACTCTGTATATGTGCTCTTTTGATTTGTAATCCGAGACTTTTCTACTTCATGTTTCTTTCCGTCCTTATCTAATATAGTTACAATTTCAACCCCATCGGTTTCTTTACAAGAATATAGACCGCTAATATGAGAACCATTATCAAGGGTAATTGTTTGGAACACAATCAATTTCCTTGTGCTTTTACGCGCCTTGAGCAACTTCCGCAAAATATTAGGAATAATAGACTTGGACGCATCCGCCGGTTGTACAAACCTACATGTTTTCTTTCCAACCTTTCTCTTTCCTTTAGATTTCTTTCTTGTATCAATCCACTCATACACATCATGTTCAAGGTCAACAACACCATAACCCATTTCCTTGAGCAATTTTTCCCCATCATCTCCAAGATATTTTTGGTTATCTTTATTTTCTTCCATAACATAAGAGTCATGTGATAGATTCTCACTAATCATTGAAGACGGATATAGAGACGAATAATCTAGAACAGTTACTGGGGTATCAAGATAAATACCTGGATTTGGGTCAAGAACAATTGCCCCTTCATAACCACCGTCATTTGCTGGAGGTGGTAATTGATCGTCCTCACCATATTCAAATCTATCATTTTTAAGATAGTCTTTAGTTAATTGCTCTTCATCATTTGAGTGTTTAATTACAGGAATTAAGTGACCAGCATCTCTACATTCCTTTGAAACTAGTGAGAAAATCTTAATTCCCTGACCACGTAGAAACAGGAATGAAATCGGAACAAAGCAAACGTTCGCCATACCAATATTATTTGTAATCAATTTGAGTTTTTCGAGTAGAGTAATACAGAGGGCACAATCCTGGATACAATAAACAGCAACGCGTTTTCTATCATTATCACTACCATCCTGAAGTTCGAAGATTTCCTTTGGAGACACATCGTCTTTTGCCAATGTCCACTTCGGTCCCTTTTTCATAACAACTTCGGCATCTTCTTCACAAATATTTTCATCAATCTCAATCCAATTTTCACTATCATTATAATTTATAATCTGAAACTTTTTGTCTTTATAATTACTATCCTTTCCAATGTTTATAGTAATATAGTTTCCATTTGCGAGAGTTTGAATACCATTTACTGTCAACCTTGAACCTTCTATTTTTTTTATCTTATCCTTGATAAATGTTTCAGCAACATAATCTAACTTATAAGATACTAGATTGAAATCTTTTTGAACAACCTTTAAAAGGTCCACAATAACCCGCCCTTCCATAGAAATATACTTGAGAACATTATCACCAAGTGCCGAAGATGATAGTTTCTTAATAACAAGTTCGGATGGTTTGTTTACCCATTCCTTTTGACGTTTACCATCGGAATTCTTTGGTTGATATCTTTCACGACCAAGAAGAGAGAACTCATCTGTAATTCCCAATTCTTCTGCGCGTTCCCACATGAATGAGAAATCAAAACCGAAGATATTATAACCAGTAATAAAATCTGGGTCTAATTCACCAATAAATCGGGTCCAAGCAAGTAGAACTTCTTCCTCTGTCTCATAACTTTCTACAACTGCTCCTTCTATAGGAGCACAACCTTTGAGTGTAATCATATGTTTCAAGAAACACCCAGATTCACCAAACCGTTGAACTGTTGTCCCAATCTGAACAACCCGATCACCTTCGACAGCGGGTAATCCAGCATCCAAAATTTCGGTAATTCTTTTACAGTAGGTAACCCGAGAATCATCAATAGCGGGGAATTCATCCTCAGTAATTGATAGAATTGCGTTAAAACACTGTTGAATGTGCGTCACCAAAATCTTTGCGTCACTTGGATCAATTTCGTATATACCCAGAATCTTTTTGGTAATCTCTTCGCGAGGTTTTGATTCCAGTTTACTAAACATATTAAGAATATAATTGATGTCGCTATCTTCAATTTCAAGCACCATCTTAATCCGCTTGAACATAGCCTTTATGTTCTTAGCGATTTTGGCGGCTACTTCTAAAATAACACGTTTATTTGGTTTCTTATTAACTTTAGTGTGAATTGTTTGAACCGCGCTACCAAACCGCTTTTTAGTGAAATCATCCGAGAACGCGTCTTCGATAATATCTTTCACTTTGTCTTTAATCTGCCGTTCGCTATCGTATTTTGTAATACCACTTTCAAGATTTCTAATAATGTCTATTCCCATAATTTTATAAGTTTCCCTACGGTCAATCACATAGAGTAATTTTTTTGCCAACATTTGATATACATCTTTGAATGGTTTTTCATTACCTTTTGTATAAACTAGAGATACATCGTGATGGTTATATCCAACATCCTTTAACTTAGTCATACTATATATTTCCGATTCCGACAATTTGTTATTTTCACTAAATGCTTTCCAAAGCATTGCCTTTAGACACTCGCGTCTAACATCTTGTGTAAATTTTTTTGAATTGGTATTTTTTTGGGTATTTTTATATGCGTCAAAAATCTCATAACCCAACTTTTTGTAGTTTTTCTTTGCCATAGGAAAGTCTCCATGACTACTATTACATTCTATATCATACGAAGCAATTAAGAACGGCGCCATATTTTTATTTTGATAAAATTCAATATTTTCCCATTCAGTTTGAATATCAATCTGACAGTTTGAACGTTTTTCGGTGCCTTCAAACATGTTATATTTGTATGCTGGGATTTTTATCCATCCTGCTGCCTCCAGGTTCTTTTCATGCATAAATCGCATGAATGGTAGAATATTAGATTCATATAGAGGAAATTTACGTAGGTCATTACCATAAGGAATTCCTTCACGAATAACGCGTTCACATTTCTTCATTGAAAGTAGATTCAAGAAAGTGAACTTGATAAAGAGGAAATCTTTTTTGTTGGTAAATCCGTAAAACTCTTTGCGTTTAACAAATTCTGCTGATAGAATACCATTAGCAATAAATGGTTTCATATCTTCTTTGATTTTGCGCATTATTTCATTCTTTTCCTTAACCGAGCAATCATCGTGAACCTTAATGTAGAAGTATGGTTTAAAATGAAGTATATTTATAGAAACTGAGTTTCCGTCTTCGTTTACACCATATATTTTTATAGTGTGTTCAAGATTGTAGACTGTTTTCTTTTCACTTGACTGATTTTCATCTTCAATGAATTCATTGTCTCCATTCCAACTTAAACATTGTATTTTGATTTCACGAGAGTCATCCCAACCATTAAATTCGTCGAAATTTCGTAATTCATCCATAATAGTTACTAAGCACTACTTTTACTTAGGTAATTATGATAATATGATTTTTCAATTTTTTAAATTATATAATATCATTTTTTATGTTTTACTATATTAAGATATGAATGATTTTGGAACATTTTTCCTCATCCTAATAAGTATAACTATATTTTATGTTTATTTAGAGAATAAAGCAACTGATGTCACCTACATAAATAAAGGCGGAATTGAATTTTTAGTTAGAAATTTGGATGATAAAGAGCAGGCCGCGAAATTACTATCAGATATTTGCTCACGATTAACTAAGTTAGTAAACCATCTCGATAACGATAAAGATAATAAAGACTATTCTAGTGAAATAAGATCCGGAATTAAAAGAATGAAAAAGAATTACAATCCACACGCGGTTGTTGAAAGTTCACCTGGTAATAAATATACATCTTATTCAATAAATAAAGGTGAAAAATTAGTATTCTGTCTTCGTTCTAAAGATGATTCCCAAAAATTGGTTGACTTAAATACAATGATGTTTGTAGCAATTCATGAGTTGGCTCATCTTATGACAAAAGAAGTTGGACACACAAAGAACTTCTGGGATAATATGAAGTTTCTTTTGGTAAAGGCAATTGATATTGATGTGTATAAAAAACAAGACTTTAATTCTACCCCTAAAGAATATTGCGGCACTACTATTACAGATACACCATTAAATACATGATTTGATTGATTTTAATTATCTAGTTTTTATTTAATTTTCTTATTTTATATTAATGAGCAATTTCATAGACTCAATCTATGTCTTAAAAAGTAAATATAAAAGTAAAGTAGGTAAGAATGAATCAATCTTTTTTATTCCAAACCATAAAAAACATAGAGGGAAAGATATAAGCGAACTTAGAAAAGCGTATAAAAATCCGGAATTACTTAAAAAGGTGACAGATACCGACACTATTATACCATTCGCTATAGAATCATTAACTATTAGTGAATTAAAACAAATTGTATCTAGTGTTATTAATATCCCCGCGGAGTATTTGTTAATCTATGGAGATAGAAAGTTATTAACTAGACGCGAAATAAATGAAATGAAAACACGAAACAAATTATTTCACGAACCCGAAACTAGTTTTCGTATTCTAGGATTTAGTTTTGAAAATGAATTTGGAAAACGGGCATTAGATGGAGATTTCACTAAATCATTAGGATTTTCTCCTAATTCCTTAGATATTTTGGTCGACGAGTCACATTATTTAGTTTCATCGTATAATGTTAAAAACAATGAATTATTTGTTTACACAAAAGACTTTGTCATGGAAGAGTTTGAATCGGGAAAACTAATTGAGTCAGATAAAGATATTATTCTCCAGAATTTTTTTCCATTTAAAAATCCATACAGAAATCAAGACGAATTTGATATATTTAAGGAACAAAAAATGAGCATTTTAAATACAAATTGCGATAGTTTAATAAGAGATAATGATAAATCCGATTTTCCACTTCCCGCAGAAATAATTGATATTGAAAATATGAAATTTAGTAATTTAGTTGTTTCAACCAATACAAACATTCGCGACGATATCGACATTCAATCTATATTTAAAGAATTTATATTTGATGAAAATGTTGTATTTATTAGATACCAAGATCAAATCAAAAACAACTATTTTAGAGTAAACAATATGATTCTTTTTCCAAATATTGGAAAATATAATGTATCAGAAATCAATCTTAAAATTTCATTAAAACATTTATTGATTGAGAAAAAGGTTATCGAAGAAGAGATACGTAGAATTAACTCAAAATATCCTAGAGATATGCCTGTTCAACGCGACGACCTTGTAATTATTGAAGAAAGAGGAAAACAATTGAAAATATTAGATGCCGAGATAAATATATATAAACAGCATATTGATAGAATTTCTCAAAAAAAAACTATTAACTTTACTGAATTAGAAAACTATTATGTATCATATACCGAGGGTAAATACAAACCAATTATTGATAAGAAAACAATTACAAACTGGAAAAAACCTATTTATTTAGAACGTGAAGAAGAATCCAAAGAAAGAGTAAAATCTGTTGAACAAATAGAGTTTAAGGTTTCACACTATCAAACCTCTACTAAAAAGTATATGTTTTTTACGGTTGTTATCACCCGCTTTGGAGAAATTTATACAAAAATCACTGATTTATCTAATTTATATAGTATTAATCGCGAAGAATATAAATCAATTCTTGAACATTCTAATAAGTTGATAACAAAAATAAACAAAACTTTAGAAGGAACAAAGTTATCAAAGGTAGATTTAAATGAGACAACCCAGATTGTTTCTTATAATTCAACTAATCATTTCATTTTATTTGAAGGAGATAATTTCAATAATTTTAGGCAAAGAGTAATGAAAAATAGTCAACACGGATTTTATATTGATAATAGTGAATATACCTTTACATATAGATTTTTAAGAACCGATAATGGTTACACAACACAGAATGCCAAACGATTTTTCTTTCTTTTAAAGAAAAGTTTAGGACAGACCGATGTATCTAAAATTAAGTCTATTTGGATATCCGAAGCGGCTAGAGTTTTTAAATTATCTCGGGTTGAATCATTGGGAATTTTAGAGACATTGGGCGAAGAAGTTGAAAATGATGATTTTACTAATAGTGATATGGAAAATACTATAGATGTTATTTTTTCTCAATCGGATGATGTTAATGTTATAGTTGTTAGTATAATAAATCTTTCTTCAAATAAGGACTTAGAAAATGTTATCGGATTTATACATCAAATGTTAACTCCGGTTAAAACATTAAAATCTCCTAAATCCGCATCTCCCAAGGATACACAACCAAAAGTAGTAATTAAAACCGATATAAAAACCCAAAATTTTGTAAATGATGATAATTTAGAAATTGAAGTTGATTTTACTGATAGTGAAGATGAAAATGACGAGGAGGAAGAAGCAGCACCCCCACCTACTCCTGAAGCAGTCACCAAACCAGTAACAGAAACAGAACCAAAACCAGGCACCGATAATGTTGTTTTAAAAGAAACTACATCAAAAAAGGCGTTAACAAAAAAACTTCCAACTAATATTCGTGAATATATGATTAATATGCGCAAAGACAAAGACCCAAGATTATTTGTGTTTAAAAAGTCTAGTATGTTTGACTCATATAGTAGTAAATGTGGTGCTGTAGATATGAGGCAACCCATTTTAGTTAGTAAATTGGAAGTTGAAAATATGACCAGAAACAAGTATTCGAAACGAGCATTAGACAAGTATAGCGATAAATTGCTTTTATGGGGTTCTAGTCGCGAAAATCTTAATTTTTATATGTGTCCTAGAATTTGGTGTATAAAGGATAATTGTGAAATTACTCCACTTGACTTTTTAGATAATGGCGCTACTTGTCCGATATGTGGAGGAGGTGTAATTGATCCAAAAGAGAAAAAATTGGGTGTTAATAAAACTATTATGTTGAGAAAGGGGAAATCTAATAACTATTGGGGGGATTCTGAAGTTCCAACTGATTTTCTTGAAGATTTACCATTATATCAAAA
>MDTB01239275.1_pt1 | contig 11465 bp, 3 predicted proteins | sample 811161 | NCBI WGS metagenome assembly MDTB01 (sample SAMN05326650, study PRJNA326480) | marine metagenome | isolation source: seawater | place: Mediterranean Sea | collected 2009
TATGCGAATCAGCTGCTGCTAAATGTCTGTGTGGTTGTAGATTGGGATTTTGTAATAAAAGTTTTGATTCATAGAGAACCGCATCAATTTTTTCTAAACGTCTCTTTTCATAATGAGATGCTTTTAATTGAATGATTTTTTCAATGTTTGCTGCTTGATTAATCATAGCATCATTCGATGGCATTTCTTCCTTTGTTGGGTAAAACGTTTTTATCTCTCTTTGCATCAATTCATCAAGAATAAAGCCTTGTCTTTTAATAGCTTTTTTAATCAAAGATGATGGATAGTTTTGAAATCTTATATCGATCGATGTATATATATTATTATTTAATGACGATGACATGATGATTGATTGATTGATTATATTATACTTATTTTACTGTTTTTCTCAAGAGTTATTGTGTATATATATATATGTATATGTTTATTGACTTGTTGTTGTTATTGTTGTCTCTCAATTATATAGTTTGTCTATCTAAAATCTAATAAAAAATGTGTGTTTGTTGCGAAAAAATAAGTTAATATTTTGTATAACGAATATACTGGAAAAAATGGAGAGAAGATCTGTCCTGCTGTCGGATTAGGGTAATCTAGGTCCTAGACTTTTCAGGATTAGGGTATAATAATTCAGGATCCTTATTTCCCTGTGCTTACCTCAGCGTTGTGTGTTCCGACTAGAGCTAGAGCTAGCTAGAGCTACCCTGTGCTAATAAATGCTATAAATGCTCTCATACCCAACTTATCATCGTCATAGCATTATACCACCACTATTTACACCACACATCGTATTCCTCATTTAATAGTATAATGTTTGTACTTATTATTATACAAATCGATAGAGAAATGAGACCATAAATCTGAATGGACAGGAAGTGCTCTGCTCCATAATATAATAATACCACCTGTCGTCCATAAATAATAGATTCAATTATATATTGCGAACCACACATAACTAAAACAACAAAATACGATGAAATAAACAAAAGAAACACACACAAAAATATATATAGTTTATACGTACAAAATATAAAAAAACAAATTATAGCATTTTAAAAACAAATACAACAAACAAAACATTAATTATGGCATCTGTAGTAACTGAAGAAACTGTACCAACGGCAGAAGAAAGAGCAGCAATGAAAAAGAAAAAGCTAGCTGAGGACGATGAAAAAATTTACAAAGCATCCAACTTCGGTGCTTCCCGTTTAGATAAAAACAGTTATGTTGTATGGGATGATGATGCAAGTTTCGGCGCAAAAGCACCATCATTGGAAAACCTTGTATGGAAAAAAGGTGATAAATATAACTATGGCGACAAACCAATTACAGTAGTTGGCTTCTGGGCAAAATTTGCTAAAGGTGATTATGCAACTTTAAATTCATGGTCCCATTTACAACGTAAATATGCTGAAAAAGGTGTACAATTTGTTGGTGTATCCCGTGACCGTAAAGAAGCTGACGTTGATAAATTCGTTGGCCGTTTGGGTACTTTCATGCGCGAATTAGGCGAGCGTGGTATCACACTTAATGCCGAATTCCCACTTGCATTCGACCCAGAAACCAAAGTTGGTGAAAGTTTCCGTACATTATCCCAATTGATGAGTTTAGCTGTAGGTATGTGCTACGTTGTTAATGCTGAAGGTGTAATCCAATGGCGTGAACAATTTTCACGTGGTGGTACATGTTTAAATCAACTTGAAAAACAAATTGATTTACTTCTTGCAGGAAAACCAGTTGAATTGGTCAATGGTAAAGAACCAGAAGAAGATGACGCAGATGATGTTGATACTGAAACTGGTAAAACAACCAATGTACAAATCTTAGCACCTGGTGCAGCAGAGGATTACTAAGTAAGAAGACACGATGAAGGTAAATTTTTTTTAGACGAAATAATTTTTACAGTATTAAAAAAAAAAAAATGATGGAGAGGGTTTTTGCAGGAACAGGCCATACAGTATTAATAGTGCCATGTATTATATTTTGGAAAAATCAGAGCCTGGGGCACCACAGGTATAATCGGATATTTATATATTGTTGTATAAAATTTTTGCATTTATTTATACTAGTAAGAGGATAACACTGCATATTATGCTTGTAACCAAAAACCCTTAAAAACTACTGCAGCAACAAACTTAAACCAACACATCATAATCATACTGTAAAAATATATCATACTCATCTCACATCAATTTAAATTGAAATTATTATTTATTATTATTTTTCAGTATATATTCAAACACATATAACATCATTCATGTACAACCACTACATATTCATCATGTACACAAACATACATACATACATACACACTCACATATATATATATGTATACACATACACCAAAAAGAAAATGCATCAATTAAGAAAAATCAAGACGAGGAATAATGGCAAGACAAGACAAACAACTCTTACTACTACTATTACTACTAATAATAATGCACAATCATCATCGTCAAAAAGACAGAAAAAAAACAATAATAAAAAGACGACTACAAATAAAAATAAGAATGAAGACAATAAGAATGTGAAAAAAAAAAATGATCTGGAAGAAGCAGAAAGGAAATTAATATCTGATCCATATAGGAAATTAACTGAGTATTGTCATCCAGAAATTCATAGTAAGAAAAAGAAAAATTGTGAAGATAATCCTAACTGTTTATATGGTTTTGTTAATACGAAAGTAGGTATATGGGGTTCAAGGTATACGTTCTTTAACTCATCATTAGGGCGCAATCCAGAAAATGATAAGCGAGATATGGAATCGGGGACGCCATGCGGTCTTGTTAACCTTGGAGCAACTTGTTATGTTAATAGTTTATTACAAGTTCTTTTTTTTGATAAAGTCTTTCGAGATGCTTTATATTCATGGAAACCAAGAATTGGTAGTTTCAATATTAGTAATAATGATAATAATAATAATAATAGTAATGGGTTTATAAACGATCTCAGCGAAGAAAACAGCCTTACATCACTCCAGCAAGAAATCATTCAATCAATGCAAACAACTTTTGCACACATGGAATATGGGAAGACATTGTCTTTCAATCCACGTGATTTTGTCTCTAAATTGAATTTAAGCACTGGTATACAACAAGATGGAATTGAATTTAATAAACTGCTTTTGACGATGCTTGAACAAATTTTTCTTCATGCCTCGAAACCAAGCTTAAATATGTTTATACAAAATAGATATGGTGGCGAGCTATGTTATTGTACAAAATGTCTTAAATGCAATCGTGTATCTAGGCGAAAAGCGGCATTTTACGAATTGGAATTGCAAATCGAAAGTTGTAAAACAGTCAAGGAATCATTACAAGCATATTTCAACCACGAAGAATTAAATGGCGACAATAAATATTATTGTGACATGAATTGTAATCAAAAATGCGATGCTGAAAGATACACAGAAGTTTGTAACTTACCAAAAGTTATCAATTTGCAATTGATGAGGTTTGTTTTCGATATGACGACCTTTCGAAAGAAAAAAGTAAAAAGTGCAATTAAGATTCCATTAATGTTGAAGTCGAGCGATTTTTTAGGCAGTGATTTGTTTGACAGCAAGACAAATGGTTCTTCGTCTAGTGGAAAAAGCAATAGCGCGCCAGACATAATATATGATTTAGTTGCTGTTTTATATCATCGTGGATCATCCGCTGATAGTGGACATTACGTCGCGGATATCAGGGCAATGGATGGAAAGTGGTGGAATTGTAATGATCAACTAGCAGAGAAAAAAATATTTGAGAAAGCAAAAAAAGGCAAGAAAAAAGACAACAAGGCAAAATCTAAAGCTCCATCTACCACAACGACCACAACAAATTCCAAAGCAGATGACAAACCGATAGTAATTGATGTGAATGATAATGATGATCATAAATCCAAAACAAAAGACAATGAGCTGGATGAGAGAAATAGGGCTTTTTTAAAAAATGCAACATATTTTGGGAATCCATCTCAAAACGCTTACATGCTTGTTTATCGTCAACGAGAAGAAATTATTACTTCAAATGGTTATAACAATGGTACAGGTGATAATAAAAAGGAGAAAGCAATGTTTCTGCAATCAGTTGAAAAAGCGAATGATGAATTTGACAAGAAGCTTAATCGCTATATCGATGAAAAAGAGAAATTAAGTGCGGAAATAGATGCCAGAATTGAATCATACAACAAGGCTTTCAAAAACCCAGAAGTAGATGAACAAGCACCACCATATGTTCAACCAGGTGAAAAGGAAGACGAGATCAACAACGATTTTGTCTGGGTACCAAGAAAGTGGCTGCAAAATTTTGTTGTTGGACAAGAAGTTATAACAAAAAAAGCTAAGAAAGGTGGTAACAGTAATAATACTAATGGTAACACAAGTACGGTGATGGAAAAAGAAGTTGTAAATCTTATAGATGATGATGATGCTGATGATCAAAACCAGGAAACAAAAGATAATAATGAAGGAAATAGTCCACCTCTTTTACTAAATCCAAAAGGCATCTATGACGAAGTCCCTGATTTTTCAGCAATTCAATGTAGACACAGTGCAGATGAAAAGATTTTTTTCAGCCCAAAGTTAGTTCCAAAACTAAAATTAGTACGAAAAACAAATCTACAAACATTAATTAGTGCAAGTCAGAACGTAACAATTGATATGTTTAGATGTTTAGAATGCGAAACATGCCGAAAAGAATTTCGAGAAGAGTTTATTGCAAAAAATAGCCTTTTAAACGAATGGACAGAACTAAGATCTGCGATTGATAGGAACAAGTCTGAACTTTCCAAGTCAAAAAATCCTGTGCCCTTATTATCGAAAGATTGGATTAAAAGGTTAAAAGGCAATATTAAAACGCTTGAAACTTATCGTAAGGATACTTTAATTGGGAAACTTGTATTTGCACCAAAGAAAAATATCTTAGATCATTTTCAAAAAGTTGGATCAAAGGGAGACGAAGATGTTAAAGAGGTTGGCAATTGTTTACCATGTCCAACAAAAACATCAACATCAGTGACAACTTTAGAAAATGGAACCATGAGTATCAACGGGATTCCGTCGTCATATTCATCAACTGCAAAAGAAGCTGTTGATACAACACCTGTAGATATTATTGAGTCTTTCCAGAATGATCAAGTCAATAAATGTGTTAAATGCGAGCATGGTCACTTAATTCATAATTATGGTACCAAAACGCAAAAAATAAGCGAAACGACATGGAAGAAGGTGTCAAAATATTTTATCAAATCCAATTTGAAGTTTACGTTTGAAAATGTCTGCCCTGTATGCAAAGGCGAGTCAGAGGAAGTTAAATCTGTCACGAAAGCGAAAAAAACACAATGGCAACAACGCGTTGCGCTGTTTACTGGAGATAAGCATTTAAAATCATTATTGCAGCGACATAAGAAAAGATTTCATCCATTGAAAAGTAAACGTAAAGCGCGTAAAGATAATCAACTAATGGCTTTGCCATTAGATCCTGGAGTCTATAGGGTACTAAGTCGTGAGTGGCTTATGAAATGGAGAGCATTTTGCCATAACGTCAAAAATCCAGAACCAGAAGCCATGACAGATTTTCCATGTTATTGCACATGCAATGCTCAAGGGACGTTGCTTCCATCAACATTAAGGAACTGGCTCAATACAACAGGTGAAAAAAACTACGATGAATATCTTGATGATTTGCCTCAAACTACTTTAAGCAGTGTATCCAGAGCAATAGAAATTGTTACCAGTGATGAATGGGAGAAATTGAAAATTTATTATGGAAGCGATCTTGTTAGAAATAGCAGTAGCATTCAGAAACCAGAACCAATAGCATTTTCCATTTTACCTGGCAAAAGTAACAACTGGACGCCAAATATATGCGAGATCTGCAAACGGCAGCAGACGTCGATGGAGGCACAGGAGAAAGTCGAATTTGAAAATAAGACAATTGATGTCATGAAATTAAAAAAAGATGCCGTTATTGATGATGTTATTGCAGCAAAAAATGCGCAACTCAATGGAGAGTCAACCAAAAGGAGACGAACGAAGCGTACTAGTGCACTAGGAACTACCAAATCTATCGTCACATCAAGTACTGATAAAGTTTCTTTACTGAAAATGAAATTACTTGAGCAATTTACGGGAATAGATGATGCAAACTTAGGATTATTGGTATTATATAAAGGAAAACAAAAGCTAGATAATGAGTCAACATTACGCGAAGCTAGTGTGCATTTGGGAGATGTTTTATTTTTACGTGTATTAAATGACTTTGATGATCCTGATGCTGAAGATGTACGCCTTGCTGATGTTTTTTCTAATTCTGACGTAGTCAAGAAAAAGAAACCTCGTGTTGAACGTGGTTTTCAAGGTTCTGTTTTTCAATCTGCTGTCACAAGAAAATCCACTTCACCTATGGAGAATGAAATTGACCTGACGAAAGATTTACCAATCGATTTAACTGCAAATTCGCCAGGTCGACCTAAGAAACGTATAAAACTAACCCCACCGGAGAAGACAACTGGAACAAATGATGTTGTGATTATTACGAATAATGCAACAAATTTGAACGAATATGTAACACATTCTAACAATGAGAAGGGAGAGGTAAGCCAATCACAAGGTTCCAATTACTCTGAGTGTTATTAAAGTTTTACTCGTGTAGTGTGTATAATACGACGTAGTCGCGTCGTGTATAAAAAATTTTTATATGATACTTTTGTTGTACACGAGAATGATATTTTAAAATTTACCATAACTCTCCAAATGTATGCCTGATTAAGCGTACACTCATATTACAACCACATGTATCTTGCGTTTTAACTTCGTCTCTATAATGCGGACTCAACCAATTTATTGCATTATCAAAGTTGACTTCAAAACTATTTGTGTCATCGTATTTGTTTGGTGGTTTTCCAACTTTCGATGGCATATGTACTTTTTTCATACCGCCTAGTTCAGAGACAGAACCAAATACACCATTTTTTTCTTTTAATAGTATATCTTTCGCATGCATTTGTCTCATTTCATCATAAATTGAATTTTTAATTTCTGGCCACACCAATCCAGGTTCCAATCGTAATTTTAAAAATGATGTAATTATCTCCTCATGGTATCCATTGTGCATCAAATCCATAGTTTCGTCTATCCATTTGTTTTTTCGATGCATTAGATCTTTGCTAAAGTGTATTAAAGCTGCTGATTCATCCTCATCCTCATTTTCACTTGTTTTATACCCACTTTGCCTACCACTTTCCAATTTTTTACCACTTGTTTGAGCCCTTCTTCTTGTAGGAGAATCGGTTATTAATAGCTTTCTTTTTTTGAGTTCGAACGATCTTAATGAAAAGACGTCAATACCATAACCCGGAATTGTACGTTTTCCATGATAAGAACTAAAACTAAATTGTACATGTTCTTTCCACATCTTATATGATTTGTTCCCATGGCTTTCAAGATTCAGTGGCACATCCAACTTTAATCTTGAACAATACCATACTAAATTGTAAAATAAATGCTGATGCCGTAAACGTAATCTAGACCGTTCAAAACCATTATGGCCTTCAATGGTCAAGACTTTCTCCATATCAGTTCGTAATCTTATCAAGCTTAAATATGCAACTGCAGAATCCGAGCACCCGCTGCCAGAAATAGTGCCACGGTACTTCGAGATTTCTTTCCGCTCTTTCATGTGAGTATTTTCAAAAATATTTGAAGCAGAGGCAAAATTATTTTTTATGTTTTCATTAATTGTTTCGACAGTTGATCGTCTACTAAATGCACTCTCAGTATGTCTAAGACTATTTGTAGTATTAGATCTACTTCTGTCATTTGAATCAGGTAAATCTAAGAAAATTAAACTACTGCGAACAATTTTTAATTTATCTTGCATTGACATAGAACGACTCAGAGGTCCCGCAGTTTCGTCAAATGTATCTGCATTACCATTGTTGTTAGCACCGCCTGACTCAAGTTGCACATCATCTACTGTAACTACATCATCACCTGAGTTCTTATTGACATCTTCGCTAGTTCCGTCTGTAATGTTACTATCTTTTGTTGCTTCTCCTACAGCATCAGTCACAGATTTTTCAACATTATCGATTTCTTCATTACTTTCTGCTTGCACCTTTACATTATTATTTGTGGGATATTTTTCTGGTGTCTTTGTGCTAGCAATTTTTCCAGCCTTTTTTTCACTTACGTTTGCTGAAGTCGACTTTAAATCATCAACAACACGAGATGATACATAAGAACGAAAATACAATTTTGGTTCTATTGATGTTCCACAGCAAGGACAGCTAATTGTACGAGCTAAGCCACTATCTTCAAATCGATTTAAAATTTGCTCATCTAAATATGTATATTCACATTTAGTACATTTTTGTTTACTCCACATAAGTAACCAAGAATCAGTTAAATTGTTTCCCTTGGAATGATTTTTATCTGTCCCGGTATCACATGCTTCATTTGATGTTTTGTCATCACCCTTTGGCTGTGGTTTTGAAGAAACAGCTCGAACACGAGTGTATTGACTGTAAGTCAATGCAGACACTTTGCCATATTGTACCGTTTTCATCATCATATACACCTCTTCAGCCAATCTTTTTCCATCATGTCCTAAATAGGAACACGCCGTTAGTAAAGATCTATAACCAGCTTCGTCTAAAATAATAAGACCTACTTTGATTTGCGACCATACCGCATTTAAATTTTTAAATAGTCTTTTTTTCTGAGCCTCTATAGATAGTTTATTTGTGTAATACTTCATTTTCTCCTCATCTTCATTATCAGCCACTATATTTGACTTTTGTTCTTCAGTATCATTTTTGTCCTCTTCCTCCTCGCTGTAGTCGGATTTATTCAATAAAGCGAGTGCACTTACTAAACATAATCCATATAACCCATAAAAATGTTTTAGCAAAGATTCAACTTTTGCCTTTGCCGCATCGGATTTGTTACTTGAAGAATTCATATATGTAAAATACCATGCTGATTTATCAGCTTGAAGGCTACTAATTAATTCTTGTTCTGTTCTTGCTGCAATTTTTTCGTTCCCATGTATTACTTGATAACTAGAAACGTTGGAAGATTCTGGTAAATACAATGATGTATCTAAATTTGGCCAATAATCGTCATAATCGTAAGTTTTATTGTCATCTAAATTTTCAAAACTTGGACCTTCAAATACTTTAACCTTTACATCTTTGGAAAGTCCTAAACTCAATCTACGTTTTAATGCTGGATGGACATTTTTAGCCCCAGTTTCCATTCTTCGCTTGATTTGCATTTCCAATAGTACAGGTGATGCATCTTCATCGTTTGGTAAAGATAAATCTAAGCATTGGTCGAAAAAAACAAAACATGGAGCGTTATTAGATGGAAACGTTCGTTCTTGGATAAAAGCACCAAATGTTTGTGTGGGTACTATTTCTTCCAAAAACGCTTGATGCTCTGGCACAGCGTTTGCAACAAATGCTTCTATATCAAACATATCGCTTAGGTTTCGGATTCTACCATCTTTAACTTTCAAATGATTTCTATAATGTCTTAAATATTGTACCATCATTTTCAACGCTTCATTTCTAATGCCTTCAACTGACAAGTTTAATGTCGATGCCAACATGGCTTCTTGGCTAGATTGAAACGCATTAATAACAGCTGAATTACCATCTGCTTTAACACCAGCATCGTTTAAATAATAATTTAAGCCTTTAACAAACGTTTTAACAGTATTCATTTCGAGAAATTCATATGGACCATTGTTCGAATTTTCAATTCCGGAACAATGCATAGAATTATTATCTAAATCCACAATCCAAACGCCAGTCGGTATTAATAATCGCTTGATATAATTTGAGCTCATTCCAACCACAAAAGGGACAGGAGCCTCTAATACAGCATATAATTCATGTGAACACATAGGTATATAGACGCCTTGATAATCTAAGGGAAACATTAATGATCGTACAGCTTCTGCTACGTAGCATAGAATTGGCATGTGAACAGAGGAAAGCAAAATTTTTTTCTCTGAAATGAACAAATATAATAATTTCGCAACATTCTCTGCGTCCAACATATGAAACAATGGTAGGAAAGATAGGTCTACCAGTGGCAATTGAAATGGACTAGGGCGATCAAATTCAATTTTATTATTTGCACCTAATCGCCAATCCACTATATGACTGCATGATGGCTTAGGTGAAGTAACTTCGCCTAATAAATGGGATATATATCGTTCTATCGGCATTTTTTGGTTTTTACCAAGTGATATACGATATAAAAATTGCAAAACTTTTTTATAAGGTGAAAAAAATGGATGATGAGACATGATGCATATACATTTTGTTTTATGAAGTAACATAAATGCAGTATCATCATTTCCCCCAGAACTTTGTTTATATAAAGCTGATAAATTGACACTATCTTTCGCTTCTTTATTTAAAATAGCTTCCCAAAATACTAATGACGCACCATAAATTCTACGACCACTTGATTCTGTTAATACAAATGGATACCATTTCGGCATCGGTACACGTCTAATATCGAATAATTCAACCTGCAAACCTTCTGGTAAGCAAAAATTAGCTGCATTTGCTATTAGTGGACTGTCTTCATAATCTTCTTTTGGATAACGGTCCAACACTTCAGCTTTGTAAAGTGATTTTGGATCATCTTTATCTAGTATCTCATATGTCAAATAAACAGGAAGTCTCTGATAGGTTAGTGATTTATATAACGGCACACCACATTTTCTATATCTTTCAGGGAGTACTTCGTTCCTTCCAGGACAAAATGTAGAAAGTGCCGTTACAAAATATTTTGTTTTCTCATTTCGTTCTATTGCTATGTACATCTTTTGTTTCTTTAGTGTACCTACTGAAGCATCGCGCCCAGAAGGTGTTTTTGTTATTGGTAAGTAATTTTCTGGTAAACTTGTTAAGTTACAAATAGTTATGCCTGTTATAGGTGAATTCGCACCGTTGTATTCAACAGCTAGAAACAGCTTACCACCCATAAATTTAGATGCTTTCAAATTTAAACGTTCACCACCTATTTTTTTCGTGACAAGTTCATAATTATAACTCAACTCATCAGATTTTGGATTGACTATAAGAATATCTGTTATATATTTTTGCAATTGATGCTCTGGCAATGGTTCTGGATGTTTCTCTGTATTTCTATCACCAATTACCACAAAATAATTTCCTAGCCGTTCCGATGGCCGTAATGCATTAGCAGTTTCCTCATCCATATTTTGATGTTTTTCAAAAATAATAATATATGTATAGTACTATATATACCCGTCTTCTTCTTCTACCAACTTGCTTTTATAGGATGTACTGTTACATGATGATTTTTTAAAGACATACTTGAACACTACATATGTGTGTGTAGTATATGGCACTATGATAAATCGACGAAAAAGCATGTTTTCTTCGACAAAAATTATAAATAATCCAGGAAGAAATCGAAAATGAAATAAAAATCTCTCCCA
>MDTB01137350.1_pt1 | contig 11464 bp, 12 predicted proteins | sample 811161 | NCBI WGS metagenome assembly MDTB01 (sample SAMN05326650, study PRJNA326480) | marine metagenome | isolation source: seawater | place: Mediterranean Sea | collected 2009
ACACTGTTTTATTTTTATTTTTCATTTTACTATGTTAATTTTAATTTAAATTAATATGAAAATTAGTAAATCTTTTAAAATCTATATTCACATTTTATTGTCTTTTTTCTTTATACAAATCGTTAATAGCGATCCCAAGCTATCTGATAATATAATTGTGCACAAAAATCCAATAACAATATCAAGTCTAAAGTTTAAAGATTTCAATCTTCAGGATGTGGATCTAACTGGGAAAAAAGGCAATATCATGATCTTAAATTTTTGGGCCTCCTGGTGTGTTCCTTGCAGAAAAGAGATGCCTTCTCTAGAAAAACTTGCTCAAGACTATCCAAAAATAAAAATTTATCCGATAAATATGGAAGTTCCAAATAAACTGGTAGCTAGAGATTTTTACAATAGCATTGGAATTGTTAATTTAGACATCTACTTCGACCCAGAATTTAAATTAGTTAAACAATTTAAAATGAGAGGACTACCGACTAGTATTCTTATAGATAAAAATGGAAAAGAATTTGCAAGAGTTTTAGGCGAAGTTAATTTTTATGATAAAAAATTTATCGAATTTTTAAAAAAGTATAATTAATTAATTTTATGAAATATTCTTTAAAAAGCATAATTATAAATCCTATCTCGAAAGAAAAACCAGAAAATGCTATAATCCTTTGCCACGGTTATGGAGGGGACGGAAAAGATATTTCTTTATTAGCTAACTATTGGAAAAATTACTTACCAAAAACAATATTTATATGTCCTGATGCCCCAGAAAAATGTAGCGTAAGTCCATCAGGCTATCAATGGTTTGACTTATCAAATCAAAGCGACGATCAAATTTTGACAAAATCATTAGTTGCAGAAATTAAATTAAATAAATTTATTGATGAAGTTAAAGAGGAAAACAATTTAAGTTCTAGCAAAATCGGATTAGTTGGATTTAGTCAAGGTTGTATGATTAGTTTACAAACAGGAATAAAAAGAAAAGATCAAATAAAATGTATTTTAGGTTATTCAGGAAAAATAATTGATACAGAACATTTAGAAAAAAATATCAACTCAAAACCGAATATAATTTTGATGCATGGAGACAAAGATGAAGTTGTTCCAATTAATTTTTTACTTGAAGCCAAAGAATTTTTTGCAAAAAATAAATATGAAATAGAAACTAAAATTTTTAAAAATTGTGAACATCGCATACCTTCTGAAGGATCTAGCTTAGGGTTAGAATTTATTAAAAAAAATCTGTATTAATATTTTCTTTAAAATGTAACAAAATTATAACTTGATATAATTTCTTTATTCAGATAACTTTTAATTATGATTATATCTGCCAACGAAAAAGTTCCTCTAGAAAAATGTCCAGCATTAGTATTGAATGCTGACTTTAGACCCTTGAGTTATTATCCTTTATCTCTATGGTGTTGGCAAGATGCAGTAAAATCTGTTTTTCTTGAGAGAGTAAGTATTGTTTCAAATTATAAAAGAAAAATAAGAAGCCCTTCCTTTGAGATGAATTTACCAAGTGTTATAGCTTTAAAAAATTTTATAAAACCTTCTGAAAACCCTAACTTCACCAGGTTCAATGTTTTCTTAAGAGATAAATTTACATGCCAATACTGTGGTAACAAAAAAGATTTAACTTTTGATCATCTTTTACCAAAATCAAAAGGCGGAGTTACTGACTGGGAAAATGTTGTCACTGCTTGTTCAACTTGTAATGTAAAAAAAGGAGGAAAACTTTACCGAGAATGTGATTTAAGATTGTCCACTATTCCTCATAGACCTACACTTGATGATCTTCACAAAAATGGAAAAAATTTTCCCCCAAATTTCCTTCACGAAAGTTGGATGGACTATTTATACTGGGATATAGAGCTAGAGCCTTAAAATTATATTTTTTCAGAAATTGTTATTGCTATTCTAGAAGAAGTTTTTATTACTTTATCCAATAAGCCGTACAAACCTTTTTTTGTAGCACCGCTATCGTAAGCTATTTCTTTATGTTCAAGTTCGTCATTTCTAAATTTTATAATTTTTTCCTTTAAAACTTTTTCATCTTCCTCAATTTTATAAGTTTGATTTTTATAATGTTCATCTATAACCTCTTCAACTGAAGCTGTACAAAGCATTGCAGCTTTCTTACCTAAAATTGCGGTACCAAATCCTAAAGTAACTCCTAATAAATCCCATAACGGTAAAAGTTTTGTTGGTTTAATATTTCTTTTTCTAATTTCTTTATCAAAAAACTCATAATGCTCAGACTCATGTTCTTTCATTTCCTCAATTTTTCTTCTTAAAGACTCATCTTGCTTAAAAGTCTTTAAAGCTAAGAGTTGACCTTCGTAAATTTTAATAGCACCACGCTCTCCAGCATGATCTACTCTTATAATTTCTTCCAAGGTTTTTTTATTTGTTTTTTTCATTTTTTATAATTAGTCTGATCATTGTAATACTTAAAATTAAAGATAAAACTGTATTAATTGTAGCAAGTGAAAATCCTAACAATCTAAAGGTAACATCCTTGCAGCTTACCTTAGTTTTTTCTAGATCTTTAAGTAATTCGCTTGTACTAGTAAAATTTTTCACATTTCCCAATTCACATACTAAAGACTCTTCAAAAAAACCTTGCTCAATACCAAAATGGTAAAAAGAAACTATCGTTCCAAATATAAACAAAATAGCAACTATAGATAAAATTACTTTTTCCCATTTTTTTATAATAAGAAATAATGGAATTAAGACTAATCCACCCATATATGGTACTCGCTCAATTTTACATAAGTTACATGGTTGGTGATTAAGAACAAATTCAACAAAATAAGCAAAAGACAAAGAGAAGAAACTTATTAAGACTATTACATTGAGTATAATTCTTTTATTCATTTTATTAAATTTATTTAAATAATAAATATATAACTGTGGCTATAATTACAATAATAACTCCAACTACTGTAAACCATCTAGCACCATCTTTTTCAAGTTGTTGAGTAAATTTTTCACCGAATTTCATTGAAAGATATGAAACGATGAAAAATCTAAGCCCTCTTGATATTAAACTAATGATAATAAAAAGGATTAAATTAAAACCTATTATTCCACTTGTTATTGTAAAAACTTTATACGGTAAAGGAGTAAACCCTGCTAAGAACAAGGTCCCCAACCAAAATAAAACTCCTGTTCTTTTGGATAGTTTTTCTTGAAGTTCATAAACCTTTTCTTCATAGTTATAAAATTCAATTACTGACATTGCTAATTCTAAAAAAACAGAGCCAAAAAGATAACCCAAAAGACCGCCCAATACAGAAAATATCGTAGCAATTAAAAATATTTTTAAGTAGTCCTCTTTTTTTCCTATTACCATTGGAATTATCATTACATCTGGTGGAATTGGAAAGAATGAGCTTTCAATAAAAGAAACAAAAGCAAGAAAAGGCTTAGAAAATTTATGTCTAGCCAATTCTAAGCATCTGTCATATAAATTTTTAAACATTTTACTATTTATAAATGATAAATTTTTTTTTTATACTAATTAATTTAGGGCGAATGGTGGAACTGGTAGACGCGCCGGACTCAAAATCCGGTGGTAGCAATACCTTGAGAGTTCGAGTCTCTCTTCGCCCACCAAACTATGGATATAAGTAAATTAAACAGTCTAGTTGATCTTTATTTTAAAAAAACAGAGGAAGTTGATGGTAAAAAACCATTTTTGAAATGGTTAAAACCACACAAACCAACTTATAACTGGGAAGATATAACTGGGAGAATTTTTAAACTTACCGCTAAAATTAAATCATTAATCAACGAAGGTGATAGATGTTTAATTTTATCCGAAAACAGACCTTATTGGCTAATGGCTGATATTTCTATAATGAACGCCGGAGGTATTTCGGTTCCTATTTTTACAACTTACTCAGCAAATGATTATGAGCATATTATAAATGATTGTAATCCTTCTTTAATTTTCGTTTCAAACAATGAACAGTTTAATAAGATTAAAAAATTTATAAACAAAGATGTAAAAAAAATCATATCCTTTGAAAAAATAGATTATGAGAGCTTACTAATAAAAGATATTTTAGATGAAAATATAAACGAGAAAATAATTAATAATAATATAAAAAGAAATATGCCAGCATGTATAATTTATACCTCTGGAACTTCAGGTAATCCAAAAGGTGTAATTTTAAGTCATGGAGGAATCCTGTCAAATTGCGAAGGTGCTATGGAATTGCTTCAACCTTTAATTAAAAATTCTAAACCTGTTTTTTTAACGTGGTTACCTCTATCTCATTCTTATGAACATGCGGTTCAATTTATTCAAATTCTCTTAGGAGCAAAAGTTTATTATGCAGAAAGTTTAGAAAAATTATTAAGTAATATGTCCGAGGCTAGACCAACCATCATGACAGCAGTTCCAAGATTTTATCAAAATCTATTTAATAAGATAAATTCAAATTTTAATAAACAAACTGGCATAAAAAAGAAATTAATAGAAAAAACCTTAAAACTTGGACTTAAAAATCTTCAAAAAGAGAGATTAAATTTTAATGAAAAAATTATTAATTTTATATGTGAAATTTTAGTGAGAAAAAAAATCAAAAAACAATTTGGGGGCAGGCTACAAGCATTCGTATCTGGCGGCGGGGCATTAGATGGAAAAATAGGTGAATTTTTAAATTCAATTGGACTACCTACTCTTCAAGGATATGGACTAACCGAAGCGTCGCCAGTAGTGAGTTGTAATTTGCCAGGAAATATTCGAGTACAAACAGTAGGACCACCGTTTAAAACTAATCAAGTGAAAATAGCCGATGATGGTGAAATTTTAGTGAAAGGCGAAAATGTTATGATTGGATATTTAAATAAAAAAAAAGAAACAAATGAAGTTATTAAAGATGGTTGGTTATATACCGGTGACATAGGAAAATTTGACTCTAATGGTTATTTACAAATTACAGATAGAAAAAAAGAGTTAATAGTAAATTTAGGTGGAGACAATATATCCCCAACTAAAATTGAAAATCTTTTATGTTTAAATGAGAATATTAAACAATCTTTTGTCTATGGAGATAAAAAAAATTATCTAGTTGCTTTAATTGTTTCAGAAAAAGAAAAGAAAGAAGATGATATCAAAAATTTTATTGATAATTTAAATAAACAACTGACTTTAATTGAAAAAGTTAAAAAATTTTTAATAATTGACAAAGAATTTACAATTGAGAATAGTATGCTAACACCCACTTTAAAGTTAAAAAGAAAAGAAATAATTAAAAATTATAAACAAAAATTAGAAAATCTTTATCAAAAGTAAATTAAAATAATAATTTATTTCGTTAAAAAAACATTGGTATTACTAACTTATTTAAAATTAATTTAATTTAAGAAAAATTATTAGAAATTTTTAATTTTTTTAAAAAATATCAAGTTACTTTATGTTTGACATAGACTTAAAAAAAAATAAAACTTAATTAAATAAGCGAATCATAATGATTTGTTTAAAATAAAGGGAGATAAAGATGGCTAAAAGAAGAAAAAAAGCTAAAAAGAAAGCAAAAAAGAAAACTAAAAGAAGAAGAAGAAGAAGATAGTTTTTTTTTTAATAAACGCCCTTTTTTATTTTTTTAAAAAGGGCGTTTTTTTATTGAGGTTTTAATAAATTTTGAGTTCTTCCTAAAGCCTTATCCATTTTTTTTTGAACATCTTCAGAGCTTATTTTTAAAACAGCTTCAAATTCTGATTTTAGTCTTTCGTAAGCCTTTTCAAAAAGCTGCCTTTCACTATAAGATTGGTCCGCAATAATATCTGTATTTTTATTAAGGTCTTTAACTACTTCTGCTAACTCATATATTTTGCCAGAATTGATTTTCTGGTCATATTCTTGGGCTCTTCTACTCCACATATTTCTTTTAATTTTTGGCTTACTCTTTAAAATTGATACGCATTTGTTAATTTGGTTTATTGTTGCTATCGGTCTTAGATTAGATTGTTGATTTATGGGAACGGTTAAAGTCAATCTTTCTTTTTCAATAAAAATTTTATAAAACTGTATTTCAATCTGTCCAATAGTAGCTTTTTCAACACCCATTATTTTTCCAACCCCGTGTTTTGGATAGACAACAAAATCTTTAATATTAAATTCTCTTTTTTCAGTTGGCTGCTTTTTTATTTTCTTTATTTCAATTTTTTCTTCTGTTGAATAAGCAGAAGTTTTTTTTAATTTAATATCTTCTTTTTTATTAACTTTTTTGGCTACAAGCTTTGGCTTTTTTTTTGGAGTTTTAATTTTTTTTTTCTTTTTTTTTGGCATTTTTATTTACCTGGCTTTTCTGAAAAGTATTTTTCGTGTTTATCTTTCATTTCTCTAAACTTTTCATGATCGGGCATTGGATCTTTCTTTTTTGTAATATTAGGCCATAATGCAGAAAACTTTTTATTTAGCAACAGCCATTTTTCTTTATCCTCAGATTCATAGTTAATATCTGCAACAATAGCATTAATCGGACACTCAGGTTCACAAACGCCACAGTCAATACATTCGTCGGGATTTATAACCAGCATGTTTTCTCCCTCATAAAAGCAATCTACAGGACATACTTCTACGCAATCGGTAAGTTTACATTTTATACATTCGTCTTTTACTATATAAGTCATCCTTAATTTTTTTCCTCAATTAATTTTAATTTAATTTCTCCACTAAGCTTGTCTGGAAAATAAATCAGTCCGCAAATTCTTCTCATCAATCCAGATTCATATTCATCAACACTACTATCAGACATTATAATTTTCCAAAGTTCTTTTATAACTATTGATTTTGATTCTAAAGAATTTTTTTTAACAATATTTGTAAAATTAAGCAATTGATTAGAATCACTTTCTAATTTTTCAGCTTCTTTTAGTATTTCTTCTACGATTTCTGGTTTTTTTATAAATGATTTGAGAAAATTAGAAATTAATGTTCTCTCTCTATCAGTATATTCTCCATCTATTTTTGCAGCATGCACAAACAAGGCGGATATTCCTTTAAGTTTTTCTGTATCTAATTCTTTATTATTGCTCATATTTTTAGCTTTATCGCTTTATATTCAATGACAAAAGTTTGTCAAATGGACTTGCTTCTCTTTTAGTTTTAAAAAATTTTTTGACATTTTTTTTATCCCCTGAAAAAAAGTAAGTATCTTCCTCTTTGTCTTTTTTGTAACTCATTAAACCCATAAGTTTATAGAAATTGTCCTTTGAACAACCCAATAAGTTCATCATTTCAGCGTTAATCTTGAACTTTCTATTCACTGTCTTTTCTAAAATACTAATAAATAATTTTTCTAATATATCTACTCTAATAAAAAAATCTTTAAAGTTTTCAAAACCACATATTAAAAGAAACTTTTTATTAAAATTTTTACCTACTATAAAGTTTAATCCAGACTTTGGAATGGTAGTTTTGGGTGAAATATCATAAAACAACTTCCATAGGTTAATTCTTAATGTAACAGCTTTAGGTTTCAACATTCGAGGAAGGTAGATGTGATATCTTCCTAATTTAATTCCCATTTTCCAAAGTTTCTTTCGTTCCTCTTTGGCTATTAATTTAATTATATTTTCAACTTCATTCCTTTTTATGACACCATTGTTTTCATATATTTGAAATATAAGAGCTCTGAGATACTGGTTTTCTTCTTGAACTTTCGTCAAATTTAACAGATCGCCTAGCTCACTATTAATATGATTAGATAGCCAGTTCTTTAAAAATAATTCCAGCTCCTTCTTTGAATTTTTTTCCAGCACTTCATCAGCAATAATCTCAACTTCCGGATTTAAGTAGTTAATTCCCTTTTTAATTTTTGCTATTGGATTTTTTGACCAATAGATTTTATTGTCTTTTTCTAAACTTACATTTTTTTCCTTAATAATTTTTTCAACTCTTTTTAGCAGTTCCTCAAATATTCCTTTTCTTGCAGCTTTTTTTATTGATTTAATATCTGTGTCTAAGGTTTTAGAGGTTAACTCTATATTAAATTTCAATCCTTTGAGTTCACCAATAAGCTGCTCATCTATTAAAACTTTATTGTCCTCGCTTACCTCAGTTTTAAGAACCACGTCTTGTTTAAGACCTCTTGATAAGATGCTTATTTTTTTATCTATAAAACTTTTTGTAAGTTCTTCGTGCAGTCTATCAGATAAATTATCTTCAATACTTTTAGTTAAATGAATCCAGTAGTCTGAATTTTCTACCCAATTTTTTTTTATTAGCCACATAAGACCACGTCCTAACATTTGATATTCTATTTGCTATTACATCTATATTTCCAAGTTTTTTATCAAGACCTTTAAGCTGTTCTTTCATATAGTCGTTAGGAATTCTTTTTTTTTTAATAGATAAAAAATTAAAAACTGTACCCACCACATTAGTATGCTGACCGTAGGCCTTTTTTTCAAAATCTGGTATTTGACAACATTCCCATAACAAATTTAAATTTTTACTGTAAAGAGTATTCTGCGGATCCTTTTTTAGCAGGTATCTTAAAACACTTTCATCAATTGATTCATTGATTCTAATGAGATTTTTATTTTTCGGTTTTAATTCTAAAGAAGCTATTAATTTTTCAGGATTTTCAAAATCTAAGTTTGAATTTCGCCAATAAATAAGTTTTGTATCAGGCAGATCATGCTTTTCAATTCTTTCTATTTCATCTGAATTTAAGCTGTCACAGTCACCCGTTGTTCCAAAACTTCCATCATTTTTATATCTTCCAGCTCGCCCAGCTATTTGAGAAATTTCAATTAGGTCTAATCTTCTAGTTTTTTTTCCGTCAAATTTTTTTAAATTTGAAAAATAAATTTGATCAATATCCATATTTAAACCCATACCAATTGCATCAGTCGCTACAAGATATCCTACATCTCCTGATTGATAGAGTTGAACTTGTGAATTTCTGGTTTTTGGACTTAAGGACCCCATCACTACAGCTGCCCCTCCTTTTTGACGCCTAATTAGTTCTGCTATTGCATAAACCTCTTCTATTGAAAAAGCTATTATTGCAACTTTATTATCTAAACGAGAAATTTTTTTGTAGCCAGAATAAGTAAGTTTTGAAAAACGTTCTTTCCTGATGAATTCTACATTTTCAACAAGATTTCCAATAATATTTTTCATCACTTGAGAACCTAAAAACATGGTTATTTTTTCTCCTCTAAAATAGAGAAGTCTATCTGTAAAAATATGTCCACGTTCTTTATCAGCACACATCTGAATTTCATCTATAGCAACAAACTCTACAGCTTTATCCTTTGGCATCGACTCAACTGTACAAATAAAAAAATCAGCACTACTTGGAATTATTTTTTCTTCACCAGTAATCAATGCCACCTTTTCAGCTCCTATTTTTTTTACACATTTGTCGTAAACCTCTCTTGCGAGCAGTCTTAATGGCAATCCAAAGATGCCCGATTCGTATTCGAGCATTTTTTCAATAGCCATATGAGTCTTCCCAGTATTAGTTGGGCCCAAAAGAGCGACAATCTTTTTAGATTTTTTTTCCATTTTTGTGTTAGATATTTTTTTTAATACTATATATAGACATGTCTCGAGAACAAAATAGGATTAAACCATGACCGAATCAATTTGTCAAATGTTCTAGTTTTAATTTTTAGTTAAATTTGAATTGACTGAAAACCCACAGTCCCCGTATAAAAGATAATAACTTTATCAAAAGTTAATATGAAAAATTTAGTTAAGAAAAATATACTCGAGCTGACACCTTCCGCTACACTAGCAATAAATGAAAAGAGCAAAGAACTAGCAGCAACAGGAAAAAAAATTTACAAATTTGGTTTTGGACAGTCTCCTTTCCCCGTTCCTGAAAAAATAGTTTCAGCATTAAAAGAAAATGCAAGAAAAAAAGATTATCTTCCAATGCAAGGATTGCCAGAATTAAGAGAAGCTATAGCGCAACATTTGAGCACTTTAACTAAAAATAATTATTCAAAAAATGAAATTTTAATAACACCAGGCTCTAAGGAAGCTATGTACATCATGCATGTTGCTTTTAAAGGAGAAGTTATTTTACCTTCATCGAGTTGGGTATCTTATGCCCCTCAGGCTAGCATTGCCAATAATAAAGTAAACTGGATAAACACATCAAGAGAAAATAATTGGTTTCCCACTGCAAAAGACCTGGAGAAAAAAATAAAATCTTTAGGAAAAAAAAATATTTTATTTATTATAAATTCTCCAAATAACCCTTCTGGTGCTGAGTGCAGAAATTTAAAAGAAATAGCTGAAGTTGCAAGAAAATATAAAATTTTAATTCATTCAGATGAAATATATGGCCAATTAAAATTTGATAATAAATATGATTCTATATCTTCTTACTATCCAGAAGGAACTATTATAAGTTCGTCACTTAGCAAATGCTTTGGTGCCGGAGGTTGGAGGCTAGGTTATTTGGCGGTACCAAAAAATCTTGGAGATTTTTTACAAAGAGTAAAAGCAGTTGGTAGTGAAACTTTTTCCTCAGTAAGTAGTCCAATACAATATGCGGCGATAGAAGCATATACTGGAGATTATTCTGATTACATAATGAAAACTAGAAACATCCTTAAATCTGTTGGTCACTATGTTTATAATAATTTAAAATCGAACAATATTTTAATTGAACCTCCAAAGGGAGCATTTTATTTAATGCCAGAGTTTATAAACTCGAAATTTAAAACATCAACAGAACTTTGCGATACAATTTTAAACGAAACAGGAGTAGCTTTACTTCCAGGGTCAGCTTTTGGATTTAAAAAAAATAAAATGTTAGCAAGATTGAGTTATACAGATTTTGATGGAAAGGAATTTTTAGAAAATGTTTCTACTTATGAGAGACTAGGAGATGATGTTATAGAAAAATATGCTCCAAATATAGTAGAGGGAACAAATAAACTATCAGAATGGTCAAAAAATTTGTAAAAATTTGCTTTGACCTTAAGCCGACAAAATAGTTAAATCATAGAAAAAATAAAGGGGGATATGATGAGAAAAATAATATCAACAATCTCTGCGATTTTAGTAATGTTTACTTTTGCTACAGTAGCAAAATCTGCAGAGTTTTTTACAATAGGAACTGGGGGACCTACTGGAGTATATTTCCAAACAGGTAACGCTATTTGTAAAATGTTGCACAAGTCAGCAATTAGTGCTGATCATGGTAGAAAAAAAGGTACGGCTAAGGCTTACAGATGTACTGCGCCTTCTACAGGTGGATCAAACTACAATATTGGTCAAATTAAAGCTGGTGAATTCCAATTCGGAGTTGCACAATCTGACTGGCAATTTCATGCTTATAATGGTTCAAGCAAATGGGAAGGAAAACAGTTTAGTAATTTAAGAGCTGTATTCTCTGTTCACAATGAACCTTTCCAAATTTGGGCAAGTAAAAAGTCTGGAATTAAAAATTTCAAAGGCCTAAAAGGAAAAACAGTAAACATC
>MDTB01164912.1_pt1 | contig 11463 bp, 13 predicted proteins | sample 811161 | NCBI WGS metagenome assembly MDTB01 (sample SAMN05326650, study PRJNA326480) | marine metagenome | isolation source: seawater | place: Mediterranean Sea | collected 2009
AGATTAAATATTGTAATATAATATGCATTAAAATATGATGAGAGTCCTCTGATATGCCGTAATTCTTTTTTTGAATATGGACTGATATATTAGAGTTTTTTTTTAAAAACCCACCGTCAAAACCACTAAATCCAATAGTCTTTATTTTTTTTTTTTTTGAAAATTTTAATAAATTTTTAATATTTTCTGAGTTTCCAGATGAACTAATTATTATTATTAAATCATCTTTATTACATAGGCTTTCTGCCTGATATGAAAATACTTTATTATAATTCATATCATTTGATATTGCAGTTATAGTTTCTATACTGTTTGAAAAGCTATAAATTTTTGGTTTCAATTTGGTGTGTTGTCTAAAATATTTTAGAAAATCGCATATATAGTGATTGGCTATTGCAGCAGAACCACCGTTTCCACATACAAAGATATTTTTATTTTTTTTTATTTTACTTAGAAATAGATTTGCTGCCTTTTCAAGTTTTGCTTTTTCTAGATTATTTAATCCATTAACTAAATTGTAAATATAATTATCGTAGAAATTTTTAATGTTTCTCATAGTTTAATTTTTTTAATATATTTTGTAGGACTGCCAAAGTAAACTGAACTTTTTGTTTTCAAATCATTTAAAACAACAGATCCCATTCCTAATAAAATTTTACTTTTTATGATTACATGATCTCTTATATTTGCCCCAGCACCTATGTAGCAATTTTTGTAAATCTTTACATTCCCTGATAAAATACATCCAGAATTTACTATTGTAAAATCTTTAATAATACAATCATGTGAAATAATATTTTTTGGCAATATGACTACATTATTACCTATTGTACTATTTCGACCTATGTATGTTCCGTTATGTATAATCGAACCATACCCAATTTTAACATTATCTTCTATTATTACAGAGGGATGTATAAGTGTTATAAATTTATTTTTTTTTATATTTAATTTTTTAAATATTTTTTCTTTATTTGTAAAATTAGTTTCATTTCCTATTGCTGTTGCGAAATAGGCATTTTTAAATTTTTTTATATCTGAAAATGAACCTAAAAGAAATTTTTTAAATTTTTTATCAGTTTTTCTAAAATTATCATCTAAAAAACCTAAAAAATTATATCTTTTCGATTTTTTATTAATGTCTTCAATCAGTCCTAAAATATCTAAACATCCTCCACTAGAACCTAAAATTATAATATTTTTTATTTTGGCTTGAACCAAGTGTAATCTCCTTTATATTTCACTTTTTTAAAAAACTTTATCCACATCGTAGTACTCATATAAGTCGTTGAAACTACTGCCCAATTATCGAGTATTTTTTTTTCAGTTTGATTGTCATAAGCTCCTAAGGAAACAAAAGAATATTTTTTTGAAACTCTATTAATTTCTTTAAAAGCTCTTGATAAGTCTTTTAATATTAAAATATTATGTAGTGAATTAATAGATATTACTAAATCAAAGTAGTTTGTTTTAAATGGAAGAGCTATTGCGTTACCAATACACAAGTTTTTTTTTATTTTTTTATTTGTATTTGAGATTGCATAGTTGGAAATATCTAGCCCATAAAGTGAAGATTTTTTCAGTAATTTGCTAAATTCATCTAAGAGATACCCTTTAGCACAACCAATATCTAATATTTTTGCATTTTGAGGTAATTTATAATAATCAATAAAATCCTTCGCGACTGGTCTCCATCTTCCATCATATTTATATCCCCCATACCCATATTTTCTTTCACCATCAAAATACTCTTTATCAAGTCTCCAAGATAAAATTTTATCATATAATTTAACTCTTGATCTCAATTTAAGAGGTTTTTTTTTTGATTTTTGAGGTAGACTTTTAAGTAAATTTATTTCCATCTTTAAAAATATCTTTGATTAATATCTTTTTCAAATTATAAAAATCTCCATCAGAGGTTAAAAAAACTGGAAAATTTAAGTACATAGGAAATATACTCTTACATTTTGTGCAAACAAAATATTTTTTTTTATAATTGATTTTATTTTGGCAACTAGGACAGATATATGAATTTTTCAATTTATTATTTTTCTAAAAAACTATTAAATCTAAAAAATGTATTAATTTTATTAAAATCTTTTTTTGTTTTAGTGACTATTCCTTCAAAAAGAAAATGAACAACTATTTTTTTTTTAATTATACTTTCAATTATTTTATCTCTTAATTTTTTTTCTTTTGACAAATTATATACTGAAATTAAAATTAAATTATCGTAAGGTTTTAGAGATTTAATAATTGATCTTAATCTTATCTGAGTCTTTGAAAATACTGGTTCAACCTGAGGTATTATGTATGGTTTATTAAATTTATTAAAATAATCTCTTAGTATGACATATTGAAATCTGGCAGGTAAATAATACATGCCAAATTGACTATTTTGGATATAGCTTACAAATTTTCCTTCGTAAGCAATTTTTTTTTTCATTTATTTAAAAAGTTCTGTAAAATTATATTTTAAGTTAAAATTTGTAACAGTTTTAAAAGCCAATGGTTTATAAAATGTTCCAATTCTTTTTTCATTCTCAATTTTTGTTTGTGGGCTATAAATATTTTTAAATCTTATATTTATAGAAAATCTGGTATATTTTTCTTCGTTGACAACATTTCCATGAAGTATATTAGGAGAAAATATTAACGCTTCACCAAATTTTGCATTTATCCATCTCATATATTTAAAATATTTTTTGTCTAATTTTTGAAAGTCTGTTTTTCCATTTTCCTTAATTTCTTCAAGAATTTCAACTGATGTTTCTGGATTAATTACAAACATGGATTGTGTTTTTTTTACATCCATAAAGGGAAACCACAAATTCGCTTGAAATAAAGACTCACCACTAAAGAAATCTGTATGCATTTGAAGTAATGAAGTTGTGTCTCTAGGACATTGAATTGATACATTAGCGTCTCCACAACAAATTTCACTACCAACTGCAAAGTCAATATATTCTTTTGCGCTATTAAAAATTAATGTCTTAAATTTCATATTTTTATTTAATTCATTAAATAAATATAATCGCATCAGGTTAACGTTTTCTATTTTATAGTTTTTGTGAAAATTTTTTAGATCAAAATTTTTCTTTGTTTTCTTTTTAACAAGCTTACTAAAAATTGAATTAATCTGATTAAAATATTTTTTATTAAGTTTAAATTTAAAGTACCCATTTTTAATAAAATCTTTTTCAAATTTTTGCGCTAATTTAGTGGTCATATTAGTCTCCTATTAAATTTCTTATATATATTAGAAATTTGTTTTTATCAATTATCTCACTATTAGCCACAAAACCTGAATACATTGCAGCATACAAATTTGATAAAAATATTGATAAATCGCCTTTAATTTTGTTGTTAATAAGAATACTGCTAATTACAAAGTATGCATCGCCACAGCCAGTTACATCAATAATTTTTTTTGTATATGCTGGGGAATTATATAATTCATTATTAAGATATAAAGAGCTGCCCATTTTGCCTTTTGTAAATGAATAGTTTTGTTTTGTACTGTTTAAAATTTTAATTATATCTAAATCATTTACATTATCTTTTTTTAAGCCCATTCCCCATTCCCTTTCATCTAAGCACATATAATAAAAATTATCATATTTAGTAAATAAGTTTAAACCATTATTCATAGAATTGGTTTGAACATTCAAATATTTTTTGATTTTTAATTTATTTATCTGAGAAACAATTTCTTTGTCAAATAATCCTATTCCATAATCACTTATTATTAAATTTGATTTAGTTGTTTTTATAATTTTTAAAAGTTTATTTTTTTCTGTTGATGAAAAAAGATTTGATTTAAAATTTGTAATCTGAAGTAATTTTTCAAATCTATTTTCATTTAAATATCTAGTTTTTGTTTGAATTTCCTTTTTATCCGAAATATTTATTAATTTAATATTTTTAAATTTTTTAAGTTTTTTATAATGTTTATTGTGTCCATAAGTTATAAGATTAACTTTGCCAACAAACATAGATGCAGTAATTGCATTTGAAATTACTCCACCTAAATATATTTCCTTTTTTACAATAATTGAAGAAATTGATGGATCTTTACTTGTCAATCCTAATATTTTACAAAAAACATATTCATCAATAATTGGCTCACCTACAATTGTTATTTCTTTTTTTTTAAGTTTATTTAAAATAGATTGTATTTTTTCAAGTCCATAATTTTTTGAAATATTTTTGATTACATTAATTTTTTTTTTATCTAGGTCAGAATAATGGTATTGAAATATTTTTGTTGAGCTTAATTTCTTTGATTTAGTTGTAAAGAATGATCCTTTGTTTTTTTTAGTTGCAGTGATTTCTTCTTTTAAATTTCCTGCAATATCTTTATTCTTGTAATCTATGCCTTTAAAATAAAAATCTGGCTTTAATTTATTAATTATTTTGACACTATTTGGTGAATTGTCCAAATAAAGATAGTCAATATTTTCAACGTGCTTTAAAAATTCGAGTCTTTTATTCTCATTATTTACTGGTCTGCCTTCACCCTTGTTAATATATTTGTCTGCGGTTACACTCACTATTAAAATATCTACTTTCTTTTTCGCTTCTTCAAAATGATTTAAATGCCCTATGTGAAGCAAATCAAAAGATCCATGACACAATCCAATCTTTTTTCCCTTAAATCTTTCTTTTATATATTTAATATTATTTAATTTTATAACTTTATTCATAATTAATATTCCCACCATACTTTTAATGGCATAGGACCTTGGTAGTTATTTTTGTCGATTATTTTTCCTATTTCCAAAGCTTGTTCAATACAGTCATCTATATCAACCTCATATCTATAGGTTCCTGCTCTGCCAATGCTAAAAAACCAATCAGGTAACTCCTTTAAGTATCTATGCGATTTTTTTATCTCTTTTTTAAATGGAAGTGGATAATGCTTCCCATTCTTTGAAGGGATTTCTAAACCAATTAATGTTGTATCAGATTTATGTTTTGTAAATTTTTTATACTCAACCATACGAGTAAATTTCTCTTTGTTAGCATAGTACAAAAAATATATATTTTTTGGAAATATTTCTTTAGCTGGAAAAACTAATTTATGGAAATCTCTTCCAATAAATTTTAAAGCTCCATATTTGTTATTAAATAGTATATCTGGAGAAATTGAAGAAATTACAATATCAAATTTATATTTTTTATTATTTATTTTAAATATTTTTTTTTTTAAATTTACAACTTTTAAATTAGAATTTAATAAAACTTTGATCTTTTTTTTATTAATTTTATCAAAAAAATCGTTGTAACCATTATTTTTTTTCGGATATGCGGAAATTGCTTTATCCCAAGCGGCTCTTGGTCCACTTTTAATAGTTGCACCTTTAGGAGACCATTTAAAGGTATCGATTAAATTATTATCTTCAACCATCCACATTTTTTTGTTGTAATCTTTTATTGTTTTGTCATATAGAGTTTTTCCTATTGAATTAATCCAGTAATCTTCCATATTTTTTGAATTTTTTATTTTTTTTTATATCTCTATTTTTAAGTTCTTTTAATATTTTCTTCTTCTCAGGCATTTTAGAGATTTCAGAATAGTGAAGAGGATAATTATAAAATTTATTATCTTTTTCAACGTAAGTTATAAATTGATGATCTTTGCATGATCTCATTGGCACAATTTTGTTTAAATAATTAAATATTTCTTTTTTATGGGTTAAAAAATGTCTAGGTCCATAAGTATAAGGATGACCCCCATAATAATTAGTCCTTACTCCAGCACCTAATTCTTTATTTTTTTCAACTAAAGTTATTTTTAAATTTTTTTTCTTGGACAGAACTCTTGCAGATGCACATCCAGCAAAACCACCACCTATTATTAAGACTTTTTTCATTTATAATGATGATAATATTTTAGACTTTATTTTATTTATGCTAATGCCATGTAAATTCAACATATATTCTTGCTTCTCATAAGTATGAAAAAATTTATCTTTAAGAGAAAAGTTAATTATTTTTCCCTTATACTTATTTTCATAAGCTATATTTTTAATATCTGATGCCAATCCATTAATTTCTGAATGATCCTCGATGACCACAACTAATTTATATTTTTTAAAAATTGATTTTATTTTATTTTTATCCAATGGCTTTAAAGTATGGCAATTATATAAAGATGGTTTCAATTTATATTTTTTTAATTCTGAAATAGTCTTATCTGCTAAATTAATTATAGGCCCATAAGTTAAGATAGCTATTTTATTTCCATTTATTATTTTTCTTATTTTTCCAAATTTCCACTTATCAATTGCTTTATGTGTAAATATTTTTTCTCCTGATTTTCCTAATCTTAAATATAATGGTCCAGTATTTTGCTTAATACAATATTCCATCACATACTTTAATTCTAAAGGATCAGCGGGTGAAATTATTTGCATATTAGGTAAACTTTTTAGAACTGAAATATCTTCTTGCGTTAAATGAGTTCCTCCTAAATTATGATATGCTGTTCCTGCACCCATCCCAACTACTACCACTGGTAAGTTTTGGTAACACAAATCATCTCTAATCATTTCAAAAGGTCTAAAAACACTAAAAGCTGCTATCGTATAAGCAAAAACTATTTTACCCATCATGCTTAATCCAGCTGAAATTCCTATCATTGATTGCTCAGCCACCCCAACATTAATAAATCTATAAGGATTTTTTTTTCTAAATTTTTCTATACTTCCAGCAGGCGAAATATCAGCAGCTACCAGATATACATTCTTATTTTTTGAACCATATTTATAAAGTAGCTCTGCAAATTTATTTCTCATTTTTTGTCCAATTCTTTTATAGCTTTTGAGTATTCTATTTCATTAGGCGACCTATAATGCCATATAGGTTGATTTTTCATAAATGATATTGGAAATCCTTTTATTGTTTTAGCAATTATTGCTAAAGGTTTATTTTTTTTTCTTCTATTTATAATTGAATAAATTTTTTTTGAGTCATGACCATTACATCTAAAAGCATTCCAACCAAAGCTTTCTAATTTTTTTTCAATTGGATAAATATTTGGATGAGATACAGAAGTTCTTTCTAAGCTTTGGAAATCGTTATTGTCGACTAATATAATCAGATTATTTATTTTAAGTGCCCCTGCTAGCATAATGCCTTCCCAAGTAGACCCTTCTTGAAGTTCTCCATCACTTAAAACTGAGAATACTCTGTGTTTTTTTTTTGCAAGAGCAATACCATTTGCCATATTTAGTCCATGCCCTAACGAACCTGTAGAGGCATTTATACCTGGATTACCAATGTCAGGATGTACACCTAAAAATCCACTTTTTTTACAATAATTTTCAACATCTTTTTTTTTTAAAACTTTTTGGTCTTCTAAAATAATATATTGCATTATTGAGGCATGACCTTTGCTTAATATAAATAATTTTTTTTCTTCTTTAGTCATTATGCAATTAAACAACACATCTAAAATTTCTGTACATGAAAATGATCCACCAACATGCAATGCACTTACTTTCTGAGAGATTTCTAATAATCTTTTTCTATATTGTTTACATCGTAATTTTGACTGTTTTAAATTAAAAATCATTTTGTTATTATCTTCTTCTTTTCTAACCATGCTAAATTCCAATTAATAATTCCAGGCTTAAATTTATTTTCGAATTGTTGTTTTAAATCATATATTGCATCTAAGTGATTATAGTATGGTTTAAATCCAATAGAAATTAATTTATCTGAATTCATTCTGTAGCTTCTTGGATCATTACTTTTTTTGATTTGAATTTCACATGGAAAAATTTTTTTTACTGAATTTGCAAGATCCTTTATTTTTATATTTTCAAATCCTACATTAAATACTCCACAAATTTTTTTTTTGATAAAAAATTCATAAACTCTAATCATATCGTCTATATGTAAAATAGGTCTAATTTGATTTCCTCCTAAAATTTTTATTTTTTTTTCAAAATATGCTTGATAACAAAATAAATTTAAAACTACATCTAGTCTGAGTCTAGGTGATGAGCCACATACTGTAGCTGGCCTCAAAGAAACAGTATCTATTTTGTCTGAAAAACTTTTTAATACTTGTTCACATATCATTTTAGATTTATTGTAATCAGTTATAGGATCTAAACCCAAGTTTTCGGTAACTTTCTTCTCTTTTTTTAGTCCATAAATACTTCCGGAAGATGCAAAGATATATTTTTTTACCTTATATTTAACTGAAGCTTCAAGAGAAGAATAGACAGCCAAAGGACCAATTTCCCATGTTCCTCTTGCATCTATTTCACACAAAGGATCATTGGCTAAGTATGCTAAATTTATAATAACGTCTTTATCTTTAAAAAATTTAAAAGAGTTTTTTCTTATATCACCTCTTATTTTTTTAACTCTTTTATCAAGTTTATCGCCAAACCAAAAACTATCAAAGCAAGTTACATTATAATTTTTTTTTACTAAATAATTACATAAAGAAGTTCCAATATATCCAGCACCTCCAAGGATCACTATTCTTTTCGACATTATTTTTATATTTATATATAATTTCTAAAATGAATAAAGTACTTATAGTTGGTTCAAATAATCAAATTGGAATAAATTTACTGTCCAAGCTATCAAAAAATAATTATGTTTATGCAACATACAACAAAACAAAACCTAATTATAAAAATAAAAATGTAAGATATCTAAGATTTGATCTTCTTAAGCCTATTTTAAAATTTAAGAAATTTGATATTTTGATATTTCTTGCTTCATTAACACCAAAAAATAAATATAAATTTATCCAGTACAAGATCGTAAATGTAAATGGCTTAAAAAATACACTTAATATTGTTGATAAAAAAAATTTAAAGAAAATAATTCTTTCCTCTACAACAGGGATTTATGGCTTTGATAAGCAAGGTGTTATTTCTGAGGAATTCTTATCGAAAAAATTAAGCCCATACGCAAAATCAAAATATCTAATGGAAAAAATTTTAATTAAATTTTGTAATCAAAACTCTGTAAAATACTCAATTTTAAGAATACCAGGAATTGTAGGAGGAAAGTACTACAATAATTTTTTAATAAATTTAATTAGGAACATCAGAGAAAATAAAAATATAAATGCTTTTAATAAAAATTCAAAATTTAATAATGTCATTCATTTAAAAATTTTATGTAAAATTATAGTTGAATTGATAAATAAAAATAGAAGTGAAATTTTAAATGTAGGTTCAAAAAATCCAGTACAAATTAAAAATTTAATAAATTTTATTATAAAGAAAATAAATATTAAAAATAAAAAAAGATATAATGGTGAAATTAAATTTTTAAACTCTAAAAAAAAAAGTTTTTATTTACAGCTTACAAAGCTTAATGCTTCATCTAAAGCAACAATAACAACAAAACAAACAATAGAAAAAATATTGAATTAAAACTAGTATGTTTAATTTTATATATAGATTTACCTTTAGAATTAAATTAATCGGCAGATATATTTTACTTTCCTCAAAAATAATAAAATATATTTTTCATTTTTTTTTTATTTTTTCAAAAGAAAAATTAAACTATGATTTGTATTTTTATGTAAGATCATTTCCTGAAAAATTTTATCAAGTTCAAGAACTTTTAGGAGGTTCAAGTTTAAAAATTTATGTTCTAATTCATCCAAGTATTAAACTAAAAAAAAAAAAATTCAGTAATATGAAAATATTTCATTGTAAATCAAATTTTGAGTTTAAAAAAAAATTTATTTTAAATAACAAAAAGAAACATTTATTTGTTGACGATATTTTGCAAGCATCATCTCTAGTTTCACAATCAAATCTGACTTATTTACATTTAAAAGATGTCTTTCATGGTAGAAATATTGACAAATTTTTAGAATATTTTGAAAAAAAAATTTTAATGGAAACACACAGGATCTTGTTAAGAGATAAAAGGATACCTGTATTGATTGGTAAATTTAAAAATAAGCTTAGTAAGAATATTTTGTATGATTTCTTTTATAATGAAAACAAACAAAATAAAAAAAGAAGATCAAAAAATATTAAAGTAGTTTTAGCTGGGTCATTATCTGAAAATCTGCTGCCAGTTAATGTAATTAAAAAATTAATAGAATTTAGCTGTGAAATTTATATTTTCACACCAAAATGGTCTCAATTGAGAATTTATAAAATGTTGAAATCAATAAATGACAGAAAAAATGGTAAAATATTCGTCAAAAACCCTATTTTAACTAATAATTATTATAATATTTTAAAAGAGTTCGACTTAGGACTATGCACATTTTATAATAACATTAACAAAAAAATTTATTCAAGAAAATTTTTACAAAATGGTTCATCTACTAAACTCGCAGATTATATAGCAGCAGGTTTAAATGTTGTGATTGGAAAAGATTATAAATATCAAACTCATATATGTGAAGTGTCTGGAATTAATTATTTCACTGATGAAATGTTACTACGATTAAATAAAAAAAAATTTATAGAAATGATAAATAAGAAAAGTAATTTAAACTCAAAAAAAATATTTAATAAACATAAAAAAATTTTAAAAAATTTTTTAAATCAATAATTATTTATGAATTGTGCACTGATTGGAACCACTAAAATTGCTAGCATACATGTAAGAGAAATGATTAATAATGGTATAAAAGAAATTACTATTATTAGTAGAAGCAAAAAAAAAGCAAAAAGATTTATTAATAATTTAAATTTTCAAGATATAGTCTTTATACCAGAAAAAATATCAATTCTTAAAAAAAAAAAATTTGATTTTATAAATATATGTTCCGCAACAAAAGTTCATTTAAAACATTTAAAATATTTAGGTCAAAGTAACTCAATTGTAATAGTTGAAAAACCAATTTTTTCAATATTAGATCATAAGAAAAACTTTATTGATATTTTAGATAAAATTTATTCTAAAAATAAAAAAATTTATATTTGTTACCCAATGTCTTTCTTAGCGAAAACATTTATCAAATTATCTAAAAATAAAAATATTAAAAAAATAGGGATAAATTATTATACTACGGGAAATAAAAAGTATAAGGATATAGCTATTGATTTAATTCCACATACAGTAGTGTTTTTGTATTTTTTGATAAAAAAAAAGATAAATTTTACATTAAAAAAATCTAATATAAAAAAAATTAAAATAGAAAAAAGTAAATGGTTTGCCAAGTTAGAGATTAATAAAATAATTATTTATATTAAATTGATAGAAAATAATAAAAAAATTAAATCAATATTTTCTTTTAAAGTTAACAAAATAATTATTAAAAGAGATACAAAATTTGAAAATGGAAATTTTCAAAATTATTTAAATTATAAAAAACAATCATATAAGATTAAAAATCCAATGACAGAGATGTTTCAATCTATCTTTAAGAATGCTAGTAATAATAATTTTTTTACAAATAATAAAAAACTAACCTATAAACTTATGAAAGATAGTAGGTATTTAGTATAAATGGATTAC
>MDTB01237574.1_pt1 | contig 11463 bp, 13 predicted proteins | sample 811161 | NCBI WGS metagenome assembly MDTB01 (sample SAMN05326650, study PRJNA326480) | marine metagenome | isolation source: seawater | place: Mediterranean Sea | collected 2009
AAAATTATTTTATTTCTAAAAATAATTTTTTTAAAAAAATTATTAATAAATTATTTATAAAATGATTAATTTAATTAAAAAATTTATTAGAAGAAAAATTTATTATAAGGGCCCATACGAAAACTGGGCAACAGCTAAGGCTAATTCAGTAGGTTATGATTCAAAAGAAATACTTCAAAAGGTTACAAAATCTGCACTTTATGTCAAAAATACAAAAAAAGGTTATGAGAGAGACTCTATAATTTCGTATCAAATTGATATTGATGAATATCTATTAAAAATTTTTCAAAATTATTCTGATAAAAAAAATAAATCAATAAATATATTAGATTTTGGAGGGTCATTAGGATCATTATATTTTAAATATAAAGATAAAATAAAAAATAAATTTAATTGGTCAATAATTGAGCAAAAAAATTTTGTTATAGAGGGTAAAAAAAATTTTCAAAATGATGAATTAAATTTTTTTAATAATATTGAAGAGTATAAAAATATTTTTTTACCAAACATAATAATTGCCTCAAGTTCACTGCAATACTTAGAAAAATATCAAGAATTATTAAAAAATTTGTTAAATTTAAAACCTGATTATATAATTGTTCTTAAAACACCATTTAGTGAAAAAATGTTTGATGAAATTTATGTTCAAAAACCAAGTAAAAGCGTTTATAAATCAACATATCCTAGTTGGATTTTGAGCTATAGTTCTTTTTTAAATATTCTCAGCGAAAAGTATACATTAAAGAAAAAAAAAATAACTAAGCCAGAAATTTTTCAGCTAAAGTATCTCGATCTCTATTTTAAAAGTAAGAAAATTAATTATGAATAAATATTTTAAAAAATTTAAAACAAAAATGAATTTTCAACCACACTGGTTATTTTTGGTACACCCATTTTATTTTTCAAGAAGAAATTTATTTAAATTTTATAAAAAATATTCCCTAAAATTAGGTGGAAATTTAATTGATATTGGATGCGGAAATAAACCATATAAAAATTTATTTGAACATTGCAAAAGCTATGTTGGTTTAGAAATTGAAAGTGAAAATAAAAATTCTTCAGATTTTACATACGATGGAAAAAACTTTCCATTTGAAGATGAAACTTTTGACTCAGCAATATGTTCTGAGGTTTTGGAGCATGTCTTTGAACCTAATCAATTTTTGCAAGAAATAAATAGGGTATTAAAAAAAAAAGGATTGATTATTTTAACACTACCTTTTTTTTGGGATGAGCATGAGCAACCATATGATTATGCAAGGTATACTTCTTTTGGATTAAAATATATTCTTGAAAAAGAAAATTTTGAAATTTTAGAGCAAGTTAAAATTGGAAATGACTTATCTATAATAACACAACTATTAAATTGTTATATTTATAAAAAATTATATGAAAATAAAAATTTTATTTTAAAAAGTTTATGCCTAATATTTTTTGCATTTTTTAATTTTGTTGGTTTAATAATATCGATTTTTCCAAAAAATAACGACATGTATTTAGATAACTTTGTTGTAGCAAAAAAAAAATAATGCAAAATTATTGCACATTATTTAATTTTAATTACTTATCAAGAGGACTAAGCCTATATTATTCACTTAAAAAAGTTTCAAAAAATTTTAATTTATTTATTTTTGCATTTGATGACTTGACATATAAATTTCTTAAAAAAAAAAAATTAAAAAATGTATTTGTAATTTCATTAGAGGATTTCGAAGATAAAAAATTAAAAAAAATTAAAAAACAAAGAACTCAAACAGAGTATTTTTGGACATGTACTGGATCAACAGTACTTTATTTATTTAAAAAATTTAATTTAAAATCTTGTACCTATTTAGATGCAGATTTATTTTTTTATAGAGACCCTAAGATTTTAATTAATGAGGCAAAAGATTCTTCATGCATAATATCCAAACATAATTACTCAAAAAGGTATGACCAAACAAATAGTAGTGGAATATATTGTGTTCAGTTTATGTATTTTAGAAATAATTTAGAAGGCAAAAAAATTCTTTCTGACTGGAGGAACCAATGTATTAAATGGTGCTATAACAGATTTGAGAATGGTAAATTCGGAGATCAAAAATATTTAGATAATTGGCCTCAAAAATATAATAAAGTACATATTTTAAATAATTTAGGTGGTGGTGTTGCACCCTGGAATGTTCAGCAATATAAAGTGTTGAAAAATTTTAAATTTTTAAAATCAAGCAATAAAACTAAATTTAATTTAATATTTTATCATTTTCATAGTGTTAAACTTTTAAATAAAAAGACTATTTATATAGGAGGCTACAAAATTACAAACAATATAAAAGAAAAAATTTATAGACCTTATTTAATGAAATTAATTAATATAACAAAAAGATTAAATAAAGATAAAATATTCAAAGAAACTAACTTTAATGAAAAATATTATAGTGAGGGTATTTTTTTATTTAGATTAATAAAAAGATTAATAATGAAGGAAAATTTCTTAGAAATAAAATAATGGCAAAAATAATCAATCTTAAAAATTTTAAAGATAAAAGAGGAACACTCACTGTAATAGAAAAAGAAATTAAATTTCAAATAAAAAGAGTTTATTATATTTATAATGCAGTTGGAATTAGGGGAAAGCATAGACACAAAAAAAATATACAAGCACTTATATGTATTAACGGTTCCTGTGAAATTTTTGTTGATAACAATAAGTCAAAAAAAAAATATACTTTAAACAAAAAAAATAAATGTCTTTTGTTAAATCCAAAAGATTGGCACTATATGAAAAATTTTTCTAAAAACTTTATATTACTTGTATTATGCTCAGAGAATTATAATAAAAATGACTATATAGATACCCCTTATTAAGACAATGATTAGATATGAAAATTTAAAAAAAGTTAACGAAGCAGCAGTTCCAAATTTTAAAAAAGTTTTTAATTCATTTTGGAATTCTGGTTCATATATTCTTGGAAAACATTTAAAAAATTTTGAGCATAATTTTGCTAATTTTTTAAATTCTAAATTTGCTGTTGGAGTAAATAGTGGATATGACGCAATATTTCTTTCATTAAAATGTTTAAATTTACCAAAAAATTCAGAGGTTATAATGTCATCATGTTCATATATTGCAGCACTAAATGCAGTTCTGGCAAATAATCTTAAACCAATTTTAGTTGAACCTAATATAAATACTTACACGATTGATCCAAATAAAATAGAAAAAAAAATTACTAAAAAAACTAAAGTGATTTTAATTACTCATTTATATGGGAGATCTTGTCTAATGGATAAAATAATTAAAATAAAAAAAAGATATAAATTATTTTTGATAGAGGATTGCGCTCAATCCCATGGAGCAAAGTATAAGAATAGATATACAGGAACTTTTGGTGACTTTGGTTGTTTTAGTTTTTATCCAACCAAAAATTTAGGTGGATTAGGTGATGGAGGAATTGTTACTACAAATAAAAAAAAATTTTTTAAAAATTTGAATTATCTTCGAAATTATGGTTTTAAAAAAAAAAACTTTACTGAAATTATTGGTTTTAATTCTAGATTAGATGATTTTCAGGCTGCCTTTTTAAATAAAAAATTAAAAAAACTTGTTTTAATGAATAAACACAAAATTAAATTAGCTAAAATCTACGATAAATATCTGACAGATAAAGTCGTTAAACCTGCCCCATCAAAAAAGGGTGAAAATGTCTATCATATTTATCCTATAAGATACAAAAATAGGAGAAGTTTGATGAATTATTTAAAGAGAAACAAAGTTGAGGTGTCGTGTCATTATCCTGTTGCTCCACACAAACAAAAATCTTTGAAAAAAATTATAAATAAAAGTTTTTTAATATCAGAAGAAATTCATAAATCAGTTATAAGCTTGCCAATTTCATTTTCACACTCAGAAAAAGATATAAGATTTGTGTGTAAAATGATAAATAAGTTTATATGAAAAGAAAAATAGCTTTAATAACAGGTGTTACAGGACAGGATGGCTCATATTTGGCAGAGTTTTTGTTAAATAAAAATTACGAAGTCCATGGAATAAAAAGAAGAGCATCATTAATTAACAATACAGCTAGAATTGACCATATTTACGAGGATATTCATAAAAAAGGTAAACGTTTTTTTCTCCATTATGGAGATTTAACAGATTCCTCCAGTATAATAAGTATAATTCAAAAAATTAAGCCAGATGAAATATACAATTTAGCAGCACAATCTCATGTTTCAGTTAGTTTTGAAATTCCAGAATATACTTCTGATGTTAATGCATTGGGAACTTTAAGAATTCTAGAAGCCATAAGGTTACTCAACATGACAAAAAAAATAAAATTTTATCAAGCATCCACTTCAGAACTTTATGGAAACACAAAAAAAATTCCTCAGGATGAAAAAACAAAATTTCATCCTAGATCACCATATGCTGTATCAAAATTATTTAGTTATTGGATTGTTAAAAATTATAGAGAAGCTTACGGTATTCACGCTTGTAACGGAATTTTATTTAATCATGAGTCTCCTAGAAGAGGAGAAACATTTGTAACACGAAAAATAACTTTAGGTTTAAGCAAAATTTGTTACGGTTTGGAGAAATATTTATATTTAGGTAATTTAGATGCATTAAGGGACTGGGGTCATGCAAGGGATTACGCAAAAATGCAATGGCTTATGCTTCAACAAAAAAAACCATATGATTTAGTTATATCTACTAATAAACAATATACTGTAAGAAAATTTGTTGAATTATCATGCAAAGCTCTTAACATAAAAATTCTTTGGAAAAATAAAGGTCTTAAAGAAGTAGGAATATTAAAAAGTTTCGATAAAAAAAGATTTCCAAATTTAGAGAAAAATCAAACCATCATTAAAATAGATAAGAAATATTATAGGCCTACAGAAGTTGAAAATTTAAAAGGTGATTCGTCTTTAGCTAAAAAAATTTTAGGATGGAAACCTAAGATATCGCTCCAAGCTATGGTGAAAGAAATGGTGGAAGAAGATTTATACTTATCCAAAATTGAATTAAAAAAAAATGATATCCAAAAAAGATAGAATATTTGTTGCAGGTCACAACGGGATGGTGGGTAGTGCAATAGTTAAGTGTTTAAAAAAAAATAAATATAAAAATATAATAACCGTAAATAAAAAAAAATTAAATTTGACAGAGTTTGTTAAAGTTAAAAATTTTATTAAGAAAAAAAAGCCTAAAATTATTATAATTTGTGCTGCCAAGGTGGGAGGAATAAAAATAAATAACGAAAAACCTGCAGAATTTTATTATGAAAATATTTCAATACAGAATAATTTAATTCACTCAGCGTTTTTAAATAATATTCGGAAAATAATTTTTTTAGGCTCAAGTTGTATTTATCCAAAATACTCAAAACAGCCAATTCAAGAGGAGGAGCTGCTAACTGGTGATTTAGAACCTACCAATGAAGCATATGCAATTGCTAAAATAGCAGGTCTTAAAATGTGTGAATTTTACAATAAACAATACGAAAAAACTCATAATTTAGATTATAGAAGTTTAATGCCAACAAATTTATTTGGTTATGGAGATAATTATGATCTTAATGATAGCCATGTTATTCCAGCACTTATAAGAAAAATTCATGAAGCAAAAATTAAAAATAAAACTTTAGAAGTTTGGGGTACAGGAAAGGCAAAGAGAGATTTTTTATTTGTTGATGATTTGGCATCAGTAGTAGAAAAATTATTGAGAGTATCAAAGAAAAAATTTTACTTAAATGGTTTCAAAAATAAACATTTAAATATAGGTAGTTCAGAAGAGATAAGTATTAAAAAATTAGTAACAATTTTAAGCAAAATAATAGGTTTTAAAAATAAGATCTTATTTAGCACAAACATGCCAGATGGGACATTAAGAAAGTTATTAAACACAAAAAAATTAAGAAAAATTATTAATTTTAAAAAAACTAAATTAGAAAATGCTTTAGAATTAACATATTTAGATTATTTAAAAAATAATTTTTAATAGATGAAAATAATCAATATTATTAGTGTCTCTGATGGTAATAAAAAAGATTTAAAAAAAACAATTGACTCAGTAAAAAATCAAAATTTTAAAAAATATAAACATTTTATTATTGCTAAAAAATTAGAAAAAAAATTTTTAAGAAAAAATATATCAAACAAAATAAAATTTATTGTTGGGAAGGATTCATCAATATATAATGCTATGAATATTGGTGAAAAATTAACTTATGATAATTTTACGATTTATTTAAATTCAGGAGATATTTTTTTTTCCAATAACTCTTTAGGAATTATAAATAACAAAATAAAAAAAAATCTTAATGGACAGTTTGTTACTATCCTAAAATATAAAAATATTTTATTTTTTCCTAAAAAAAAATTTTTTTTTGATAAAAATACTTTTACCCATAGTTCTTTTGTAAGATCCCCAGTTAAAAAAAATGATATTATTTTTTATGATGAAAATTATTTGATTACAGCTGATGGAGATTGGATGAGAGAGAATATAAAAAAAAATGGTCTCAAAAAAATATTTTTGCCAATATCTATTTTTTCTCTTGATGGTGTATCAACATTTCCTTCTCTTAAAACGATAATAATGAAAAAAAATTTAGATATTAAAGGTTTAACTAAAGAGATAATAAAATTTATTTTATCAAAATTTACATCAAGAGAATTTTTTTATAAATTAATTTATTCAAGAAAGTACAATTATAAGTATGAAAAAATATATCGAAAATCTTAATTTAATTAGTAATCCAGATATAGTTGTAGATCAATTGCTAAACAAAGATAATAAAAATTTTAAACATCTGATTTTTTTTAACACTCACTCTTATGTAGAAACCTTAAAGAATTCATTTTTTATGAGATCAGTTTTAAAAAGTAAACATATATTTGTAGATGGTATTGGAGTTTATTTATCGTCTTTAATTTTTTACCAAAAAAAAAACAAAACCTTTACGTATTACAGGCTATGATTTTTTTGAGAAGTTATTAGAGAAGATAAATAATGATACCAATCAAAAAAAACTTTTTTTTATTGGAGGTGAAATTTCAAATTTAGAAAATCTTAAAAAAAAAATTAACGAGAAATACAAAAATATTCACTCTGAAAATATTGCAATTTTATCGCCTCCGTTTGGTAGTAAGTTCAATTTTGATGATCATAAAATAGTTCAAAATATAAATGATTTTAATCCTGATATTGTATTTGTAGGATTAGGAGCCCCTAAGCAAGAAAAATGGGTAAAAATTAATTCAAAAAAATTAAATTGTGTCAATTTTTTAAGTATAGGCGCAGCTTTTAATTTTTTTACAGGATTAGAAAAAAGAGCACCTATGGTTTTTAGAAAATATGGATTTGAATGGTTATTTCGATTAATTCTTAATCCCAAAAAAATTTTTAAAAGAGTGTTTATATCAGGTGGTATTTTTATTTTCTTAATAATTTCATCATATTTATTTAATAAAAATTTTTATAATTTGAAAAAAATAAAAGTTAATATTAGACTTGTTAGAGATTATATTAATTTTGAGTGGGACAAAGGATATATCCTTTCTGCATTAAATTTAGCCTCATTAGGCTTTCTCTACAAAGGGGACATAAAAGTTTCGAAAAATTTATTTTTTTGGGGAGACGGCATCTTCCACAAAATAATGATCCAAAAAAGTAAAAAAATTGCAGGGAGGCAATTGATAGAATTAATTAAGCAACCTAAAAATATTCGAAAACTTCATATAATTGGAAATCTTACTGATAAAACAAAAAAATTTTTAAGCAGAAAATTTTCAGATTTAGAATTAAAAAATTCGAGTCTACCCTATGGAGATATTAAAACTATAATTAATGATTTACCTTTAGTTGATGAAGATGAAATAATATTTTTAACATTACCAACACCCAAACAAGAACAAGTAGCCTCGTACTATCATAAAATTAATAAGAAACTTAAAATTGTTTGTATAGGTGGAGGTTTGGCTATTGCTGCAGGAGATGAAAAAGAAGTTCCTAAGTTATTTGATTATCTTGGATTAGAATGGCTTTGGAGATTGAGATACGAAACAAAGAGAAGATTAAAAAGACTAGCATTATCAGCAATTTACATGGTTGAATATATTTTATTCGGTAAATATTTTAAAAAAATAATAGTAAATTTCTATAAATGAAAAAAATAACAATATTTGCATGGGCATGTGATTTTTCTTCATTCAGAGGTGAAGGCATTCTAGCCAGAAATTTTGCAAAGGACATTTCAAATATAAAAAAAGTAAATATTTTTGTTAAAACTCCTGATAACAATTATTTTGTTTCTAATGGTGAAATTAAAAAAAGGAAAAAAAATGAAAAAAAAATAATTAATTTTTCTTTGTTAGAGAATTATTATTGGCCTATATTTGGTATATTTTATTTATGGATAAACTATTTTCGAAGCAAAAAAGTTTTATATCTTAATTTTATTCCATTATGGAATTTCTTGTTATTTTATTTTTTACCCCCAAAAACATTAATAGGACCTATTACAGGCTTTTTACCCAAAAAAAAAATAGAAAATTTTTCAGCATTAATAAGGATTATTTTAGTCCCATTCTTTTATAGATTATCAATTTTTGTAATCTTTAAAAGATTTAAAAGTTTACTTTTTTCTACAGATTTACTTTCGAGCATATTTTTAAAAAGAGATCATTCTAAACTATATTTTAATTATCTTTTGTTTTCTAATTTAAAAAAAAAAAGAAAATTTGTTAAAAATAAAAAAATTGATTTGCTAATTTATAATAGAAATTATTCTGTAAAAGAAACCTTTAAATTAAATAATCTAATAAAATATCTATTAAAAAAAGGTTATAATGTAAGCTGTGTTGGAGATAAGATTAATAGTATTAGAGGTCTTAAAAATCTTGGAATTATAAGCAGGACAAAAGTCAAAAAGCTTCTTAAAATTACCAAGTTAATTATAGCATCGCCAGAGAATCCTTATTCTCTTTTCACAATTGATGCTTTAAATATGGGTACCAAAGTTTTATTTGATAAAAAATATCAAAAAAAATTATTGTTTTTGAATTATAATTCAAACAATTATATTAACATAGATAATCAAAATTTTGGTAGAATAGAAAAAATAATTAAAAATAAAAGTGATAAAATTAATCTTAATTATAAAATGTTGAATTTATTAAACATAAGAATTTTAAATTATTTAAAACAAATTGTTATTTAAAAAATTTAATTACATTAGACTTATAAATGAATAAAATTGATATTACTCTTATATTATTGTTTTTTTTGTTCAATTTTTTTTTAATTATCAATTTTAAAAAATTATCCCAATTTTTTAATATATACGATATACCTGATAAATTCAGAAAAAAACATCATCATAAAATATCTCTGTTGGGTGGTACGCTTATACTATTACCATTTCTCTTCACTATTATAATATTTCTAATTAACGATAATAAATTTTTAGATCTTAACCAGATTTTTTTTGAAAATAAAAAAAGTTGTATATTATTTTTTTTAGGCTGTATTTTCATGTATTTAATTGGGATATTTGATGATAAATTTAATCTAAGTTACTTATTAAAATTATTATTTACCACAATCGTAATTGTTTTTTTACTTTATTTAGACGATAGCATTTTAATAAATAAAATACATTTATCTTTTTATCAAAAACCGATAGATATCTCCAAAATCAATATTTTTTTTACATGTTTGTGTTTTTTACTATTTATTAATGCTATAAATATGTTTGACGGTATTGACGGTCAGGTTGGACTTTATTCAATTTTTCTTATTTTTTTTATTTTTATTTTGATCGGTTATAATTTTTTTATTTTTTTAATACTAATAAGTTTTTTTTCATTTTTATATTTAAACTTTAAAATAAAATGCTTTTTAGGGGATAGTGGATCTATATTAATTGGATTTTTTTTCTCATACCTAATCATAAAACTCTATAATCAAAATGTGATTTATTTTGCAGATAATATTTTTTTGTTAATGTCGATACCTGGTCTTGATATGTTTAGACTTTTCTCAGAAAGACTTTTTTTAAAAAAAAATCCATTTAAAGGAGACAATAGTCATATTCATCATTTGTTTCAGAAAAAATTTAATAAATATCAAAGTATTTTTATCATACAACTATTTATTTTAATTCCAGTATTTCTCTCGTTTTATTTCAGTCTTTTTTTGGTAAACTTTTTAACAATTATAATTTATTTTACTGTTATTTCTATTTTGAAGAGTCCGAAAATTAATTAATTATAAAGTTTATCGATTTTTTTCTTTATTTTATGTAGTTGAATATAATCCTGACTTACATTTTGGTTATTTATGAAATATTTTGTTAATTCGAAAATAATTAAATTACCATATTCATTAAAATGACTATCGTTTTCAAATTTTAAATTTTTATTAAATTTATCTGAAATTTTTTTACTTAAATTATAAAGATTAATTATTTCAAAATTTTCCTTGTTTTTTACCATTCTTTCAAAAGCATCATTTTCTTCTTTTGAGGGAAGAATAATAATACTAAAACTTGCATTATTCTTATTTGCAACTTCTTTAAAAGTTTTCAAAATTTTATTAAAAAGTACAATGTTGTCAATCTGAGTTTTATTTGACTCGTTTTCTGATAAAAATTTATAATAAAGTTTTTCAGCAAGTTTTTTTGGGTAATTATCTATATCAACCAAAGTATGTTTTAGATAAATTTTAGATCTTACTATGTAATAAGCATCAATTAAAAAGTAAGTAATATTTAGTTTTCCAATAATTTTTTGAAAAAATCTAAATTTTGGTTTGATTAATTCATAGTCATTATTGGTAAATTTAATTAAATTATTAGAATTGATTGAACCAGCATCATTACCACTAAATACATAATAAATTTTTTTAATATCATGATTAGAAAATGTTAAATATCTTATGAATATTTGGTCTAAAGAGTATCCCCCAACTCCATAGTTAACAAATGTTTGATCCTCGAAGTGATCATCCAATAGAGTTGTAAACTGAAATTCATCTTTAATATTAATATTTTCAACGTGGCTATCTCCAAATATCCCAGAGATATTTTTTTTATTTTTTGTTTGAATTACATCATGATTTCTTATTCCGTCACTATCATATTGATTTAAAATAATAATTTTAAGATCTGGATGCTCATTTTTAAGCACAGAAGATTTTGGTTTTTCATAAATTGCGTCAGATAGAACTAATTTTTGTTCAGATAAATGATTATAACGTCCATATATTTTTAAAACAAATTCAAATACTACAAGGCCTATTAATGTAGAAGTAACTATTAATAACAGGTTAGATTTCCATAGTCCTTTCATATTAAGAGCTTTTATATTTATTTGTGAATAAATTAATAATGCTAAATGGCATTCTTAAGATTATTTTAACATAAATTATTATAGAGCGAAAATTTAATTCAGTTAGGTTGAAAAATTTATATA
>MDTB01030392.1_pt1 | contig 11462 bp, 9 predicted proteins | sample 811161 | NCBI WGS metagenome assembly MDTB01 (sample SAMN05326650, study PRJNA326480) | marine metagenome | isolation source: seawater | place: Mediterranean Sea | collected 2009
ATTGGATTGTTTTCTCGAGGTGCGATTTGATCCCAAGTTAAATAGCCTTCGCAAGATACTATCGCCGGCGGAAAAGTGCTATAAAGCTAAGCCTGCAAGTGTATTGATAAGAACTCTTCCATCCATGTTGCGCCGCTTTTTTTGGCAATCCTTTCTGGTTTCCTATCTGTGTTCTCTGGCAGCGGTTTCTGCTCAGAAGCTGGAGCTCAGTCCGGCCGAGATTCCGCCGGGTCTGAGCACCGTTGAATTCTTCAGCTCAGCGGTCAATCGCACAATGAAGTTCGATATCGTCTTGCCCCAGGACTACGAGACTTCGACTCAGCGCTACCCCGTGCTCTATTTGCTACATGGCTATATGCAGAACTACACCATCTGGGGTCGCAATCTTGCCGCCAGTTTCTATGCCCGCAATCTGGACGATTTGATCCTGGTGCTGCCGGATGGGGGTAATAGCTGGTACGTGAACTATGCCAGCAATGAGGCAGGGCAGCTGAATAATTGGGAAGATCACATCATCGAGGATGTCATTCGTCATGTTGACGAAAATTTTCGCACCGAAGCTCGACGAGAAGGTCGAGCCATTGCCGGGCTGTCTATGGGCGGATTTGGTGCGTTTGCCCTCGGTTTGCGCCATCCGCAGATGTTTATATCCATCGGCAGCACCAGTGGCGCGCTGAGTTACGCGCGCACCGAGGCGGCGCGAATCGAGGCGGGTGTCGAAGGTGCTCCAGCTCAGCGCAACCCGGAAAATCAGGCGCGGTTTGAACAGGCCGATGCCTTTATCGCCGAGATTGTTGCCATACCAGGGTTCAGCACACAGGAAGAGCGAACTCCTTTGGGTAAAGCCTTCGACACGGTGGAGCAGGCTAAAGCCTATGATCCCTTTGAAACCATTTACAATGTGCCGAAGAGCCAGATGCCACACATTTATCTGGACTCCGGTACCGAGGACGGATTGATTCAGGAGGCGCGAGAGCTGGTGCAACTCTTGATGGTGAACAACGTACCGTTTGATTATATGCAGAGCAGGGGGCAACACAATTCAGAGTACTGGCGCCGCTCCATTGGACACATGATGACTATTCAGCATGAAGTTATGCAGCGCGCCCTGGGAAACCGACCATGAGCACCGAGGAAACCAAAGCGCTGAGTTCCCAGCAAATTGAATCCTTCGCTGAGCGCGGCGTGCTGAAACTGGACCTGGGGGTCTCTGCGGATTTTCTAAATAACATCGTCGAACAGGTACAGCCACTCTATGAGCCTTCGCATCAGCAAAACCCGCTGCTGGCCACCAGGGTTCAGGATGCCTGGAAGCAGCTTGATAGCGTGCGACAGCTCGCAGTGCATGCGAAAGTGCTGACTGCGCTTGAACAACTTTTGGGTCGCAAACCGCTGCCGTTTCAGACCCTCAATTTTCCGGTGGGCACCTCACAGTATCCCCATTCCGATTCAATTCACTTCAATACGGTCCCGGCCGGTTATATGGTGGGCGTATGGGTTGCGCTGGAGGACATCGATGCCGAGAACGGACCGCTGATCTACTACCCCGGAAGCCACAAGCTGCCTTACTACTCCATGCAGGACCTGGGGTTGGAACCGGGTTACCCCCAATATCAAGCCTACGAGCGGCGGATTCAGGACGTAATTGCGGAACATGGATTGCAGCCTGAGCTGGGCTTGGCCAGGCAAGGTGAGGCTATTATCTGGCACGCCAATCTGCTGCACGGCGGTGCTGCCCGCAAAGACGTAAATCGTAGTCGGCATTCCCAGGTTACCCACTACTTCTTCGAGGGCTGTGAGTACTACACGCCAATGGAAAGCGATCAAGCTAAACGCAAGAGAAGAAAACCATTCTGGATTCCGAAGACCTCGGATTTTCAGCTGCCGCCTGAACCCTGGGAGCGACCCTTGCCGGTTCGCGCACTGCGGAAAGTGCTGCGTGGACTGGGTTTGGCTGACGAATAGCGGCTGCGATGACGACAAGAGAAATGCTGATATCCTCACTACTCCAGGTTTCTGATGCGCTATGTCGGATCAATCGTCAGGCGCTGCTGCGGGTACCCCAGTTTTCTGTTAAGCCCGGCGAGCACTGGTGCTTGTTTGGACGTAACGGCGCCGGCAAGTCGGTATTGGCGGCGCTGCTTGCTGGCAAGCGGGTAGAGTCTGGCAGCTATGTGTCTTACCGGGACGGCTTTGAACCGGCGCGGGATATTCTGCTGGTGTCATTTGAGGAACAGCAGCGGCTGTGGCAGCGAGACAATCGGCTCGATATGAGCGAGTACAGTGATCGCGCTCAGGATAGCGGTACCCTGGTGCGGGAGTTGCTGCACTCTGGTCTGGAGGCCGATGCTGAGGCACCGCCTGAGACCGAGATGATTATTGAACAGCTGGCGCTGCAGCCGCTGTTGGAAAAAGGTATTCGCTTCCTGTCATCCGGTCAGATCAGGCGAGCTTTGATTGCGCGCGCCCTGGTTGCCGCAGTCGGCAAGCCAAATAAACTGGTGGTGCTGGATGACCCGTTGGAGAGTATTGATAAAGACTCCAGGCAGCGCATCAGTGGGTGTATCGATACCCTGCGCAGCTCGGGTTTTAGCAGCCTGTTATTGTGTCGCCGGCAGCAGGATATATTGCCCGGCACGACCCATATCGGTTTGATGATAGACCTCGAGCTGCGGATACAGGGAACTGCCAGAGATGTATTGAAGGATGCAGTTTTTCAAGCTCATGTAAATAAGGTGCCAAGGCTCCCAGAATTATTACCTGGTGTAAATCTGAAAGATGCGTCTGCAGATGCCAGTGAGGAGGTGCTGATAGAGCTGGAGCAGGTGCAGGCCAACTATGGCGAGCAGCTGGTGTTGGAGGCGGTAAGTTGGCGCATGACCTCGGCCAATCACACGCTGATCGAGGGGCCAAACGGCTGTGGTAAGTCCACCTTATTGAGCCTTATCAATGGTGAGAATCATATGGCCTATGGCCAGCATGTGCGTCTGTTTGGCAAGCAGCGAGGTAGCGGTGAATCGGTCTGGGAAGTAAAGGCCAGGTTTGGTGTGGTCTCCAACGAACTGCACAATAAGTATGTAAAAGGTTGGAAAGTGTTGGACGTGGTGGTGAGTGGCTTCTATGACTCCGTGGGCTTGTATGATGACAGCGGCGCCACGGAGTGGGCGGCAGCGCGCGCCTGGCTTGCCTGTGTGGAGCTGGCCGAGGCGGAAGCCAGTTACTATCATGAATTGTCTTTTGGTCAGCAGCGCCTGGTGCTATTGGCCCGCGCTATGGTGAAGAATCCATTGCTGCTGGTGCTGGATGAGCCTTGCGTGGGCCTGGATGATTATCACCGCAAAATGATTCTGGGCATTCTTGACCTGGTGGCGAGCCAGACTCGCACCCGGCTCATCTATGTTAGCCACGTCAGCGAAGAATGGCCGGCATGCATCAACCAGCGCCTGGAGTTTGTTCCCGCCAGTGCGACGACCCACACGCTCGTGCAGCGTTCGTGCTAACAGCCGGCTTGATTGTTTGGCTAGGGTTTCGGCTAGCAATTTGGTAGCTAGTTGAGTCTTGTCAGCGCGATGTTGGCGGCGCCCATATTATTGCCATAGAAACCAAAGGTATCATTGACGTACAGCGTGAGTTCGCCGCTGCAGTTGACGGTAAAGCGATAACTGCGGCTGTCTTCATCGTAGCTGAGGTCAGACACCCCGAGCAGACTTTCTCTGGGGCAACGCGATTGCCTGATCATCAGTTCGAACCACTGATGCGAGCGGGAACTGCGGGTTGCGCCGAGCAGGGCAACTGGCATTAGCTCGTTAGAAAATCCTCTCTCGTTCAGTGCCTCCTGGTTTTCGTTCTCTGCGATGTAGCTATCTGCCCAGTTACTGAGGATGGTGATGCTCAAGCGGTACTCACTGCCGCCCACCAGGCCAATATCGGTCTCAAAGCTGGAATCAGAAGTAAAGAAAAACACGTTCTGAGACTCGCCGCCGGCGAGGGTCATGGCTGGTTCATCATCACCGAGCAAGTGAATACCGGGCAGCTTGCAGCCTGCAAGCAGAGTCGCCAGGGTCATCATGCAAGTCATTCGGGGCAGGTAACGATTAAAGATCACCAGGCAATTCCTCGATGGCTAGCATTTTGAGAGCCATCACTCTATTGGTGGCTGCGCGGCATTGATAGAAAGAAGGCAGAGTCGGTTATCGCATTTGTATTTCCTGTACTCAGCAAAATACTGCATTTTTGATGAAGAGCTAAGCTGGCGATAACTCCTTGGAATGGGTCTAGCCACAGGCACTCCTTAAATAGCTATTAGTGCCCTTGTTTGTGGTCAATTCCATGCTCCAGCCCCCAAACTTGTTCTCGAAACGAAGCTGTGGCCTACTCTCCACATGTTCACGAACTGGCGATTTATACGACACGCACGCAAACTGGCTGCGGGCAGAGATCGCGACGAGATTGCCTGGGCTTGTGCGCAGCTCAAGGAAGGGGACCTCGCAATTGATGTCGGCGCACATCGTGGTGCCTATACCTGGTGGTTTCGGCAGAAGGTCGGCCCGACAGGGCGTGTGATTGCATTCGAACCTCAGGCCAAATTGGCAGCAAGTATAGGAACAACGCTGAGAAAGCTCGGTTTCGACAATGTTGAAATCGTGCCTAGCGGGGTTTCTGTCAGAGCCGGTGTTCATACTTTGCGCGTGCCGCATAACAGCAAAGGTTATTCTTCAGGCGCTACCTTCGAAGAGAAAGCAATCGGAGGCAGGGTTGATAAGCGCAGTACGGATGTTATTTCGCTAGACGAGTTTTTTGCAGCTAGCAGTCATCGTCTTGCCCTGCTAAAAATTGATGTGGAGGGGCATGAACTGGAAGCGCTGCGCGGCGCAGAACAATTGCTCCGGGAATTCCATCCAGCCATCCTGCTCGAGGCCGAAGCCAGACACCGGGCAGAAGGCACGGTCAAGCCTGTATTTGATTACCTTCTAGAGCTGGGTTATGAGGGACAGTATTTCAGTGGCGGAGAAATGCTTCCACTCTCCGATTTCGACCCGGCCCGTGACCAGTGTTCTGAGGGGCCAAGATTTTGGGAATCGCCCTCTTATTGCAACAATTTTGCGTTCGTACACTCTGGGTCGGAATCAAATTAGGATGTTTGGAAAGGCTTGCTGAATTTCGCGGCGTTATTAGTCGGATATATCCTGTTGCGGACCAGGAATTCAGGAAGCTCTAAAGACGGCAAGGTCGGTTATTGCGTTTATACTTCCTTTACCCTCATTAGTCACTGCGTCAGCATCTGATACACTGGAATCGAAAGAGCGAGACGATTCAGGCATGATGAATTTCATGTATATTCAGCAATTAAACCAAAGCCAGCCAATGAATTGGAAGCCCACATTATGAGCGACTCACAAATCACGCTGTGGGGTGCCGGCACCAGTCGCACCATCAGACCCATCTGGACCGCGGAAGAACTTGGCTTGCGTTATAAATTGAAGCCAATTGGACCCAGAACCGGTGAAACTCAAACTGAAAGCTACACCCTGTTAAATCCCAAGCAAAAGATCCCTTTCCTTGAAGATGGCAGTTTGCAGTTATCTGAAAGCGTCGCAATTAGTCGTTATCTGGTAAATCGTTATGGAACAACAGCCACAATTGCCCCGCCAGCTTCTATTGAAGAGCAGGCGAAGGAAGATGAATGGCTTAGTTTCATTTACGGTGAACTGGACGAGACGAGTCTTTATATCATAAGGCGCCACGATGCGCTGGCGGCCATTTACGGTGAATCAGCAACTGCAATCGCAGCCGCAAAACAGTATTTTCAAAAGCAAATGGCGGTAGCGGATTTGCATTTGCGTGAAACCCAGTACCTGGTCAATAACAAATTTGGGGTAGCCGATGTTTTTCTGACTACTTGCCTGGTTTGGGCGGGGTCAAGTGGCATTGACTTGTCCGAGACCTTGAACAGCTATTTACAGCGCATGCTTTCAAGAGAAGGCTATCAAGCAGCCAGGGCACAGAACACTCAACAGACATAGTTTACTGTTACGGCTAACAATCACAGAGAAAAGGCGAATTCAATGGGTCCTTTGCAGGGTATCAAAGTACTGGATTTAACTAGCATGGTGTCGGGGCCAGTGGCTGCCATGATGCTGGGTGATCAAGGCGCTGACGTCATCAAGGTCGAACCCACCCATGGTGAGCAGTTGCGGTATTTGGGTGAGAAACACAATGATATTACACCAACCTTTTACTCCTGTAATCGCAACAAGAAATCGCTTGCCATTGATCTAAAAAGTGATGCCGGCAAGGAAGTGCTTTGGAAGCTTATAGATGATGCTGATGTTCTGCTGCAGAATTTTCGTCCGGGTGCTATCGAGAGAATGGGTTTTTCTGAGGAGGTCGTCAGAAAGCGCAATGCGGGAATAATTTTTGTATCCATCAGCGGCTTTGGAGAAGAAGGGCCCTACGCCCACAAGCGCGTTTATGATCCGATTATTCAGGGGCTTTCGGGCGCTGCAGACATACAGGCAAATCGAGAGACAGGTCGACCCGGTATGTTCCGCATAATCATCGCCGACAAGATTTCCGCCTTAACCGCAGCTCAGGCCATTTCGAGCGCGCTGTTTCACCGAGAAAGAAAGGGCGAAGGCCAGCACATTAAACTGTCCATGCTGGATGCGACAGTTGCCTTCTTCTGGCCGGAGGGAATGAGTGGGTTAACTTTCGCCGAGAAGGAGGCAGACCACAAGAAGTCATTCTCCTCAATCGATCTGATCTATGAAAGCAGTGATGGCTATATCACTATGAGTACAGTCTCTGACAAAGAATGGGCGGGTTTCTGTACTGCTGTCGGTCGTCCTGAGCTTGTCAACGATGAGCGCTTTGCCACTGCGCGTGCCCGCCGCCAAAATATTGTAGCGAGACGAGAGATCGCTGGCGCTGAAATAGTAAAACGTCCCACCCAGGAACTGCTGCAAATACTGGATGCACAAGATGTGCCTTGCGCTCCCATACTAAGCAGACAGGAACTACTAGACCATCCTCAAATAGAAGAGAGTGGTACAGTCAGTCGCCAGCAGGTGGAGGGTTTTGGCGAAGTGCGTCAAGCTATTCCCGCCGCGCGATTTCAATTAACAGAAAGTACGCTTAGATTGCCAGCACCAAAGTTAGGGCAGCATAGCCTGGAGATACTTGCCGAATTAGGTTTCGGCGAGAGAGAAAGCAAAGAGTTAATTGACGCTAATATAGTGCGGCAAGCAGAATAGTGCGGAAAGCGAAGGGCTGAAATTCCAACTGTTCTAAGTTGGGTCTTTTCGAGCGTCCCTGAAAATGAATTAATCGACTCATACACAAATCAAACCAAAAACAACACCAGCGGGAGCGGGGTTAGAGGACTATGGAAACTAAGATAACTAGAATGTTGGGTATCGAGCATCCGATCATACAAGGCGGAATGCATTATGTGGGCTTCGCTGAATTAGCGGCAGCGGTATCCAACGCAGGAGGTCTGGGAATAATTACTGCTTTAACCCAGGGAACTCCAGAAAAGCTTGCTAATGAAATAGATAAATGTAAGGCGCTTACCGATAAACCTTTTGGCGTAAACCTTACATTTCTGCCATCGCTCACCCCGCCCGATTACCCCGGACTGGTTGATGCGCTCATAAGCAAGGGGGTAACTGTTGTTGAGACGGCGGGAAATAATCCGAAAGCATGGTTGCCCATCTTAAAAGAGAACAACATTAAGGTTATCCACAAATGCACCTCGGTAAGACACGCACTCAAGGCCCAGGAAATTGGCTGCGATGCCGTCTCTGTCGATGGTTTTGAGTGCGGCGGCCACCCGGGTGAAGATGATATACCCAACTTTATACTACTGCCTCGTGCCGCCGATGAATTAGAGATTCCTTTCGTTTCATCGGGCGGAATGGCCGACGGCCGGTCCCTGGTTGCATCATTGGCAATGGGTGCCGAAGGCATGAACATGGGTACGCGGTTTATCGCTACCAAAGAAGCGCCGGTACATGACAATGTGAAACAGGCATTACTTGCAGCAACAGAACTCGACACGCGATTAGTCATGCGACCACTTCGTAATACCGAGCGCGTGCTTACTAATGCTGCCGTTGAGCGCTTGCTGGAAAAAGAAGCAGCGTTAGGGAAGGACATCAAATTTGAGGATATCGCATCTGAGGTAGCTGGCGTCTATCCAAAAGTGATGCTGGATGGAGAGGTTGATCGCGGCGCCTGGTCCTGTGGCATGGTAGCTGGCTTGATCAATGATATCCCGTCGGTGCAAGAACTTATGGATAGAATCATGAATGAGGCGACATCCATAATGAATGATCGCTTCGCGGCCATGCAATAGGATTGATTAAAGGAGAGCATTAAAGGGCGTTAAAGGGGATTAAAGGTGACGGAGGGAGTTAATTCTGATCACTATTCAAAAATAAATCTCTCCGTCCTCTTGGTCGTTAACTGGAGTATAGAGGCCTGATCAAGAGGTAAGATCGCCTAATAGTGTGTCCGATGGTGATCAATACGGCTTTCGTAGCACGCCGACCCCGACAGTAGAGCAGCTCTATCGCCTGCTACACCGAATCAGTGACAGGTTTATCCATTTCCTGGAACGGCGAGGTATCCTAGAGCGCGATGAAGAATGTTACACGCCATGACAATAGCTTATGTTTAGAGCAGCGAAATTTGCTTGTTCTTGGACCAACCGGGGCATAACCTAGGCTTAAAAGAGCTCGTAAGTGAGATTCTATAATGAACTCCAGATTGCTGCCGTTGCACCTCATTGCTATGTTTGCCTGCCTGTCTGTCGCAGTACGCGCAGCAGATTCGCCCATTGAAGCCATCTCTGATCCCTTACCGGAACCAATTGAATTCGGCTCGATCACTGTGACCGCCACCCCCTTCGTGCGAGTGCCGCGCAGCGAAGACTCCAGCGACGTGGCCATGACCAACCCCGCGTACGCCCGAATCCAATACATGTACCCGATTCCTGATGGTTCGGATCGGCTTGTGATTAATGATTTGCGCGGACTGCTTTACATCACCGATTCAAGTGGTCGTGAGCCAGTGGTTTTTCTGGACATCAGGGAGCAGGGCGCAGGCTTCGATGACTCCATGTTTCCAAACGAAACCGGCCTGGCGGGCTTCGCCTTCCATCCACAGTTTGCCGCTGCGGGCACACCTGGATTTGGCAAGTTCTACACCACCTTCAGCGCCAGTTCGGATAGCGGCACGGCCAATTATCTCGATCACGACGCAGAGAACCACGAAAGTGTCGTTCGCGAATGGAGCGTGGCCGATCCGTCTGCTAATCGGTTTCAAGGCAGCAGTCGCGAGATATTTCGCATTGGCCAGTTCGCCCAGAATCATAACATCGGCAACATCGCGTTTAATCCTGCTGCGCGTCCGGGCGATGCGGATTTTGGCATGCTTTACTTTAGTCTCGGAGATGGCGGTGGAGCCAACGATCCCAATGAGAATGGGCAGTCCTTGAGCGAGCCGATGTCCAGCATCGTGCGCATCGATCCTCTCGGCAGCAGTGCAGGACGGGCCTATGGCATCCCGGCTGATAATCCCTTTGTGGGTCAGCCTGGCGTCGCGCCGGAAATCTGGGCCTATGGTCTTCGCCACCCGCAGCACTTTTCCTTCGATCAAGATGGCACGCTGTATATTTCAGATATTGGCCAGGCCCAGATTGAAGAAGTGAACATCGGTATCCGTGGCGCCAACTATGGCTGGCGTTTGCGAGAAGGAACCTTTGCTACGGCCTTTGGCATAGGTGGCGTACGACCCAATACGGTTTATCCCTTGCCCGGGGTGGATAATGGCTTCACCTATCCAGTCGCGCAGTTCGATCATGACGAGGGCTATGCCATTAGCAGTGGCTTTGTATATCGTGGCTCTCTGATTCCTGAATTGCTGGGTAAATATGTTTTCACAGATATGGTGACTGGGCGCATCTTTTATATCGACACCGTAGGTCTGACACCAGGAGGGAACGCACTGATTTCGGAACTGCGGGTGACCAGGGCGGGAGAAACAATCAGTCTGCGTGAAGAATTTGGTTTTGCAGACACCTACGGGCGTGAAGTCCGCGCCGGCTTGCGCCTGGGCATCGATGGAGTAGGGGAACTCTACCTGCTGAGCAAAGGTGACGGCTGGATCAGACAGCTGCGGTCCATGCCATAATTGCAGCGAGAACGTTCTGTCGGAAGCCTGCCTAAATGAACATCACAATCCTCGCCAATCGCGATCTGGCCAGTTGTATCGCGTTGAATCACCTTATCCCAGGCCTTTCTGCGCACCGAATCAGTGTTTTTCTGTCCTCCAGGGTTGGCAGCAAGCCGCTGGCGCCACCGCTGCAGCAGCTTAAATTTGTTGAACAAGATCTGCTTAACCAGATAATTGTGCCGTTGTTGAGTCGCGCGTCCGATACAGCGAGGACTGCAAAACAGTCACTGTTAAGCTTCGAACAGTTAGGAGAAGTGATGGCCGGTGGCGTGAGCGAACTGAATAATATCAATGAGGCCGCAGGGCTGGAGCGATTTGTGGCTTCGGAGCCTGAGCTGGTGTTGTCGATTCGCTATGGCCTGATTCTCAAGGATCCGGTGATCGCCATTCCTGTTCACGGCATCTTGAATCTGCATTCCGGGGCCTTGCCGTATTACAAGGGCGTCATGGCGAGTTTCTGGGCGCTGCTCAATAACGAATCAGAAATCGGTACAACTCTGCACTTCATCGAAGACAGCAGCATAGATACGGGCAGTATTGTCGCATCGACCCGACTGGCGGTGCAGCGGGAGCGCTCCTATTTATGGCACGTGCTGTCGCTGTATGAAGCAGGGTGCGGAGAAATGCTTGCTGCTGTGGAGAAGATTGATGCGGGGCAAAACGTGCGAAGCCCCAGTCAAACCGAGGCAGGAAATTACTATAGCTTTCCCGACGCTGAAGATCTGCAGCGATTCAGCGAGCGAGGTTGGCGCCTGTTTGATCCGGAAGATGTGCTGAATGTAGCCAGGCAGTTTGTGTCCGCTGACTAGCTGGTATACTACGGCGCATGGGAAACATTATCGGGAACTGCTATCAGAATGGGCGGGGCACTCCGCTGCTGGTTATGTTCCTGCTGTGCGTGCTGTCGGCCGAAGCGCAGGAAATAGCTAGTGAGGGGCCCCCAGGCTAAGGCAAAACTGCGATTTGCTGACAGAGCCCTGCTGTCACTGGTGTGTAATTCCTCGCAGTAGGTCAAGGGTTGTCATTATCAGGATCGCAACAGTGACCACTCAGAACTACATCAGCGCTCCGGACGCATGCGCACAGTCACCGGTTTGATAAAGCGGGGCAGGAAAGAGTGGTTTGGGCTGATGCGCGATGCCTATCAAACCTTGTGGTGTGCACCGTAAGGTCATAAGCCAAGCCTGCAGGAGGCCAGACAGCGATTGGAACAATTGCGTCAAAAT
>MDTB01081048.1_pt1 | contig 11462 bp, 13 predicted proteins | sample 811161 | NCBI WGS metagenome assembly MDTB01 (sample SAMN05326650, study PRJNA326480) | marine metagenome | isolation source: seawater | place: Mediterranean Sea | collected 2009
AGCATTATATGAGTATCAAGAAACAGTCCAATATTATTTTTTACTGAAGGATTAATTTTATTTTTAATCTTATTCAGCTCCGAAACAGTTAATAATATTGCCTTATCAAACTTTTTAATCTCTTTGGGAACTTGATCTTTTTTGATACTTTTTTCTTTGACTATATTAATGCCATGCTCCATGACATAGCTATTTCCTATGGCAATTCCTTTAGACACAGGTAGACCTTTTAAAATAATTGGATTTTTATTCTTCATCAAACTTGCCTTTTATCAATTCTTCTAGGCTATCTAATGCTGTTAGTTCATCTTTGCCATCTGCTGTAATCTTCACTTCAGTACCTTTTGGTGCTGACAACATTAATATTTTCATAATACTTTTTGCATCAGCAATCTTCTCACCATTAGCTATATTGATAATAGAGTCAAATTTATTTGTTAGAGTGACAATTTTAGCAGCTGCTCGAGCATGAAGACCTAACTTATTATTTATAATTATTTTTCTTTCTTTCATAATTTATTTGAATGACGCCATCTTTCCCGCCCTCAACAGCTTTATTTGTTATTTCCTTTAAATTAAGTTTTGGATAATTAAAAATATTTAATAACATCGAGAGATTTATTCCAGATACAACATTGACATTTTTTTTATTGCAGAATTCTTTTGCAATATTACTCGGCGTAGAGCCAAACATATCTGTTAAAATTAATACTCCATCGCCACTATCTAATACCTTAACATATTGTTGCGCTAAATTGATCAGATCTGTTGGTTGATCATAGTGGTCTATAGAAAGTAATTCTGTTCTGAATGGAATAGAGCCATAAGTAGATTTTGCTGCTAATAATAATTGAGCACCTATATCATTATGTGTTAGAAGTAAAATCCCTATATTCATACCATATCTCTATGTTTTACATGAATATTATATTTCTTTCTTAGGCTCATAGATACCTTTTCTGCTATGTAAACTGATCTATGTTGGCCACCAGTACATCCAATTGAAACTGTTAGATAATTACGATCACTTTTGACAAATCTAGGAATCCATTTATTTAAAAACCTAATTATATAAAGTTCCATCTCAAGTGCTAGCGTGTCAGATTTAATAAAATTCTTCACTTTAGTATCTTTCCCAGATAATAGTCTCAAACTTTTATTCCAAAAAGGATTTTTTAAACATCTAACATCAAATACAAAATCACTATCATTAGGTATATTATTTTTATATCCAAACGATTGAATCTGAATAAGGATATCATCATTATTTTTTACAAATGATATCTTTGAAAAGATTTCCTTTTTAAGTTGTATAGGTGACAATTCATCTGTATCTATTATCAGGTTAGAGTTCTCTTTTAACCCCTGCATTATTGATGCTTCTTCTAAGATTGCACTTTTAAGATTTAGTTTTGTGCTCGTAAGAGGATGCAATCTTCTTGTAGCATTGAATCTAGATAGCAAGACTTTTGTTGATGAATATAAAAATAGTGTAGTCGTTTGAATCTTTAAATTATTTAATTTTCTATATAATGTATCTATTGATTCTTTAAATTCTCTATCGAGTTTAATCGATCTAATATCTATGCTTATTGCAACTTTTTCATACACTTTCTCTTTTGGATTTTTAATTTTATCAAGCATATTCATGATCATATTCGGCGATAGATTATCAATACAAAAATAGCCATGATCTTCTAATGAATGAAGAGCTACTGATTTACCAGATCCTGATAATCCGGTTATGATTATTAATTTCGACTTGTATGTTTTCATCTTATAGACTATTCAAGTATTTTGAATTACTTTAATAATATCACTAGCTGTTTCAGTTGACCTTATTTTTTCTCTAAATATCTTAGAATCCAGTAAAGCTGCGATATTAGCTAGTAGTTTAATATGAATATCACTTTCATCATTTGGAGCTAATAAAGATATTATTACATCAACTTTGCTATTATCTGTAGAGTTAAAATCTATTCCCTCATTAAGCATTAAAATTATAACTCTAGCTTTTGTAATACCTTCGACTCTCGCATGAGGTATCGCAAAACCATTTCCAAAAGCAGTTGTACCTAATTTCTCCCTCTCATATAATTTTTCAAATATCTTGTCTGCATTTGTCGATGTTAGTTCTGCCATTTTTTTACTAATAATCTCTAATGCATTTTTTTGACTCTTGGAGTTATGATTAATTATTATAGAATCTTCTGATAAAAACGAAGCTATATCATTCATAGTTATTTTATTTTCCTATATTTTGATGTTGGTATTGATAAGTTTTCCCTATATTTTGCTATAGTTCTTCTAGCAACTTTTATTCCATTATCGTTAAATGTTTTTGAAATATCATGATCACTTAAAGGTTGTTTTTTATCTTCATTTAATATTATTTTTGTTATCATAGACTTGATTGCAGTAGAGGATAACATTTTTCCATGATCTGTACTAATTTCAGATGAAAAAAAATATTTCATTTCATAAACACCTCGAGGAGTTTGTACATATTTATTATTTGTACATCTTGATATAGTTGATTCATGCATTTTTATTTCTAAAGCTATATCTTTTAAGGATAATGGTCTCATTGCTATATCACCTTGATTGAGAAAATCTTTTTGTTTCTGAAATATAAGCTTAGCTGTTTTGAGAATTGTTAAGTTTCTATTATTTAGGGCTTTTAAAAAGAACTTAGCATCTTGTAAGTTTGTTTTTACATAATCTTGATCATCTTTATTTTTTATTGATTCCATAATTTCTTTGTATGCCTTATTAATTCTTATCTTTGGATTAATTGATGGGTTTAACTCAACCATCCATTTTGCATCTTTCTTAACTACAATAATATCAGGTGTAATGTGTTCTTGATGGAGTGATTCAGATATTATATTTCCAGGTTTTGGATTAAGTGATTTTACTATATTTTTTGCTTGATCATTTTTTTCAAATTCAGAAATAAATGAATCAAAGCTAATCATAGATGGCTTAATATCATCCTCTAACTTATCAATCATATTTTTAGCAGCATTAAAATACTCATTATCTTTATGAAAATGATCCAGTTGAATCAACAGACAATCCTTTAATGATGTTGCGCCTACACCAATTGGATCTAAGTGTTGTATTTTATGTAAAACAGCAAATATTTCTTGAAAAGTGACCTCTATATTCTTTTTGAGTAGAACAAATAAATCTTCAATGCTCTCGGTTAAAAAGCCATCATCATTTATGTAATCTATTATATTATATGCAATAAATTGATCTTGTTGCGACATTGATGACAAATTAATCTGCCACATTAGATATTCATGTAGCGATTGATGAGATGATGGTAGTTGTTCATAAGCATCTTGCCCGCTCTCATCAGATCCAGTCATATAACTTGCTGACATGACAGGTACCTCAGATGAGACTTCAGTATGTTCGGATGAATTTTCATTTTCTAGAAATGGATTTTCTATGATTCTATCTTCAATTTCTTTTTGTAAATCAATAGAATTTAGCTGTAATAATTTTATAGCAAGCTGAATCTGTTGAGTCATTGCTAGCTTATTATTTATTGATAAGTTTTGTTTTGTTTTAAGACTCATAATTTGAAACTATCACCCAAATAAACATTTTGAACAATCTTGTCTTTTACGATTTTAGAAGGTTTTCCATATGCTATAACTTTTCCATCACTAATAATATATGCCTCATCACAGACTTTTAATGTTTCTCTTACATTATGATCAGTAATTAATACACCGATATCAGATTTAATTAATTCTTTGATAATTTTTTGAATTTCAATTACTGAAATTGGATCTATCCCAGCAAATGGTTCATCAAGCAACAAAAACTTTGGCTCAATGGCTAGTGCCCTGGCAATTTCCACTCTTCTCCTCTCGCCTCCAGAGAGACTTGCGCCATTATTATCCAATATATTTTCTATTTTCAAAGTGTTGACTAAATAATCAAGCTTAGACAATTGGTCTTTAGAGGACAAATCCTTCCTAGTTTGTAATATTGCCAGAATATTATCTTTGACATTTAAATTTCTAAATATTGAGGGTTCTTGAGGCAGATAACTTATGCCAAGATCTGACCTTAAATGCATAGGTAGCTCTGTAATATCATCATCATTGATTTGTATTTTTCCACTATTACATTTAATCAATCCAACAAGCATATAAAATGTCGTTGTTTTTCCAGCACCATTGGGACCCAATAATCCAATTACTTTTTTAGCTTCAAGATCGAGACTTATTTTATCAACAACAATCTTATTGTTATAATTTTTAGTAAGGTCTGTACAAGTCAAATGCATTAGTTAGCCTTCCTGGTTTTTAAGATGGTCTTAACTCGATCTTTAATTTTTATTTTATCATCTTGCATTTCTTTTTTAAGTAGAACCCATGTTTTCTTACTAAGATCATATAACATTGTTTCACCTTCTAACTGTTCTGTTCGCTCTTCGCTAACAGATAATCGCTTAGCATTAGATAGTATCGTGATTTGACCTTTTTTCATATCCGCTATTACACCATTACCTGAAGTTTTTGAATTTGGTGTTAATATTGTTGCAAATTTATCTGTTTCAATAACTTCTCTATCAGGATATATAATTGCTTCAGTTGTAATAATATTAACTTCATTAACTTGATTTTCATCAAATTTATTGAATATTACGTTATCAGTCAAGTAGATAGTTTTAAATAGAGAATCAGGGTCTAGAGCATGTTTTGCTTCAATTATCCAGTATGAATTTTCTGAGGATTTAATATTCATCATTGGATCTGTTACTTCTGATCTTAGACTATTTGGAAATTTCTCAAGTTTTTTTCCCTGCAACACCCATGCTACATTTCCATGAGTATCAGTTTCTGACATTTCAAAATTATTCAAAAAATGATTCGATATGCTACTATCATTATTAAGCGAATTATAATTTAATGCATTAGATAAAACATTATCAATAATAATAAATATAATAATTAGTAGACTCGCTATTATGACTCGCTTTTTTGAAAATTTTATATAAGGATTATTTAGAAGATTCTTCATCATTTTTAGCTAGGATGATTAAATCACAAATATCTCTAACAGCCCCAAAACCACCTTGCCTAGGAGTTATCCAATCTGAATGCTTAGCTATATCTTTATAGTTTGCATTTGGCACTGTTACAGATAGGCCTACATTTTTTAATAACTCTATATCTACGATGTCATCGCCCACAAAGCATACTTCATCTAATTTATATTTGGCAGAAAAAATTTTATTAAAGTCTCCTAATTTATTTCTAGAATTTTGAATAATAGCAGTAAACCCAAGTTCTTTTCCTCTAACTTCGACAGCTTCAGAGTATCTGCCACTTATGATGGCTAATTCTATATTTAAGTTTTTTAGTAATACTAAACCATGTCCATCTTGTGCAAAAAATCTTTTTGATTCTGCACCATCTTTTGAAATTATAATGCCTCCATCTGTCAAGACACCGTCAACATCCAAAACTAATAATTTAATTTTTTTAGCTTTTTTAATTAACTCATTATCAATGGCAGTCATTTTTTTATGATATTGAGAAAAGTCCATTATTCAAAACCTTTTTTGAGAAGCTCATTAAGCGTTAAGAGACCTATGATAGTCTTTTTGTTGTCTAGAACTATCAATGAAGTAACTTCATTCTTTTCCATGACATTTAGTGCCTCAGCTGCCATAATTTCATTTGATACCGTTATTGGTCTTTTTGTCATTACCTTATATAAACTTAAATCTTTTATATTCTTATATTTCTTTAAAACCCTTCTTAGGTCTCCATCAGTAAATATACCAAGTAGTTTTTTCTTTGCATCAACTGCAATCACTATTCCATAGTTAAATTTTGTAATTATATCAATTGCTTTTAATACTGTTATATCTTTAGTAACGAATGGTAATTTTTTTGTGAACATGATATCTTCAGATTTTCGAAGTAGTCTCTTGCCTAGTTCACCTTGTGGGTGAGATTTTGCAAAATCCCTAGAGCTAAAACTTTTACATTCTAGTAAAGTAATAGCTAATGCATCTGAGATAGCTATTGCCGTTACAACACTTGATGTTGGTGTCAAACCCAAAGGACATGCCTCAGATTTAACTTGAGAATCAAGCACAATATCAGATGACTTAGCCAACATAGATTTATTATTTCCAGTTACTGTAATTAGTGGAATTTTTAGAATTTTAAATAAAGGTAATAATAATAATAGTTCTTTTGTTTCACCAGAATTTGAGTAAAAAATTATCACATCAGATTTTGTAACTAGACCCATATCTCCATGAAGTGCTTCAGCAGCATGTAAGAAAGCAGAGGGAGTTCCGGTGCTTGAGAGAGTCGCAGATGATTTTTGGGCAACATGTCCAGACTTACCTAAACCTATAGTGATTACTTTGCCCTTGCAATTGAGTATGGTGTTACATGCTTTCTCAAATTCTAGACCAATTCTATTTGATAACTTATTCAGCGCAAGAGCTTCGGCTTTAATAACTTTTTTAGCAATTGATACTTTATGTATTTTTTTCATATGCCTATCCCATATAGGGTAATTTGATATACCATGAATAACAAAAGCAGTAATAAGCAAGTTATCTTGGTAATTAAGTAATTATAATTTTTGATTATAGTATAAAAGCCTATCATTGTAATTAAGATCATAATCATATCTCTAATTAAATCTTTAATAAATAGAGGCTCTTGGGTAAAAGATAATAATCCTGCAGTACCTATAACAATAGTAAAATTAAATATATTAGATCCTAGAACATTTCCTATGATAAAATCTACATTTTTTTTCCTGACTGATTCTATGCTTGATGCAAGCTCAGGTATACTCGTTCCTATAGCAGTTATAGAGAGGCCGATTATATAGTCACTGATTCTAAAATATTTGGCCATAGAGATACTGCTATTTAGAAATATTTCAGTTCCAAGTAAAAGTATTGAAAGACCAAACAATAAAGTGAATATAATTTTGAGGCCACTAATATAATTAGATGTTATATTTTTGTTGCGATCATTATTTTGTTGGTAAAAGAATTTCTTATACAGAAATATTAAAGCTAAGAAAACCAGTATAAGTAGAATAGCTTCATTAAATACAAATACTCCATCTGACAGGAGGGGAATTAACACTATTCCAATAATTATTAAAAAAAATATAAAACCATATGTTTCTTTATCAATAGTTTTATTAGTTGATGAATCATCTTTTTTCAAGAGCAAGTAACTGACTGCAAGGACTAATGCAATGTTCGCAATATTTGAACCTAAAGCATTACCAATCGCTATATTTGATTTCCCATCTAAACTAGATATTATGGATATAACTATTTCTGGTGATGAGGTTGCTAGTCCGATAAAAATAAAACTAGAGAGAAAGTACGAGATATTATATTTTTCTGAGATCTTTTCTGTTGACGAGACAAGCATGTTCGCGCCAAAACTAATTAAAGCAAGACCTGCAGCAAATAATAAGAGTACGGAGATGGTCATAAGGAAACTTATGTTAAAGCTTAATAATCTACACCTATCACATCAATTTCAAAATCTTCTTCTGAGTCACCATCGTTAACCATCGATTCTCTTTTTTGTAGATATGATTCACGGATGAAAATATATTTATCTTTAGCAGCTGTATCAAGAATTTTTGTTGCCCTCAATAATCTTGCGCGAGTACTTATTGCATTTAAAGCATTTAGTGTTATTGCCTCTTCATTATCTAGTTGTTGGATAGGTGACACTTGCATGTCTGCATATAAGCCAGGAGCATCTCTGAAAGTACTAGCTCCAAAAAAAGGTAGCACTAGGTATGGCCCTTGTGGAATACCCCAATATCCTAAAGTTTGACCAAAATCCTCTTTATTTTTATTCAGCCCCACTGAACTTGCGACGTCAAATATACCAAATACTCCTATTGTAGTGTTTATGGAGAATCTGAGAAAATCATAACCAGCTTGTTTAAATTTAAATTGAAATACATCATTAGCTATTGTACTAACTTCACCAATATTACTGAAAAAATTAGATACACCTGTTTCAACAGGATCCGGTGTTACGTATTTGTAGGTTTTAGCAACTGGCTCAAATATATTATCGTCAACCACCTCATTGAATTGAAATATTGCACGATTCATTGGTTCCAGTGGATCATTTTTAGCGCTACCTGTAGTGCTACAGCTAGATAATAGAACTGATAACAGTATTAGAGGTAGAAGTGATAATCTTGACGAGAATTTCTTAATTGTAGAATATTTCATAATTATTGCTTAGATATATTTAATTATTTACTTATAATATAGGTATTATACCTGTAACTATGAAAATACTTAAATATATAATTGCAATTTTTGTTGTTTTTTCACCACCTCTATTCGCTGACGATGACCCAGATGTATTCTTAAAAAATAGCGTAAAAGAAATCTCTGCATTCATATCAGAAAATAAGGAGGCATTAGATTCTGATGAGAATTTTCTCAGACTTAAAGTTGATGAGTTAGTAATACCAAAGCTTGATATCGAGTTGATGTCTAAAATCGTTTTAGGCAAAAAGAACTGGACATCAATGAGCGCTTCTCAAAAAAAACGATTCCAGCTAGCATTTAGGGGTTTGATGGTTAATACATACATGAAATCTTTAACAAGCTTTGATGGAGAAAAAATCAAATTTCTACCCTATGAGAAAGGTAAAAGAAATGATGTGGCAAGAGTAAAATCTGTCTATCTTCTTAATGAGGGTGAGCTGCATGTTAGTTATAGTCTAAAAATGAATCAATCAGATGGTTGGAAGGTTTACGATATAAATATTGATGGCATAAGTCTACTGAGAAATTATAGATCAGATTTTAGAAGTCATATTGAGAGGAAAGGCATGGATTCGTTAATTGAAGAATTAGAGTCTAAAGGATAGACCCCACTTAGTTTTTATCAGAATGGTTTAAAAGTTATCAATAGCTTAGGCAGCAGTGTCAGCACGGCAATTAGTGCTATAAACATTGCTAGGCCCGTCAATAATCCAAAAATAATAGTTGGAATAAAATTAGACATTATAAGTATCGAAAATCCAAAAATTATTGTAATCCCTGTAAAAAAAATTGCTCTTCCGATGCTGTCATGGGATAGGTAAACAGATTTATTATAATCTTTGGTTTTATCATATTCCTCTCTGAATCTATAAATATAATGAATACTATTATCTACTGCAATACCAATTGCAATGGCAGCAATTGTGATTGTCATCATATCAAGTGGGAGTTGCATAAGACCCATTAGGCCCAAAACAAAAGTAGCAGCTAATAAATTCGGTATAATGCCGATAAGAGATAATTGTATAGACTTAAACAATATTAAGAACATGAGAGTTATGCCTATCATTACAAATCCCATCGATAAAATTTGTGAGTCAAATAAACTCTGGAGCATGTTATTATATAGGACTAAAATTCCTGTTAGGAAAAATGAATTTTCCTCTAGTCCTAATTTATTAGTCATATCAATGTATATTTTTTTAATAAGACTATCTCTTCTTAAATCTGGATTAGAATCAATTATTCGAACATTTATTCTAGCCTGATTTTTCTCAATAGAGATATAAGGGTTCACTGCAATATCCTTAACTTTGTCGGGAACTCTTTTGTATAACAAAGCTAATTCAAGACTATCTAGTTCTTTATTATCATTTAATCTTTCAGCGACTCTTATTGTTGACGCGAGGGATAGAACTTTACCTGTTTCTGGTAAAGAATCAATATAATCATGCACTTCTTTTATTTTTTGAATTTTATTTGTTTTAAACCATTCTTGACTTTTATCATGCATCTCTTCATCTTCAAGTAATCCTAATTCAAAATCATCAGATGAGTCATCGTCTAGATTATCATCATCAAATTGTATGATTATGTCTAATGGTGTAGTGCCTCCAAGTTGATCATCAATTTTTTTCATGCCCTTATATATTTCTGTATCTGTTTTGAAATAATTAATAAAGCTATTTTCTACTTTTAGTTGGCTAATACCATAAATTGTAGATAAGAGTAATACAAAGGTAACTACCAATATATATGATCCTTTAAAAACTGTTATATCAGCAAGTTTTTTTGTAAAGCCAAATGCTCTGGAATTTGAAACCTTATCATCTTCTTTTTCAAGTAGAACCAGAATACTAGGAAAAAGAATAAATGAAGTTATAAATGTTACGATTAACCCGAAAGTCATCATGTAACCAAAGTCAATAACAGGTTTTATATCGCTAAGTATCAATGATGCAAATGCAACTATCGTTGTCAGTGCTGTATAGAGACACGGCCATACCATTTGTTTTGCCATTTCATACACAGCTTCAGTTTGATCAGACATTTTGGGGCTGAGTTGTCTATATCGAACTATTAAATGTATATTCATTGAGAGCGTGAGTATCAGCATTAATGAGATGAAATTCGAGGATATTACTGTTACCTCCCAGTTTAGTAAACCTAAGAGTCCTATCATGACAGCTACAGCATAGATACAACTTATAATAGGAAGCAAAACCCATTTCAAGGATTTAAAAATTATTATCAGGGTTAAGACTATAAATAAAAAAACTCCAAGACCAAAATTAAGCAAGTCATTTTTGACATATGTAATCATGTCATCTGCAATCATTGGAATACCACCCATACGTATTTCAATATCATATGACTGTATGAACTTAGTTTGAACATCTCTTGCTTTTACAAGAAGAAAATTTATTTTGCTATCATTAATTTTCTTCAATGCCTTATATTCATATATTATGTTCTCAAGCAATAATAATTCTGACTGGGATATCTCATTATTAATTTTTTTTGAAATCAAGCTGGCTTTAGTTTTACTCAATTCAAAAAGCTCTTTATTTTGTTTTAAGTTTATTTGTAGGGCAGTGGTTTGCCCATTTTCAGAAACAATTAAGTTTTTATAAATAGGACTATTTAGAATTTCTTCTTTGGCTCTATTTCTATCTGTATTATCAGATAATATTGTCGGTATATCATTTATCATTTCTATAAGAGGCGTATCAGAACTTAGAACTAAAGGAATATCAACTAGTGAGACAACAGATTCAATATTATCTATTAGAAGAAGTTCTCTTTTTAATTTTTTGATAATCTGTAAGTTGTCTTCATCAAAGACATCACCATTGGATGGAGACACCGTCATTACTATAAAATCATTTGTTCCATAGTTTTCAATAACATTTCTATATTTTGCTAGATCTTTATCATTTTCGAGTATCAATGAATCAGCAGAAGCATCCAGTTTGAAATTTGAAATATTAGAAGCCATAACAATAAGAATTATTGACATAAATACAATTACATATTTGGGAAAATTTAGAATGTAGTGCAAATATATGTGTGAAATATTATTAATCATGGCATTATTCTTTATAAGATTTTAGAATATCTAATCAAAGAACCTTTTAAAAGA
>MDTB01164597.1_pt1 | contig 11462 bp, 10 predicted proteins | sample 811161 | NCBI WGS metagenome assembly MDTB01 (sample SAMN05326650, study PRJNA326480) | marine metagenome | isolation source: seawater | place: Mediterranean Sea | collected 2009
AAGCGCCGTGAGATTGGTCACGGCCGTTTGGCCCGTCGTGGTGTTTACGCGATGCTCCCAGATGAAGAGACATTCCCCTACACAATTCGTGTTGTGAGCGAGATTACTGAATCAAATGGTTCATCATCGATGGCCTCTGTATGTGGCGCATCATTAGCGCTTATGGATGCGGGTGTTCCCTTGCGTGCACCTGTTGCAGGTATTGCGATGGGTCTTGTGAAAGAAGACGATGGTTATGCTGTCTTGACAGATATCTTGGGTGACGAGGACCACTTAGGTGATATGGACTTTAAAGTTGCTGGCTCATCTGACGGTGTGACTGCGCTACAAATGGACATCAAGATTCAAGGTATCACTGAAGAGATCATGCGTGTCGCGTTGGCTCAGGCACAAGAGGCCCGTTTGCACATTCTCGGTGAAATGAACAAAGTGATTGATAGAGCACGCGACGAAGTTGCCGATACAGCGCCACGGACTTACAGTTTCCGTATTGACCCAGACAAGATTCGTGAAGTCATTGGAAAAGGTGGGGCTACAATCCGCAATATTTGTGAAACCTCTGGTGCGACCGTCGATCTTGATGATGATGGTTTAGTCCGGGTGTACGCAGAAACCAAAGAAAAAGCGCAAAAAGCGATTTCGATGATTGAGGCAATCACAGCCGAAGCCGAAATCGGTGGTGTTTATAAAGGGAAGGTCGAGCGAATTGTTGATTTTGGTGCCTTCGTGAATATTCTCCCTGGCAAAGATGGCTTGGTTCATATCAGTCAAATCGCAGAAGAGCGTGTCGAGAACGTTGAAGACTATATGAAGGTTGGCGACGTCGTGAAGGTCAAAGTGCTTGACGTTGACGCACGCGGTCGTATCAAACTCACGATGAAGGACATCTGAGTTCACATCGGGGTGATGCGCCTCGCATGAGATACGATACAAAGCCTCGCAAATCGCGAGGCTTTTTAATGTCAGCGTTTTAACTCAATAACCAGATTATCAATCAGTCTTGCGCGTCCAAGCTTTGCGGCCACCAGAATGACCGCCGAATCCGCCTCAACGTAGGATTTTGACAGATCTTGAGCATCCCTGATTTCTAAGTAATCGAGTACGAAACCGGCAGCGGTTAGTCGCTCCTTTTCCTGTTTCAGTGTCGTACTGACCTGAGAATCGCTCCGTAATGTATCTCCAATCCGTTTCAACGTCGCATAAAGCATTGCGGCGGTTTCTTTTTCGTCAGCAGAGAGATATGCATTTCGGCTACTCATTGCGAGGCCGTTTGGTTCCCGGGTTGTGTCGGCTCCAACGATGGTGACCGGTATCAACAAATCAGCAACCATGGTCTGGATCACTTGCAGCTGTTGATAATCTTTGTTTCCAAAGACGGCCACGTCAGGTTGTACGATATTCAAAAGCTTTGTCACGACTGTCACGACACCTTTGAAATGTCCAGGACGATGATGTCCGCATAAAATGGTCGATAAGCTCGGTAGATCAATTTCTGTATTCACGCCTTTTGGATAGACTTCGCGAACCGTTGGCGCAAATACCGCATCGCAAGGGTTATTGTTCAGTGCCTCGCAGTCTGCCTTGAGGGTTCTTGGGTAGGCATCGAAATCTTCATGCGGGCCGAATTGCATCGGATTGACAAAGATGCTCACAACAACGACATCCGTCATGTCAGAGGCCTTGTTTACCAAGTCGAGATGTCCTTGATGCAAGTTACCCATGGTAGGCACAAACCCGACTGTCTTCCCGTTACCGCGTGCTAGCGTCAAGAATGCCCGAAGGTCACTGACGGTATTCAATGTGATGGGCGATGAATCACTCTTCAAAGCAGTGCTCCGGTGCAGGGAATGAGCCGTTCTTAACCGCTCGATCATAGGCTTGAAATGCGTCTTGAATTGAGTCTGCAGATGCCATGAAATTCCTCACGAACCGAGCCGTTTTTCCTGGCGTAATTCCCAGCAGATCGTGCATAACAAGTACCTGACCGGTGGTTGATGGTCCTGCGCCGATACCAATCACAGGAACGGTTGTGACGTTCATGATTGCTTCAGTGACATGATTTGGAACACATTCCAGCAAAAACAGGTCTGTTCCAGTATCGTCGAGAGCTGCAGCGGCCTCGATCAGTCGCTTTGCAGTTTCATCGGTTCTGCCTTGAACACGATATCCCCCAAATTGATTAACAAATTGTGGTGTCAGTCCGAGATGACAGCAGGTAGCAACCCCTTGATCTCGATACAGTTTGACGAGATCCACGAGGTTAGTTCCGCCTTCGATTTTGACGACATTAGCACCCGCTTGCATCAACTCTCGTGCAGTATCAACCGCATCCTGCGTGGTCGCCGACGCCATGAAAGGAACATCCGCAACGATCAGGCATGACGATGAAGCAGCTCTTGCACAACGCGTGTGGTAGGCGATATCAGCGACTGTTACGGGCAGTGTGCTTTGATGTCCTTGGAGGACCATGCCGAGCGAATCGCCAACTAAGATCGCATCGATGCCTGCGTCTGAGGCGAGGCTTGCGAAACAAGCATCGTACGCAGTGACCATACTGAATTTGGTATTTTCAGCGCGATGTTTTTTGAGGGTATTTAGGGTGATCTGTGGCACTGCGTACTTCCTAAGTATCGATTCGAACCAACGTTGACGAATCGTAGCGGTTTCGGTCGAGTTGGTCACCTGTTGGCATGATTCCGTCCGGAATCAGGTCGAATAGCGGGATGGTCACAAATGAGCGATTAAACAACTCTTGATGCGGAATGGTGAGTTGAGGCGTGTCCAATCGAAGATCGTCGTAAAATAAGATATCAATATCGATCGTTCTTGGTCCCCAATGCTGGATTTTAACACGCTGTTGTTGCCGTTCGATCCCTTGGAGGGTGGTCAACAGCGCGTCTGGACTGAGGTCTGTATAACCTGAAATAACTGTATTGACAAAGTCGGGTTGATCTTGGGGTCCGAGCGGCTTGGATTGATACAGAGGCGCGCATTCAATTGCATTGATTGAGCTTGCTAAGGTTTGAATCGCTTGTCGGATTTGGGCAACTGGATCATTGAGATTTGAGCCAAGTGCCAAGAAAACGTGACTAGTCACGCCGTTTCGATCGTCTGCGCGGACGCCGTGCTTTAGGTTCGTCCCGATCATCTTTGACTGATGCAATCAAGTCGCGGCGCATCGCATCGTCAGCAATTTGATACTGCGTCCACCATTCGCCAAGCCCACCTGAGATTTCTCCAGAGCGTTCACGTAGCAGAAGGAAGTCATACCCAGCACGGAACCTCGGATGCTCAAGGGTTGAGTCTGGGCGACGGCCATGTCGCTTTTCAAGCTTCACTTGCAGCTCCCAGATTTCCCGGATAGTGACGCTGAAACGTTTGGGTATCGCGATGAATTGCTGATTAAAGTCCAGGGTTTCAGAGCATGCGATCGCAAGGGCCTGTGTGCGTCCGTGTCCCTCAGCCTGGAGCTCTTCCCATCGATGCTGAACCTGGGGCCAGTGAAGTGCTGCATATAAAAATGCGGGAGTCACTGACTTGCCTTCATTGCATCTTGTATCAGTATCTAAAAGAGCGAGATCAATCAAGTGTTGGTGGTGTTGATCATCGGCCTCGCTTAATAGAGCTTCAGTTTGTGGAAATAATGGTCGTAACAGATCGTATTTGACGAGTTCAGGAAACGTTGCTTGACCGTGACCTGCCTGAAGTAACTTTAAGATTTCATCAAATAGCCGCGATGGCGAGACATCTCTTAAAAGGGGTGCGAGTCGGCGAATGGGTTCTGCTGTGTCAGGCTCGAGCTGGAGACCCAACTTTCCAACGAATCTTACAGCCCGGAGCATGCGCACTGGATCTTCTCGGTAGCGCGTTTCAGGATCACTAATGATTCGAATCATTCCATCCTCGAGATCATCGTAGCCGCCAACAAAGTCGAGTACTTCATGGTTCGACGGATCGTAGTAGAGCGCATTCATTGTGAAGTCGCGGCGTACAGCGTCATCCTCAACCGAGCCAAAGACGTTGTCTCGAACCAACATGCCCGACGCATTCGCTTGCTGTAGATGGCTATTTTCAGCAGAACCTCTAAAGGTTGTCACTTCAATGATTTCAGGACCCATACGAACATGGACGATTTGAAAGCGTCGCCCGATGATGCGCGCTTTTCGAAATAGTTTCTGGATTTCAGCTGGTTTGGCGCTGGTGGCAACATCGAAGTCTTTCGGATGTTTCCCGAGTAACAAATCTCGAATTCCTCCACCAACAAGGTAGGCTTCGAATCCTGCATGTTGAAGGATCTCAATGACACGTAAACTGCCATGCGATAGATCTCGGTCATTAATTCCGTGGTATTCCTGGGTCACTACATCTTTAAAGATGTGCGCACTCCGAGAAGATTTCTTTTTGAACACCGAAAACAATAGAAGACTCCAATGGCACAAGACGGAATGATACCAGAGCCCATTAATAAAAAAGGGGCTTTCGCCCCTTTTAATCATTGTGCATTGTTCTCTATTTTTATTATTCGCACTAATTGAAATTACCTTTCAGTGTGCAATCTCAGTCTCAAATTACCATCTAGGCAACTAAGGCCTTAGCTTTACGCTTTTTTATTGTTATCGGCCTAAGGAAGCGCTTTTACTTCCGTGAAACTCAGTTCTCACAGTGAACCGTAATCTCATTCAGCTATCTTTTTATTGTTGTCGCTGTTTTTTTCTTTTTTATTGGTCTTATGTCGAACAATTAACCTTTGCATATCCTGTGCCAATTTAGAGCGTTCAGCTTAAGTGATGGATTTATCGGGTTTTTCTAAATAAGGGCTAGCGGGTTTAGACCTATGGGTAACTTTTTTTCGAGAAAAAACGTTACCGTTCGTTACCATAAGTAGCAGAAAGGTGTTACTAATCTTGCGACTCATCTTTACGCCGAGGAATACCCAAGCGATTTCTCCGCTCCCAAAGGCTTTTTCGGCTGATTCCAAGGCGCTTGGCTAGCTCGGTTTCACTCATTTGGTCCTCATGGGACAACACAAAATGTTGAAAATAGTCTTCCAGCGACATCATTGGCTGAGCGTGACCCATTGGCCGTTGTTCTCTGGCAGAAAACATATGATTCGGATTGGGCACATTTGTGAGTCCAAGATCCGAGTGATTGATCAAAGGACCTTCACATAAGACCACTGCTCTTTCGATGACATTGCCGAGTTCTCGGACGTTACCTGGCCATGGGTGACTTTCGATCGATGCCTTGATGCTGCCACTAAACTTCAGCTCAGGTCGATTAATCTGATTTCTGACCCGGTCAAGAAGAGCTTCGGCAAGAATCATGATGTCTTCCCCACGATCTCTGAGTGGTGGACATCGCAGTTCAATGACATTGAGTCGGTAATAGAGGTCTTCTCGAAATTGGCCTTTGGAGACCATATCCAGCAAATTCCGATGCGTTGCGGCAACCAATCGAACATTGACATACGTTCGGTCGGTGCTACCAACTTTGCGAATCTCGCCTTCCTGAAGAACTCTAAGCAATCGAGATTGCGCTTCTAACGGGAGCTCCCCGATTTCGTCCAAGAAGAGTGTCGATCCGTCTGCGGACTCGATTAACCCAGCTCTATCCTGTGTTGCGCCCGTAAATGCGCCTTTAACGTGGCCAAAGAGCTCGGCTTCAATAAGTGATTCTGGAATCGCAGCACAGTTGACGGAAACCATGTCTTTTTCCGATCGTGAGGACATTTGATGAATGGATTTTGCGACCAGTTCTTTGCCTGTCCCGGATTCGCCTCCGATTAAAATTGTTGTATCGAGAGATGCGACTCGTGAGACCTGCTTTTTTAATTGCAGCATCACTTCACTCTGTCCAATCATCATGTCTGTGCTTTTCGCGGACCTCGTCGCTGTGGCTTTTTCGATCGATCGAAGCAAATCATTGTGATCAACAGGCTTGGTGAAACAGTCAAAAGCGCCTTTTCGCATTGCCAAAATTCCGGCTTGGAGGGACACCTGGCCAACAAGTAAAATCAAAGGTATGGGTTTGAAGTGAGCTATCAAATCAATCCCTGATCCGTCGGCAAGCCGATGCTCACAAACAACGCAATCGATGTCTCTAACCTGGGACATCGCTTCCTTGACCGACTCGGCGGTCATTACCTGATGTCCTCGTTGCTCGAGTCCGAGTTGAATTGACTTTCGAATAATTGCCTCGTCTGTAACGAGAAGTAGCGTCGCCATAAGCATCCTAGTTTGTGGAATAGTTTACGAGTTTCTAAGGCGAAAGGGTATTGGCTTGTGCGACCTTGATAAGCATTGGGATGAGATTGTCCAACGAGACAAAATAGTCTAACCAGACTTGTGCGTGTTCGGTCGGCCCGGGTGTATTGTTAAGTAACAGTAGTCGCGCAATCACGGCAAATGTCTCACCTGGCCGAGTCCAATCCACAGGTTCAGCGAATGTTTGTTTCGATAGCTTTGCACCATCAGCACCGACTAAGACGGGAAAATGCCCATATGTTGGGCTCTCATATCCAAGGCATTGTGTGATGAATCGCTGCATGGGCATTGAATCAAGAAGATCAATTCCTCTGATCACATGCGTAATTCCATCGATCTGCTCATCGACCGCACACGCCAGCTGATACGCAAAGACTCCATCACGTCGCTTGACGATAAAATCTCCGGGCGGCTGGATGATGGATGAAGTCGCAATCAGATCATCGACCGTCAGGTCAATGTCACTGGTGTCAATTCGCACCGCACTCTCTGCGATTAAGGTCTGGCCGATTTGATGACGACAAAACCCTGGATAAGGTCCTTTCGGTAGTGATTTCCGCGTACAAGTACATGGATAAAGGCGTCTTTGGTTTTCGAGTGAAACCAGCGCGTTTTGGTAGTCCGTTATTCGATCGGTTTGCCGACAAACCGATGCAGACGGTCTGAATCCAAACGCATCTAGACATTCAAGGATCGATTCAACATGGATTTGCTTACATCGCTTCTTGTCAAGATCATCAATACGAATCAGCCAGTCACCATGATGCTGTTTTGCATGAATGTAGCTAACGAGTGCAGCAAGAATGGACCCCAGATGCAACGGGCCGGTCGCTGAGGGTGCAAACCGACCACGATATTGGGCCAAATGTTTATGCGCCAGTTTGTTTTTCGCGAAGCTCGTCGAGTGTTTTACAGTCGACGCATTGAGTCGCTGTTGGCCGCGCTTCTAAGCGACGTAGACCAATCTCGATTCCACATGTTTCGCAAAACCCGTAGTCGTCGTTTTCAATCGCCTCGAGTGTCTTATCGATCTTCTTGATCAATTTACGTTCACGATCTCTGGTACGCAGTTCGAGACTGAACTCCTCCTCTTGCGTGGCGCGATCGGCTGGATCAGCGAAGTTCGCTGCTTCCTCTTTCATGTGCGAAACGGTGCGGTCGACTTCTTCCATCAGATTACGTTTCCACTGATCGAGAATCTTCACGAAGTGTTCACGCATCGCATCACTCATGTACTCTTCATCTTTCGATGTTTGGTACGGATCAACGTAACCTAAGAGTGATTCTTGTTTATTCGTTGCCATTGTCGGCGAAACTCCACACTATGAAAGTTAGTCGCGAGAAAGTATCAGAACATCAACGACTCTACCACCTTCTTTCAACTGGAGAACACATTGAAACCTATTGATCCGCGGCCACTGGCTGACAGACTGCAGGCAATTCCTCCTTTTCATGTAATGGAAGTGGTCCGGATTGCAGAGGAACTGGAGTCTCGGGGTGTTGATGTGATTCACCTTGAAGTCGGGGAGCCTGATTTTCCGACATCGTCGTCTGTGATTGAGCGCGCTTGTACCGCTCTGAAGGCTGGGAAGACCCGATACACCGATTCACGGGGTATTGAACGATTAAGGGACGCATTATCGGCCTGGTATCGATCGCAGGGTTTGGATGTGCCAGCGCGACGAATACAGATCACCATGGGCGCATCAGCGGGTCTTTTGTTGGCATCAGCGGCAACTACGAATCCAGGAGATGGAGTGCTGATGGCTGATCCAGCGTATCCATGTAATCCAAGATTTGTTGAAGCAGTGGGTGGCGAAGTTCACTGGATTACAACCGACGTGACAACTCAGTTTCAGCCAACGTGTACTGCACTCGAGGCTGAAGCGACAGCCAGTGATCGAACGCTTATGCTCGCACATCCAGCGAATCCAACAGGACAGGCTGTTCCGCGTGCGGAGCTTGAGCGGATGATTCACTGGTGCCTAATAACGCACCGTCATTTAATTGTCGATGAGATCTATCAGAGTCTTGCGTTTAACGATGCGCTGGGTAGTAGTCTTATGATTTCAGATCAACACTTCGTGGTCGGGAGTTTTTCAAAATATTTCAACATGACAGGCTGGCGCCTTGGCTGGCTCGTGATTCCAGAGTATGCGCTTGAAGCGACGCAACGATTAGCACAGCATCTATTCATTTGTGCGCCATCATTTGCACAAGAAGCCGCACTTGCCTGTTTCGAGTCTGACGCGTTGCAAGAAGCAGAGATGCATCGGCGCGAATTGGAAGCGCGCCGCGATCTTTTGAACCCTCGCCTCGAGGCGATGGGTTTTCAGATTGCTGCCGAGCCTGATGGTGCCTTTTACGTGTTTGTAGATGCTTCAGATATCACCAGCAATAGTCAGCAATTCTGTTCTGATTTAATTCGTGAAACCGGTGTGGCAATGACTCCAGGCGTTGATTTTTCAAACAGTCTTCCACCAACCTGGATCCGGATCGCCTACACGCAACCTGCTGATCGATTGCTGGAAGCACTCGATAGAGTGGCCCGTTTTATTCATGATTAAGTACCAGGAACCGCTCATCGAAGGCCGTTTCATTCGTCGATACAAACGATTTTTTGCTGACATCGATACCAGTGATGGAGTGATTACTGCTTACTGCGCAAACACAGGTCGCATGACTGGATTGCTTGATCAAGGTTCACGTGTTTGGTTTCGTCAGCAACCACCAGGGCGCAAATTAGGGTTTGCTTGGGAATCAGTTGAAGCACCGTTGGGCATGGCGTGTATTAACACCGCTCGTGCCAATGAATTATTGTCCTTGACTGATCTGTCACGTTGGATCCCAGAGGTGACGTTTATTCGCCGGGAGCCGACTGTTGGGTCACATCGCTTTGACCTTGAGTTGGCGCGAGGTAGTCGACCGGTATACGTCGAAATCAAATCGGTGACGATGTGTGGTGATCGGGGTATCGGATTATTTCCTGATGCACCATCTGAGCGTGCAACGCAACATGTGAATCTGTTGGCAGACTTGGCCTCCGATGGAATCGAGACACACTTGGTCTTTGTTGCAATGCATACGGGAATTCGGTCTGTGAGCCCATACCGACAACTCGATGGTGCATTTGCCGATGCGTGTCAGAGAGCTCGTGATTTTGGCGTTACGTTTCATGCACGTGGGACAGAAATCACGCCACAGTACATTCGGTTGGCTGGAGTGATTCCTGTTCTTTTGGATTAAGCGTTTTCGCGCTCCACTGCTCGATATCCGATATCAGTGCGATACTCAGCACCTTCGAATTGAGCGGTTTTCAGCCGTTCATATGCTTTGGCTTGAGCTTCAGTTACACCTGATCCAAGTGCAGTCACGCAAAGCACTCGGCCACCTGATGTGACGGGTTGGTCGTTGCTTATTGCAGTTCCGGCATGAAACACCTTGGTGTCAGCCATATCCTGGCCCAATCGAATAGCGCTTCCTTTCGGGTAGTCGCCCGGGTATCCAGGTGCCGCCATGACCACCCCCAAGGCGGCACGCGAGTCCCACACAGCGATTTGGTTCGCTAGGCCGCCTTGGCATGCAGCTTCGACCAAGTCGAGTAGATCACTTTTTAAACGCAAAAGAATTGGCTGCGTTTCAGGATCGCCAAATCGACAATTGTACTCGAGTACTTTTGGTGTCCCGTCAGCGGTCACCATAATGCCAGCGTAGAGGAATCCGCGATACCTCAATCCATCGGCAGCCAGTCCATGGATTGTTGGCTGGATCACCTCCGCCATAATCCGGTCATGACAGGTTTGGTCAACAACTGGTGCGGGGGAGTATGCACCCATCCCTCCGGTATTGGGTCCCGTATCACCATCGTGAGCAGCTTTATGATCCTGTGAGGATGCCAGTGGCAGAACATCCGTACCATCGACCATCACAATGAAGCTGGCTTCTTCTCCAGTCAGGAATTCTTCGATCACAACGCGACTGCCAGCATCCCCAAACTGGTTCCCTTGGAGCATATGGCGCACAGCAGATTTCGCTTCATTGAGCTTCTCTGCAAGGATGACACCTTTGCCTGCGGCTAATCCATCGGCTTTCACAACAATCGGCGCACCGACTTCATCGAGGTAGGCGATCGCTTGGTCAACATCGGTGAAGGTGCCGTAGGCTGCCGTAGGGATATTGTGACGTTTTAAAAATTCTTTGGTAAACGCTTTGGACCCCTCAAGTTGTGCGCAATCAGCGCGTGGACCAAAGCAGCGAAGCCCTTTTGCTTCAAAACGATCGACAATCCCGTCCACAAGAGGGGCCTCTGGTCCGACAACGGTATAGTCAATGTTCTGACTTTCTGCAAATGCTACCAAGCCGTCCAAGTCAGACACAGAAAGATTCACGTTGGTGATCGTATCTTCGAGCGCTGTGCCTGCATTTCCTGGTGCGACAAAAACATTTGTCACTCGGGGAGATTGTGCAAGTTTCCAAGCAAGCGCGTGTTCGCGGCCACCGCCGCCAATAACAAGAACTTTCATAATCAAACCTTAATGTCGGAAGTGACGCATACCGGTGAATACCATTGCGATACCGTGTTCGTTTGCAGCTTTGATGACTTCGTCATCACGAATCGATCCACCGGGCTGAATGACTGCAGCGATTCCAGATTCAGCGGCGGCATCGATTCCATCTCTAAATGGGAAAAATGCATCTGAGGCCATCACACTACCTGCCACTTCAAGATTGGCGTCTTGTGCTTTGATCGCTGCAATTCGTGCTGAATAGACACGGCTCATTTGACCTGCTCCGACACCGATCGTTTGATTATTTTTGGCGTAGATAATCGCATTGGATTTGACAAACTTCGCGACTTTCCAAGCAAATAAAAGATCTGCCATTTGTGCGGTCGTTGGTTTGGTCTCTGTAATACACGTCAGTTCAGATACCGTTCTCGATCCTGTGTCAGTGTCTTGAATCAACAGCCCACCCTGAACACGACGATAATCCGCCTGCTGAGGGATTGTTGCGAGTGAACCAACGGTCAGTAATCGAACCGATGGCTTTTTCTCGAAGAGTTCAATCACACCTGTTTCAACGTCTGGAGCGATAATGACTTCCACGAATTGACGTTCCAAAATCCGATCTGCTGTTTCTGCGTCAAGTGAACGGTTAAAGGCAATAATTCCACCAAATGCGCTAGTGGGGTCTGTCTCA
>MDTB01004782.1_pt1 | contig 11461 bp, 11 predicted proteins | sample 811161 | NCBI WGS metagenome assembly MDTB01 (sample SAMN05326650, study PRJNA326480) | marine metagenome | isolation source: seawater | place: Mediterranean Sea | collected 2009
TCCATAAATGGGAAAACTGACCAAATCTTGCAGCAAGAACTTTATCGCCGGGGTTTAATGTATTTGTCATGGCTGCTTCCCACCCACCAGTTCCTGAAGCTGGGAACAAAAATACTTGACCCGTTCTTGTTTTAAAAATTTTTTTTAGGTCTTCAAACAGAGGCAAAATAAATTTTGGTAAATCTGGTGCTCTGTGATCTTCCATTGGAACATCTATGGCTTTGCGTACAGCGTCTGGAACGTTTGTTGGGCCAGGAACAAAAAGACTTCTTACTAATACCATTTTCTTTATCCTAAAGTTAAGTTTGTTGCGTCTGATTATAGAATTTTTAAGTTCCTATATAATAAAAAAATGAGGAAGAAAACAACAAGTATATATTTTATAGGAAATAACAGTTAATAAAACCAAGAAATTTAGCTTTTTTACAGTTAGTTCGTCACCATATTGTACTCCTACACTAGCTCTATGTCCTATTTGTATATTCTGTAATATTTCAAAATTTAGAGTTATTCTTTACTGAGCTCTTAATTAAAAGAAATTCCTTAGACAATTTTTCAATACCATATTTATAGGATTTTAAAAAATTACTCCAATTTATCAGAAAGATCTATTTCTTTAATTTCGACTTGTGATTTATTCAAATGATCAATTCCCAGGGCTAACTTTTCCTCCAGTAAAATAGCGCCTATAAACTGTTTGACTTATGATGAACTATTTTCTACCTTAAAAAATGTCATACTTTAAGGCTGAAAATAGAAAGCTCGCTTGTGGATAAAAGTGATTATCATAAGTACCCAAAACTCTTGAGTTTTTCTAATTTCTTTTGAATGAAATGTTTCACATCACTTCCGCTTCTAAGTTTACGCATCATCACCAATTGGTTTAATGAGCTCATCAATCTAATTAACAGATTGCTGGGCACTGCAAAACTGAAATCAAAAAAGCCAGCAAGAGAAATTGGGGGTAAGTGTTATTACCTTCCCAGTGCATATCATAGTTTATTTACGGCGAACTAAACCTTTTCCGCCTTTTGCTCACTTTGAACAACTTCTAACAGGGCCACACCATTTTCCTTAGAGAACAAATGGCATTTTTCTTGATTAAAATAAATATTTATTGAGTCGCCCACTTTGACATTTGAGTCACCGCTCGTTTCTACAACTAAAGGATCCCCAGATTTTTCTAAATATAAAAAAGAACCAGATCCGAGTTTTTCTACCACTACCACTTTTCCAACCCAAACTGGAAAAAAATCAGCCTCGGTTAACAAATGCTCTGGTCTGATCCCACAAACTACATCACTACCAAGTTTTATCCCATCATATTCTTTTTTAAACTTTATAATGGTGGAACCGATAGTTTCAATTATTGTTTCATTATTTCCTAAGTCCACAACTTTTCCATCCAGAAAGTTCATTTTAGGGGAACCTATAAAGCCAGCCACAAAGTTATTAAAAGGATTATTATAGAGCTGTAAAGGCTCACCAATTTGAGATACTGAGCCTTTTTCTAAGACTACAATTTCATCTGCCATTGTCATTGCCTCCGTTTGGTCATGAGTTACGTAAACCATGGTGGCTTCTAATTGATCATGTAGTTTGGCTAATTCTACCCGCATTTGTACTCTTAAAGATGCATCTAAATTAGAAAGTGGTTCATCAAACAAAAAAACTTTAGGCTGTCTCGTAATCGCTCTACCTATCGCTACTCTCTGCCTTTGACCTCCCGATAGTTGTTTAGGTTTTCTCTGCAGATAATTCTCTATTTGCAGTATTTTTGCAGCATCAAGAACACGTTCATGAATTTCATCTTTGGAGAGCCTTTCTATTTTCAGACCAAAAGCCATATTATCAAAGACGGTCATATGAGGATACAAAGCATATGATTGAAAAACCATAGCTATATCCCTTTCCTTTGGCTGTAAATCATTAGCAATTATACCCCCAATACTGATAGTTCCACTGTCTATGGATTCTAGCCCAGCTATCATTCTCAGAATAGTGGATTTTCCACAGCCACTTGGCCCAACTAGAACCGTAAAAGACTGATCCTTAATTTCTAATGAAATATCCCGTATAATATGGTTTTTGCCAAAGTATTTATGGATATTTTTTATGCTTATTACTGACACTTGTTTCCTTACATCCATGAAAGTCTTGGCTTAAAAAAGACTAGTTGGCGGGGTTTCGAAATCAAACCTTTGTTATATTTATATATTTATATCGATCCTCTCAGTAAATATTGTACCATCCTCAACTAACAAGCCAATACCTCCATTAAGTAAAGGGTCAACCTTATCAGTATGAATCAACTCAATACCGTCTATACTCCCTTTAATTCTATTTTCCCTTACAGTAATGGAAAAGCTATAAGTCCTATCAAACTGCATTTGAAAATCTACTTCCTCCAGAATCTTCAACCCTTCCAGAACCTTTATCAATCGCACACTGTTATGCCTGGTAATTTCTAATCCATAATATCGTTGTAAGCCTTGTACTCTGACTGCGAGTCCTCCAGATTTTGCCATTACAATATTTATATTAGCTTTTGAGTTATAGTCCTTCCAATCAGGAGTACCCGTTAGAATCATGCCGCGACCTATATCATTTCCAATCTTGAAACTAGCACCTTTCACATCCCGCTTGTCCCAATGTTGCGTTGCCTGGACCCAACCATTTCTCCACATCTCGGCTAGAGGAGGATCATAGATCTTCCCTCTTTCAAATCTGGCTGTATGTGATGGACGCTTGAAGGACGTTTTCGGTTGACCCACTATATTTAGGGAATCTAAATAAACCTTACCCCTAGCATTGGAATCAGATTCAATTTTCAGGCCTATTCGTGAGATTGGGTTTCCATCTTCTACCTCTGGATACCAACTGAAATCTAAATCTTGATCTGGAAAAGTTAACTGTGCCTCTGATTCTCTTTTGAACAACTCATCGCTTTGACCATAAGCCTGGACAAATAAGCGACACCTAATATTTTTGTCGATATTCTTAGGTGCCTTTAGTTTAGCAACTATCCTTTGTCCAGGGTAAATTAATGGACAACACAAAAAGTTATATGAAAAAAATACCTCTTTTTTTAACCCTCTGAAGTCTTTAACATCTTTGGGGAAAAATGTATCTACAAAGACTTCGCTCATAAAATTTGGTCCTCTAAGATCAAAACCTACCTCCAATGACCTATTACCCAATGAACTATGGCCAGTTACATTTTGTAATGAAGTCGTACCTGATGAGGTGCTCTTCTCCATTATTTGCCACCCTTGAACAGATCCTGGCATTTCAAAATGATAGCGGGCTCCATTCTTGGGTTGGACGGGCGCTAACCCTTTTAACCCCCGAGCAATATTGATAAGTTTATACCCCTCACGGACTGCATCAGTTATGGTTTCACCTCCAATAGCAGTTGGACAGTACATAATATCCTTTATTGGGGAACGCCAATCTGGACCAAGTTCTAAACCCCCTAATCCATTTTTAATACCAAGTATACAACCAAGATTCCCAGCATTGCAGTCAGTATCCCAACCCGCAGTATTTACTATCATCATAGATCTTTGAAAATTATTATTACCGTAGAGAAGAGCCATAATTATTAAGGCATGATTTGGCACAATGTGACAACCACCAGGGAATTTATTATAACCATATTTAGAGATAATTCTTTTGTGGGCATCTTCCCAATTAGGTTCTAATGAATGCCATGTTTGAATGTCACTTATTAATTGAAATATAGTAGAGTCGCCTGGAATTTGCTTTTTTGCTGTTTCTAATAAGGTGCCAAGATTATTTTCAACAAATGCTAGTGACTCGATAGCAGCTATCACTTGAGCACCATAGACAGCTTCTCCATCATGACTTACCCTTGCTGCTTTTTTTGCTAAGTCAGCCGCCTTCTCTGGATCACCTGGACAAACCATTGCCCAGCCATCTATAAATATTTGAGCCCCTATCTGCTCTGATACCCCTTTGCCATTTGTCTTACTAGAACCACTTTCAGGTGCAAAAAGGCCATTCTTCAGATTTTGAAAAGCAGTATGCTCAGTGGAGTTACCAACTCCGCCCCACCAAAGTATCGTTTCCCCCTCTACAATGTTATTCAACCATGTTTGTCCAATCTCTTTTGAAGAAATTCCAAATCTGTTCCCATAATCACTTAAGGCCCTAACAAAGGCAAATGTCCCAGTAATGTCATCGTCAGGCACGATAAGAGGTTTACCAACTTTATCATTTACGTAGTATTCAATTGGACCAAGGGTATCCATAATTAGTTCATGCGACCATTGCTCAAATGGCCGCCCTAGATAGACCCCAATTATCTTTCCAAGGACACCTGCATAGACTTTTTCTTCATAAGATTTATCAAGATGCATGTTATTGTTTTAACCCTCCACTTGTTAATCCAGAAATAAAACTGCGTTGGAAAAGAACAAATAAGACCGCCATAGGTAAAGCCATCATTATTGCAGCAGCACTTATAAGAGAATAATCGTTCCTAAACCTATTGGAAAAAGAGAATAAAATTGTCGCCATTGGTTTTATACTATCATCATATATAAAGGTTACGGCGAATAAAAACTCATTCCAAACAGCCAGTGCCACTATCAATCCTGAAGTCAAAAATACGGGCCAAGATAATGGTACAGCAATATTTATGAAAAGCCTAAATGGACCAGCTCCATCTATTCTAGCAGCCTCAAATAATTCAAAGGGGAGTTGTACCATGTAGGATCTTATTAAAAAAACAGCAAAAGGCGCATTAAGTGCACTATAAATTATAATTAGACCGATGAAGGAATTATTAAGGTAAAGATATTTCCAAAGAATAAATAAAGGCAAGATAAAAAGTTGGGCAGGGATGCTTAAACCAACTAACAAATAGAGCCCGACTAGAGCCGTTACACTTCCTCTAGGATTAAGTATTGCTAGACTGAAAGCTGCCAACCCTGATAGTGGAATACATACCAAAAGAGTGCCCAATACTAGCGTAAACGAATTTAAAAAAACACGAGCATAGTTACCCTTTACAAATGCATCGTAATAGTTCTCCAATCTTATCTCATTTGGGAATCCTAATGGATTTGCACCCAATTCTGCCTGAGGTTTTAAAGAATTAAAAAATAGTACTACCAAAGGGAGAATAATGCTCAAGGATAATAATATAAGAATAAGATGATTAAATAGTGCCCCCTTTTTATTATAAATCATAGACCCCACTTCTCACACTTCCCAATCAAGTCTTCTGAGAAGTCCAAAAACTCCTATTATAATAAAAACATAAATGAACATTAGTGCTCCGATGGCTGAAGCATAGCCAACATTCATATTTCTAAATGCCTGAAAGTGTAGATAATTTGCTAAAACCTCTGAGCTATATGCAGGTCCTCCACCAGTTAAAATGTAAACGTAGTCAAAAGCAGGGACCGACCAAATCATAATTATAAGGACGGAGAAAACAAATGTTGGTCTAATCATAGGAAAGGTAATATATCTGAATTTCTGCCACTTAGTTGCACCCTCAATATCTGCTGCTTCATATAGTGAATCGTCCACCTGATACATGGCTGTAATGTATATAACTACTAAGAATCCCCAGAAATGCCATGCATCTACAAAACCGACTGCTAGAAGAGAAGTCTCTTTCTGAGTAAGAGGTGAATTAACAAAGATATTGATACCAAAATTTTCAAAAAAAGGACCCAAGCCATGTTTTGGATGAAATAGATATTTCCATACCAAACAATTTACAATACTAGCTAAAATAAAAGGAAAGAAAAAAATAAATCTATATACAAGCTGGAATCTTTTAACCCCAGTCAGAATAAAAGCTCCGAGCAATGCTACAGCTATAGGTACAGTTAGAAAAAATATAGTCCAAATAAAATTATGCCAAACCGCAATTTTAAATACACGATCATCAAATAATTCAAAAAAATTCTGAAACCCTACGAAGTTTATTTCTCCATATCCATTCCAGTCAGTAAAACATAACGCCAGGCTCAAAAGTGACGGAACGGCTATCACTAAACAATGAATAACCAATATTGGCATCAAAAAATACCAAGGGGCTAAATTTTTTGTTAAGACTCTATTCATTAAAAAAAGGGCTCAAAAAAGAGCCCCTCTCTATTTCAAATAAATTACCTCTTGCCTACTGGAATAAGCTTGTTAGCGGCTCGAGCCTTATCCCACAAAGCTTGTTGCTCTCCGAGAAACTCGAGCACAGAAATATCCTCCGCCCAAACACTTTCCATATCCTTCCATATATGTGTCCCAGCCTCAGCGGGATAAAAAGTCCAGGTAGTATATCCATAATTTCCTGCGCCCGTCACTTCTGCAAAGTCTATCAGGTAGTCACGAACTTTTGGGTCTGCACCCTCAGCAAAATCTGAGGCTTCATACGCCAACGGTATCAACCACTCTGCATAGCCTCTTTTTGCAGAGAATTCGAGTACTCTGCTTTTATCACGCAATATCCAATCAATCACTTTAGCAGCTGCATCAGGGTTCTTACTTCCAGCGTTAATCGACATTGTGCCGCCAATAGACAATTGGTAATTAGGAGTACCTCCATCCTCTGCGATTATGGGCAAGGGGGCCACAGCCCAGTCATCGTTCTTATCTGCGAACCCAGCCATTATCTCAAAACCCCAAGTTCCAATTGGAAGCATTGCTGCCTCTCTATTAATAAATTGAGAAGAAAAACCATCCCAGTCAGTAGCATAGTAGTTTTCTAAGCTTCCAGACCAATACCCATCAAGCATGTGCTTTTTCAGTAACTCTAGGGCCTCGACAAATTCAGAGTCAGTCCATTTTTTTTCTCCTACCAGCGCTTTATAAACGTTGTCTGGTCCCGCAAATGTATTGAAGTAATTTCCAACTAAGTGTTCGTGGGTCGGCTGCCATCCAGAGGATCCATAGGCAAACGGATACATGCCCTTAGCCTTTATATTTTCAGCTAAAGTCTCGTACTCACTAAGATTTGTTGGCAGCGACCAACCGTTTTCATTAAATAATGTTTTATTGTAGAAAAGTACCATACTTTCGTAGTTTTTTGGGAAAGAATAAAATTCACCATCAAACACTCCTAGATTATAGGCCCACGGTAGAATCTGTTTGTTCCAACCATATTTGGTTGAATATTCCTCCATAGATTTTAGAAATCCCCCATCATAATATGCTCTGACATAAGTAGAGCCAGATGAAGTCACTATATCTGGTCCAGCACCAGCCAATAGAGCAGTACGAGTTGGCTCATTTACGTCCTCACCCTTGAATGATATCTCCAAATTTATTTCACTTTGAGAAGCATTGAATCGATTTTGAATATCCTCAGTAATCGTGACCGCAAGATCAGAACCCTCATTTCCCCAATTCCACCAAGTAACGGTAGTTTTTGAAAATGCCGGAGCAGATATTACCCAATAACTTAAAAAAGCTATTGTTAAAAGTTTACTAAAATTCTTTATCATTCCTTTCCTCCTATATTCTCAAGTAGGTCAAGCCCTTGGGCCTTAAATTGTCATTCAAACCTATATTGTATTACAACCTAAACAACTATTACCTGACGTAAGCTAATAAATCCTCTTTATCAAAATAGGGCTATAGGTTCGGCAACTTGGGTAATTTTCGGTTAACCTAAGAGCTAGCTTTCATAGCTTGCCTCAACCTCCTTAAATCAGCAGCTTTCTTCTCCTTTTTTCTAAATAATGCAAGGTAGGCTTAACTACTAAATTACAATTTTTATAAACCAACCTTGATTCGCGTATGAGCTGCTTTTATTAAAGAACACTCAACATTATTTCTCTCAGCTAATTCTATTAAATGGCCAAGAATATGGTCACATTCGGTTTGCTTTCCAGCTTCAAAATCTCGAAGCATAGATGCCTTTAAGAGAGAGCCTTTAGCAGTTATCAGATTAAAATTATATTTATCGGCTTCTACTCCAATATCGTAACCATTGCTAAATACTATATTTTTGCATTGCTCATGTATTTCTCTGAGTATACCTTCTCCATTAGTTGTACTGCTGATCTCTCCTAAAGATTTCTGGAAAAGCACAGTACTTGCCGCGGTAGTACCAATTAGCACATATTTTCTCCATAGATCTAACTCTATGTGATCAGAAAGACTACATTCAAAGGTAGTCATTCTGCAAATTTCGTAGAAACTGTTAGCTATATCAGTATTTTTCTCAGTTCTAGGGCCAAACTTCAAACTTGCCCTTGGTGTAATGTGTTGGATTGAGCCATCCTCATTAAGAGCAGTAGAAACATAAGCTGTCCCTCCAAACACCTTTTCTTTGCCGAACTCCTTATCTAAAATATCAAAATGTGCCATACCATTTAGAAGGGGTATAACCACTCCTTTCCCAACAAATGGTCTTATATCTATGATGGCCTGAATCAAATCATAAGATTTATTGGTTAAAATTATTAGATCAAACTGTTGTCCTTGTATATCATTATCCAAAAAAATTGGATCAACTTTAAAGTTTCCATTCATGCTTAAAATACTGAGACCAGACTTCTTTAATTTAGCTTTTCTCTTCTCTCTCACTAAAAAAGATACTTTTGCTCCTGACTTTATTAGGTGGGCTCCAAAAAAGCCACCAATCGCTCCAGCACCAAGAATTAAGATTTTCACAAATGAATTCCTTTCTTCTTTTTAAAAGACCCTCTGACTAAAGTTTAATAGAAAAAAACAAAAGAAGAATAAAAGGCAACCAATAATTTATCTAGATTGCCATTTATACTGTCTAATTCCACTATCTAGATGGAGTCCTTAGCTTTCAGTTCCAAAGTTTATTTTTGGTCCCCAAATTGTTCCAAGAACTATTAATAAATATACTAGGACGAATGCTAGTATTGGCATATCGTTTAAAAGCCCCCTAGTAACGGTATCCGTGCCAGATAATCCTGATTGTTGAACCCAATTCGTTGCAAATGTAGACAATTCAGCGCCGTTATCTCTGGCTTTTGCTAGATAAGTTGCAGTTACGTCATTCCAAAAATGTCTGTAGGACTGGACGTCAAGTATAAAAAATCCACTCATTACTCCAAAAATTGAAGATATAATTTTTCCTGCCATGTGTGTTCCTTGCGAAAACCTAGCAACCCTTAATGCTATGAAAGAAAGGATAACAGTAAGCACGCTATAGATGCTTACTGTTATCTGATTGCCATTGTTATATGCTAAAATACTCAGTTCCTGATCCATTTTTTATTCCCCCTTAAATTTTGGTAATTTTTAAAAAAGGCAGTTAATAGTTTAAATTTCAAAACCTGCCTGTGCTGGCACGAGCTAGCTTCGGTAATAAAGTGAAAAATTTTACTTAAAACAAGAATTACGTTGAGTAAGGCCTTGTTTTGAGTAATTCTTTCCCCTTGAATCTATGCTAAGTTTCTAAGGTGATATCCGTTACCATTTTAGTCAAAAGGAGAAACCATGCATATTTTAATCATAAATTTTAATGCTGAATTTTCAGCTGAAGACTATGACAAAGGAACATCTGATCTAGCACCAGTTTTTGCTGAAGTAGAAGGGCTCATCCTTAAGAACTTTTTATTCAATCATGATACAAAAACCTATGGTGGTTGCTATATGTTTGAAAACAAAAAAGCAATGGAAGCTTATAAAGCTGGGGAGATCTTTAAATCGATCGTTGAAAATCCGGATTGGTCCAACTTTATAGTAAGAGATTTTGAAGTACACGCAGAAGCCTCAGAAATACAAAAAAATCTTAAAGGGAAAGCTGCCTAAGCACAAAACGGAATACCCCTATCTAAAAGGACATCACCACCTAAATACCTTCTAGTGGTAAACCATACTGTGATTATAATTATATAATTGTATAGTCCCAAAAATTGCAATCTAATAAAGGGTACTTTATTAATGTCAGCGCTATTAGATAGTAACTTTTCTTGGCAATTCATTTATGTTTTTCAAGTTCTTTAACCAACTCTGGCATAGAAATAAGTTCATCTTGATCATCACCTGATGAATGAACAACAACCCATATACATTTATTTTTACTTTGGTTAAAAGGCGTATGAGGGACATTTTCAGGAATAAATATTTGTTCACCTTTACTAACTAAGATGTTATTTTCCAATTTTTCTCCGTAAAATAAGGTGCATTCCCCTTCCAACAGGTAAGCAATAGTTTCTATGTCTTTATGTATATGTGGTATTGAGTGAACTCCAGGCAGCATAGGTAAAACATTCATACACACTTTTTCTGATCCTGCAGAGTTTCGAGATACACCAGCATTATAAGTAACTCCTTGAGCTCCCAGATATTTTTTTCCAGGTTTAATTAATTTGACATTTTTATTTCTCATTTTTCACCTTATTTATTTAAAAACTCCATAGAAAAACGTTGCTCTTTTATAAGCTTATCAGGAATAAATTAAACATTTATTATTAGTTTTAATTCATATCTTTCTAAATATTCGTTTTAATATTAAGTTTTAAAATATCTACTATCTTACAAATCAAGTCCATTTCTTCATAGGAGTAAATTAAATGTCTGATGGACAAAACCCCTTTATTTTAATCGCACGAATTACGGTAAAAAATGGGAAGATTGAAGAGTATTTAAAAATTGCAGATGAAGCTGACAAGGCAGTTTATACTTCTGAACCAGGTATGATCTTTCACAATTTTGACTCTGATCCAAGTGATGCCACAAATTTGTTTGGAGCGAGGTGTATAGGCAAAGCAGTGATTTTCTTTTTCATGCAAACAATCCTCCTGCACAAGAATATATACAAAAACATGATGAACTAGCCAGCTATTTTGCGATAGAGATTTATGGCAATATATCAAATGATGTAGTAGAAAAAATTAAATCTATGGAAATACCATTCACACATTTTAAAACTACACCCGTTGGATATGTAAGAAAACAGTATTTTTGAATTAATAGTTTTTTTAGTATTTCTTATCCTCAAGGATATATCTTAGTGTTGGGTGATGCTCTACTAGAGATTTTTTTCTGAGTTGAATGATTGATGAGATTAAGTTTTAATCCCTCGACTAAGGTGTTATTCTCTGTGCTATTTATTAAAAGAATGTTGGAGTGGCCTGCAATAAACTCTTCATAAAGAATTCATTTGCAAGCTTTACTTAACGTAACAGTTGATTCAAAATAGTATATATTTCTAACCTCATAGAAAGTGAATTAATATAAAACCTTGAAGGTATTTATGGATTCTGAAAATATTAATAGAAAGATTGCAGTAATTTTTGCTACTGATGTTGTTGGATACAGTACATCGATGGAATCTAATGAGGTTCAAACTCTCAAAAATTTAAAAGCGTGTAAAAAAATCTTAGATGATTTATTTTTACAACATGGTGGGCATGTATTTAATACTGCTGGTGACTCAGTTTTAGCTGAATTTTCAAGTGCTGTTTCTGCTGTAGTTTGTGCATCAGAGTTTCAAAAA
>MDTB01143698.1_pt1 | contig 11461 bp, 9 predicted proteins | sample 811161 | NCBI WGS metagenome assembly MDTB01 (sample SAMN05326650, study PRJNA326480) | marine metagenome | isolation source: seawater | place: Mediterranean Sea | collected 2009
AGAGAAACAGAGTCATGGGAATTTACTCTGTTGGCAGCAATCGCAGTTGGGGTTTGCGTGGAAGTCTACTTCCGTCTGCAGCCCGCTGTAATCGATGCGCTTATGCAGCAACTCGATTTGTATTTGCAAGCCAGCAATCCGCAGGGACTGCAGATTGAAGAGGTGAGAGACGTTATGCTCAGCGTTATCGGCGCCGTGTATATGTTTCTCTCGATAGTATTGTTGATGCTGGCGCGCTGGATGCAGGCTGTGCTCTACAATCCGGCGGATTCAAACAAGAATTCCATAACCTGCGGGTCGAACAGAAAGTCGCATTGGCACTGATTGTGATCATGCTGCTTTCCAGTTTAGGCATCGTGGTGCCAGAAGCCTGGGTGCTGTATTTCGTGTTGCCATTGCTGTTTTCGGGTATCGCCCTGACACATGCGGTGGTGGCAAAGAAGAAACTGTCCAGTATGTGGCTGGTCACTTTCTATATTTTGTTGATGTTGCCGGTGGTAGTGCAAATACTTGTGCTGCTCGCGCTAGTCGACAGTTGGTACGATTTTCGGTCACGGCTCTCAAGCAGTGTGTGACTCAATGCAGATGATGAGGTAAACAACATGAACGTTATCTTGCTGGAAAAGATTGGCAAGCTGGGAGAAATCGGTGATACCGCCAGCGTCAAGGCGGGTTACGCGCGCAACTTCCTTTTCCCTCAGGGCAAAGCCATTCCAGCCACTAAGGCGAACCTGGCTGAATTTGAAGAACGCAGGTCCGAACTTCTTGCTGCCCACAATGAAAAGGTTGCACAGTCGCAGGCTCGCGCATCTAAGGTCGCAGGCGCCAGCCTGATCATTGAAGTTAATGCGAGCGATGAAGGCAAATTGTTCGGCTCCGTCGGTACTCGCGATATCGCCGATGCGCTCAATGCCCAGGCTGGCAGCGACATCGCCAAGAGCGAAGTCCTGATGCCTCACGGTGTAATTCGTGATCTTGGTAACTATGAGCTCACTCTGGATCTCGGCTACGACGTAACAGAGGACATTACTGTGTCCGTAGTTGGCCTCGAATCTGCAGCAGGCGTAAGCGCCGATGGCAGCATCATTGAGGAAGTCGAAGAAGCCGAAGAAGCTGAAGCATCTGACGCTGACGAGACCGAATCCTAAGCTGGCTCTGTTCAACTGCGTTCGCCGCGCTGTTCACCTTTTCTCAGGTGATACTGGGAAAACGAATCGTCGGTTGCTAAGTCCTATACTTTGAGCCCATCGCCCGCAGAAGCGGGCGATGCCACCTTTGAGGCTCCAGCCCAAATCTGAGTCTCTGTCACGCATTTCACGCAACCTCGAGCGCCCTCCTGCTTCGAAGCGCTTTCGCGCTTATCAGGACAGATGCCAGACATGGATTTGGAATTTCTAGCCTTAGAATTGGTCTGACCCCAAATCTCACACTGTCGTCGTTCGCTTGCGCTGGATGCTAGCGGCTACCACCCTCCACTTACCACCAGCAAGTCATCCTGAAGGCTCCAGTCGCTTTAGTGAATAGCCTATCTACGTCCTGGCGTTACTTGAAATCTGACAAAGTCTTCTTTTTTCAATTGCTCGATAGCTGCAAGGCCGCTGGCAGTATGCGCCTCAGGCACAGTCAAGGGCCAACGCCGAAGGAGCCAAAAAGACCAAACCGCAGGTTTGGGCTTGTTTGGTGAGAGAGGGAACCGCGGAGCGGCGTGGACCGTGCCAGAGGTGAAAACTGCCAGTGGCCCATCCCCTCATCTGTCCATCTCTCCATCACAATCGCCAGGAGCCTTAGTGTTAACAATTATCACTAGCTACAACGAGTTCGGCCTTAAAGCGCTATCTGAAGCCAAATGTGCCCAGCTTTCACATAGAAAATCTACCCACCATTCTGTAGTATCAACTGGTCCAATTTGAATCCCAGAAAACACCAAACTAGAACGCCAATAGATGTCTGAATCTTTCGAACCCCGCAGCCCGGCGAATCCGGCTTCTCAGCAGAATAACCTGACCACACTCAAGGTCCCGCCACACTCGGTGGAGGCCGAACAGGCCGTACTGGGTGGACTGATGGTGGACAATACCGAGTGGGACAATATTGCTGATGTGCTTATGGCAGAGGATTTTTATCGCGCTGAGCATCAATTGATTTACCAGGTGATGATGACCCAGTCTGAGGCGAATAGCCCGATCGATGTGGTTACCCTGGCGGAGTCGCTCAATAGCCTGCATGAATTGAATAATGCCGGTGGCCTCGATTACCTCAGTGAGTTGTCAGGCAATGCGCGCGGTACAGCAAATATTCATGCTTACGCCGAAATTATTCGTGAACGCGCCATTCTACGCCGACTGATCAGCGTAGCGAATAACATAGCGGATAGCGGCTATAACACTGGGGGTAAGAAGGCCGAAGAAATCGTCGATGAAGCCGAGCAAAAGGTCTTCAATATTTCAGACGAGCGTCCCCAGGATTCCGGCCCGGTGTTTGTAAACCCCATTCTGGCAAAGGCCGTCGAGCGAATTGATGAATTGGCGGGCACTGAAGGGGATCTCACTGGACTGCCAAGCGGCTACACGGATCTTGATCATATGACTTCCGGCTGGCAGAAGTCTGATCTGGTGATCGTGGCGGGCCGCCCATCCATGGGTAAAACGGCATTCGCCATGAACCTTGTGGAAAACGCCATTCTCGACCAGGACCAGCCGGTGCTGGTGTTCAGCCTTGAGATGCCAGCAGAGAGCCTGATCTTCAGGATGCTGTCTTCAATTGGTCGCCTTGACCAGGGTAAGCTCAGAACCGGGCAGCTTACCGATGATGACTGGCCGGGCTTTAATAATGCGGTGAAGAAACTCAAAGACCGGCCCTTATATATTGATGACAGTGCCGGGGTAAGTCCCATGGAAATGCGCTCAAGGGCACGCCGCATTAAACGTGAGCATGGTGCACTGGGCATGATCGTAGTGGATTATCTTCAGCTTATGCAGATCAAAGGCTCGACAGAGGGACGCGTCAACGAGATCTCCGAGATCTCACGCTCCCTCAAATTATTGGCAAGGGAATTTGAATGCCCGGTCATTGCCCTGTCACAGTTAAATCGCGGTTTGGAACAACGACCCAATAAACGACCAGTGATGTCAGATTTACGTGAGTCTGGTGCAATCGAGCAGGATGCTGATGTCATCGCTTTCATCTATCGTGATGAGGTATACAACGAGGACACGCCAGACAAAGGCGTCGCCGAGGTGATCATCGGCAAGCAGCGAAACGGTCCAATTGGTACTGTGCGCCTCAGCTTCCTGGGTCAATTCACCCGCTTTGAGAATTTTACCCAGGCGCGGTATGACGATAGTTACACCCACGGCATGTAGTCGCGCCGGTGAGTTGTTTGTAGTGTGCCAGGAACCAGTTCGATGATATCAATAAGCAGGCGTGCCTGGGCGACTATCGATCTGAGTGCCCTGAAAAAAAATCTGGCTCAAGTCCGAGCCTACAGTCCCTGCTCAAAAATCTACCCCGTCATTAAGTCCAACGCGTACGGTCACGGTATGGCCGAGGCAGCGGCGGCATTGAAAGCCTCCAACACCAATATCAGTGGTCTGGCAGTAGCCACGGTTGATGAGGCCATAAGGCTGAGACAGATTGAGGCGGAACTTCCTATTCTGTTACTCAATGGTTTCATGAGCGAGGAAGAGCTGCGTGAGTGCCTTGCTCGGCGAATCGAAGCCGTGGTGCATGCGGATTACCATTTAGGCGTACTGGAAAAAGTGCTCGCGGAAGAGGTCCTCGGCGACGCGCGCAAGTTCTGGATCAAGTACAACACCGGTATGAATCGGCTTGGACTTGGCAAGCGCCAAGCCTCCGAGTTCTATTTACGTCTGCAGAAGTGCCCGAATACTGAACTGGTCCTGATGTCCCATCTGGCCTGCGCAGATGATCCGTATAGTAAGGAATTTGCAAGTTTTACGCAGCAGCAACTTCAGTATCTGGCGGAGTTGCGCGGTGAGTTGGTGACTGCGAGCAAGCAGGATGTGGAATGCAGTATGGCAGCTTCCGCCGGAATCCTGCAGTGGCCGGACACCCATTTGGACTATGTGCGCCCCGGAGTGATGCTTTACGGCAGTTCGCCAATGGCGGGAAAGACCGGCGAGGAGCTGGGTCTGCAGCCCGTGATGACGCTGCGCTCCAGACTGATTACGATTCGTGATCTGAAAGCAGGCGAGAGCATCGGCTATGGCGCGACTTATGTCTGCGACCGTGATACGCGCATGGGTACAGTCTCTGTTGGCTACGGTGATGGTTATCCTCGTAGCGCAATCAACGGCACGCCAGTGCTTGTGCAAACCGCCAGCGGTAGCGTCAGAACGCGTATGATTGGGCGCGTATCCATGGACATGATCACCATTGATCTGACCGGCATTGATGAAGCCCAGGTAGATGATGAGGTCACTCTTTGGGGAGAGGGTCTCTGCGCCGATGAGGTTGCGCGTGCGGCCGGGACGATTTCTTATGAGTTGTTTTGTAAAGTGACGCCACGTGTCCAAGTTTCTTACTCTGAATGAACGAAGCCGAATGAGCGAGACGTAATAAACTGCATCCGATTCGCGTTGTGGAAAATCAAACAGCTGGTGATTCAAGTTCGAATGAAGATCACGGCTTAATATACTTGGCACCTATAACACCTACACCCATAACACCTGACGCCTAAAGCACCTTACTCACATGGCTAAAACCAAGATTGCATTTGTTTGCACCGATTGTGGAACCGAGCACGGGCAATGGCAGGGACAATGTTCTTCCTGCAGGGCCTGGAATACGCTTTCCCAGGTCAATCTCGGCAACAACAATTCTCCGGCAGCGAAAGCTGATTTTCGATCCAAAGGCTATGCCGGTCAGCAATCCGATGTGCAATCTCTTGTAGATATTGATCTGGAGTCACTGCCTCGATTTTCGTCAAGTATTGGAGAGTTAGACAGGGTTTTAGGTGGTGGATTGGTGCCAGGGTCAGTAATTCTGGTGGGCGGCAATCCGGGTGCGGGCAAGAGTACCTTACTACTGCAGATTATGTGCACGCTGGCGGACATTGATAAATCCGCGCTTTATGTCACCGGCGAAGAATCTCTGCAGCAGGTGGGCATGCGAGCCCAGCGATTGAATCTGCCTCAGCAGAAATTGAAGCTGCTGGCAGAAACCAATGTGGAACAAATTTGCCAGGCAGCGCAGGAGCACAAGCCAAGTCTGCTGGTGGTGGACTCTATCCAGGTTATGCACAGCAGCGATGTGCCTTCCGCCCCGGGTAGCGTCAGCCAGGTGCGCGAATGCGCGGCTTATCTGATTCAGTATGCCAAGCAAACCAATACGGTTCTCTTTCTGGTGGGTCACGTCACCAAAGAAGGCAATCTGGCCGGCCCCAAGGTACTGGAGCACATGATCGATTGCTTCGTGATGTTGGAGGGTGGTACCGACAGCAAGTACCGCATCCTGCGTAGCCAGAAAAATCGATTCGGTGCAGTGAACGAGCTCGGCGTGTTTGCCATGACCGAGCAGGGTATGAAGGAAGTTAAAAATCCTTCAGCGATTTTCCTGGCACGTACAGAGGAGGATAGCGCAGGCTCCCTGGTAATGGTGTTATGGGAAGGTACCCGACCCCTTTTGGTAGAGATTCAGGCCTTGGTTGATACCAGTCCGCTCGGCAATCCACGCCGAGTAGCGGTTGGGCTGGAACAAAATCGGCTTGCCATGCTGCTGGCCGTGCTGCATCGGCACGGTGGGCTTTACATGGCGGATCAGGATGTTTTCGTTAACGTAGTGGGTGGTGTCAAGGTCAGTGAGACCAGTGCTGACCTTGCGCTGTTGCTCGCCATCGTATCCAGCTTCAAGGACAAACCGATTGACAGGGATACCGTGGTATTTGGCGAGGTAGGCCTGGCCGGAGAGATCAGGCCGGTGCAGGGCGGTCAGGAGCGCTTGCAGGAAGCCGCCAAGCATGGCTTCAAACGCGCGATTGTGCCAAAAGCCAATGTGCCAAAGACTCGAGTGGAAGGCTTGGAAGTCATTGGCGTCAATAAAATAGAGCAGGCGCTGGCAGCGCTCTAATCAGGTGCGCGCTTGATGTCTTCGCGAATGGTTTTCGCTGCCATGAAGTAGTGAAAGGCACACCAGCAGTTAACCATCAATGTAATGGACATGGCGTAACGCAGGGCGTCAGTTCCGAACTGTGGCGTTAACCAGTCACTCATGAATCCGGTCAACATGGGCCCCAGTCCGAGGCCAATTAAATTAAGCATGAACAGCAGCACCGCCGAGCCCATGGCGCGCATGCGAATACCCACCAGGAAGTGGGTGGCAGCGATACAGGGTGCCAGGTACCAGCCGCCGGCAAATACCGGTAACAGATAGGAGTAAACCGCCAAATAACCATCCGGCATGATCAGAAAGGTATTCAGTGCCAGCGGGATGGCGATGACGGTAGAGATGAAGGGAATCCAGACGTACCAGGTGGTGTCACCGGTTTTCTTGTTCATCCGATCCGAGGCCCAGCCGCCGAAGAACGTTCCTGCCAGCCCGCCAACCCCGGCAATCATGCCGTAGTACCAGCCAATATCCAGGATCGGCATCCCGTGCACACGCCCAAGAAACAGGGGCATAAAGTTTCCCATACCGTAAGTCACGAATGCGTGCAGGGCACAGGCGAAGGACAGATGCCGAAATGACTTTCGTTCCCACAAAATACTCATGACGCGGAAGAAGCCTGGTGGCGCGACATCCTTGCGTGCTTCCGCCATACCGCGGGGTGGTTCCTTGATCACGAATCGAACCACCAGGGCCAACAGCAGGCCGGGCATGCCCACCACTATGAAGGCGGTACGCCAGTCGAAATACTGCACCAGGTAGGCGCCACCCACGGTGCCAACCAGGATGCCACCGTAGACGCCCAGCGAATAGATGGAGAGCGCTGTCGCCCGCTGCTCAGCGGGAAAGATATCAGACACAATGGAGTGGGAAGGTGGTGAACCTCCAGCTTCTCCAACCCCGACTCCGAAACGAGCCAGGAACAGCTGCGCGAAGCTCTGCGCGGCGCCACAGAGCGCGGTCATTACGCTCCAGATCGCGACGGAAATCGCGACGATATTGCGGCGGTTGCTGATATCAGCCCAGCGCGCGATCGGGATTCCCAGGGTTGTATATATACAGGCGAATGCCAGCCCAGACAGCATGCCAAATTGGCCGTCTGAAATTTCCAGGTCGGCGATGATCGGCTCGGCAAGCACATTGATGACCTGCCTATCGACAAAGTTTGAAATGTAAACCGTGGTAAGGATGCCCAGAACCAGGTAACGGTACGCGGGTTTTTCATAGGCCTTGAGAATAGCTGTGCGCTCAACCGAAGCGCCATTGGCATCCTGGCTGTCGCTGGCAGTTGTCTTGGACAAGCTGCTCTCCTTTGTTGTTGTTCTTATTGTGCTGTTTTTATTGTAGCTACTTATTGACGGGCCGCTGCCCTCTGAGGGCAGGCGTTTACGATGAAACCACTTATTCCGCGGCCAGTCTAGCGATTAAAACGGCATTGAGTTGTGCTCTTTCCAACAGCGAGCTGAGGCGCGCCTCTTCTCTGATGGTGTGAGCACCGGTACCGGCAATGCCCAGTGAATCCAGAGTAGGCAGGCCGACCGCCTGGCTGAGAGACCCGTCGGTGCCGCCACCGGAGTCCGTCACCCCCAGCTCCTGACCCAATAACCTGCCAATCGCGCGGGTCTTCCCCAGCAGGTAATCTGATTCTTCGGTGGGGATTTTTGGCGGGCGATGCAGACTCACCCAGCTATTGGTGCTGATCTCTCCACTATCAACGGGATAGCTGTAGACCTGGCGAAAAATTTCTTCAAATTGAGCCGCGGTCTCAACACCCTGTTCTGGAGTGGGATAGCGCAGATCGATCAAAGCTTCGGCGCAAGGCGCAACGGTATTGCGTGATTCGCCCCCGGAAACAATTCCGACGTTTACCGTAACGCCGGTCTCATAGTCAGTCAGATTTTCTATCTCGACTATTTTATAAGCCAGCTCTTTGATGGCGGACCGTCCTTGTTCATGGGCACCGCCGGCGTGGGAGGCTCTGCCGTTGACAACGAAGCGGGCCTGACCTAGTCCCTTGCGCTGTCGCACCAGGTTGTTCATGCCGGATGACTCATAGACCAGACCAAAGTCATGTTCCCTGGCCTGCTCTTCTACGTACTGTCTTGAGGAAAGAGATCCCATTTCTTCATCGCTGTTGAGCAGAACACTGACATCCATGTCTCGCAGTAGACCCTGAGCGTGAAGCGCTTTCAGCGCATAAAGCATGACGACTAGACCGCCTTTCATGTCAGCAACACCAGGGCCAAACACTCTGTCTCCATCCTGTCGATAGGACTGAAACGGGCTATCAAATCGGAACACAGTGTCCAGGTGTCCCATTAATAGTAGCCGACTTCCGTTGCCTGGCTTGCTGGCCAATAGATGGTCGGCCAAGTCAATATCGTAGTTGGTGCCGGGACAGCTTGGCATCTCGATCAGGCCGCCTGGCAGCGAGTCGACGCTAAATCCCAGTCTTGCCAATTCAGTACTGAAGATTTCGGCAAGCTCTGCCATGCCCGCCTTGTTCAGGCTGCCGGTATTGATGTTCGTAATGCGCTCGAGCATGGCAACCATGTCGCTCTCCTCACCCTCTAGCCACTCCAGTAATTCCTGTTCTCCAGGCGAGATGTTGGGCTCAATCGACTCGGCAGCGAAAGTGAGTTGGATGGCTATCAGAAAACTGGCCAGAACGACCAGCAGTTGAAAGTTATGCGCGGATAGCTTGGGCAAGGGAGTACTCCTGCAACAGGTTCAAATCTCGGATAGCTACAGAGTATAAACAATTACGGCAGGGCTGGGTGCCTAATGCGCCAGCGAGCGCGTTGTAATCGACCGGGCATGGCTCCATAATGCTGCGCCAATGAATGCAGTCGACGAACCAATTCTCAGGGTTTCAAATCTCAGCAAAACCTACGCCGGTGATTTTGAGGCCCTCAAAGACATCTCACTCGAAATTCAAAAGGGCGAGATCATCGCTTTGTTGGGCCCTAATGGTGCCGGCAAGACCACGCTGATTTCAGCGATCTGCGGAATCGTTCGGCCAAGCTCCGGCCAGGTCACGGTGGCGGGCTTTGATATTGCCCGCGATTATCGCAAGACCCGCGCACTCATCGGCCTGGTACCCCAGGAACTCACCACGGATTCTTTCGAATCGGTTTACAACACTGTTGCCTTTAGTCGGGGATTGTTCGGGCGCGCGCCCAACCATGCCCATCTTGAGAAAGTTTTGAAGGATCTGTCGCTGTGGGACAAGAAGGATAACAAGATCATCACCTTATCCGGCGGGATGAAGCGCAGGCTTCTGATTGCCAAGGCGCTGGCCCACGAGCCAAGGGTATTGTTCCTTGATGAACCCACCGCAGGTGTGGATGTCTCGCTGCGCAAAGACATGTGGAAGATCGTCAAAGAACTCAGAGAGTCCGGCGTCACTATCATCCTGACAACACATTATATAGAAGAGGCCGAGGAGATCGCCGACCGGGTAGGTGTTATCAATAATGGTGAGATCATACTGATTGAGTCGAAGACAGCTTTAATGCAGAAGCTCGGAAAGAAGCAGCTAATCCTGGATCTAAGTGAATCGCTTTCCGCATTGCCAGCCGCGATCAACCGCCATGACCTCGCCATCTCTGATGATGGTATGAAGCTTACTTACACCTTTGACACCCAGAGCGAGCGCACTGGAATTACAGCCCTGCTGGATGATCTGAAGGCAGCGGGTATTCAGTTTCGAGACCTCAACACAACCCAAAGCAGCCTGGAAGAGATCTTCGTGAATCTGGTTGATGAATCAAGCGAGAAAAATTCGGCAGCCGTCAATGGCGCAGCAGCGGAGTAGATGATGAACCTGCATGGCGTAATGGCAATCTATCGCTTTGAAATGTCGCGGACCCGGCGCACTCTGATTCAAAGTATCGTCGCACCCGTTATCACCACCTCGCTTTATTTTATCGTGTTTGGTGCGGCCATTGGATCCCGCATTCAGGAAGTCGGTGGCGTCAGCTACGGGGCTTTCATCGTGCCCGGTCTGATCATGCTCAACCTGCTGACCAACAGCATTTCCAATGCGTCGTTCGGCATTTACTTTCCAAAGTTTGTTGGCACAGTGTATGAGCTGCTCTCGGCACCGATTTCCACCTTCGAAGTGGTGCTGGGTTATGTCGGTGCCGCCGCCACCAAGTCGATTATGCTGGGTTTTATCATCCTAGCGACCGCGGCACTGTTCATCGATCTGCAAATCGCCCACCCTATCATCATGCTGGCATTCATCGTGCTAACCGCTCTGTCCTTCAGTTTGCTGGGTTTTATTCTGGGCATTTGGGCCGACAACTTCGAGAAGCTGTCAGTGGTGCCGATGCTGGTTATTACGCCGCTGGTTTTTCTTGGAGGGAGTTTCTATTCAACCGAGATGCTGCCACCATTTTGGCAAACGGTCTCGTTGATGAATCCCGTTCTCTATCTGGTGAGCGGCTTACGCTGGAGCTTTTATGAGATCGCGGAGGTAAATGTGTGGGTGAGCCTCGGCAGTGTTCTGATGTTCCTGCTCATTTGTTTCAGTATTGTGGTCTGGATGTTTAAGACCGGTTACAAGCTGCGCAGCTAACTAAATGATCTAAGTTACGCGCCGGCCACCACGGAATTCCATTTGCTTCGAGTTGCCCTTGGCGTCGTAGTAGATACCGGGGCCATCGCGCTCACCTCGGAGCCAGGGGCCAACGTAGCGATCACCGTTGTAGAAGTAATAGGTGCCTTGACCGTGTATCTGGTTTTGTCGAAAAGCGCCTTCGAAGCGGTTGCCATTGGCATAAAAAAATGTGCCCTGGCCGTTCATGGCATCATCGCGCCACTGCCACTCATAGCGATCGCCATTCGCCGAGTACTTTGTGCCCTGGCCATGCTGTATGCCGTTACGAAACTGGCCTTCATAGCGGTTGTCATTAGACCAGAAAAATTTGCCTAGTCTGGTACGCTGGTCGTTGCGAAACTGGCCTTCATAGCGGTTGCCGTTGGTCCATTTAAATTCAACCCGGCCATGCTTCTCTCCGGCTTCCCATTGGCCAGCGTATTCATCGCCGTTATTGTAGTAATAGCTGCCTTGACCTGCGAACAGGTCTGCCGTCCAGTTACCCTCGTAACGGTCGCCGTTTAGGAAGTAGTAACTTCCTTGGCCCGCTTTTCGGTCTTCCTGATAGTTGCCAATATAACGTTCGCCATTGGAGCGATACAGGGTGCCACGACCGTTGCGCTTGCCATTTCTAAACTGACCCTCAAAGCGATAGCCATTGGCAATGTGATAGGTGCCAGAACCATTCTTGGCATCTCTGCTGAAGCTGCCCTCGTAGCGATCCCCGTTGTTAAG
>MDTB01147422.1_pt1 | contig 11461 bp, 6 predicted proteins | sample 811161 | NCBI WGS metagenome assembly MDTB01 (sample SAMN05326650, study PRJNA326480) | marine metagenome | isolation source: seawater | place: Mediterranean Sea | collected 2009
AGAAAGAATTCAATTAGAAGGTACCCTTTCTTTATTATCAGATATACGAGATAAAGCAAGAGCTTCAAAAGATTTTGAAACTTCAGATCTTATTCGTAACACTTTGTCAAAATTAAAAATCCAAATCAACGATAATAAAGATGGTAGTTCATTCAAAATAAACTAAACGTTTTAGCTTGAAAAAAATTTTAATTTTTCCTTTTATACTTCTAATAAAGTTATATCAGTCCCTAATATCGCCATTGCTCCCTTCAACATGCAGATTCCATCCCACTTGTTCACAATATGGATTAGAGGCTTTAACAAAATATGGTTTGTTTAAAGGAGGGTTCCTTACTATTAAACGCATTTCTAAATGTCACCCATGGGGAAGTTCTGGTCACGACCCAATTCCATAATTAATTATTTCATTTCCCTCCTATTTTAATTACTTTTATATGTTTAAAAATTATTCATGTATTTCATAAAAATTGATTGGGCACCTAGTGAAACGCTTTTTAAAATAGGAAGTTTTGGTATTCACTACTACAGCCTTATGTTCATTATTGCATTCGGTGTTGGCTATTATATCATGAAGAAGATATTTACTGAAGAAAAGATTCCTTTAGAATACTTAGAATCACTTTTTGTTTATATGGTATTATCAATTTTATTAGGTGCTCGTCTCGGAGATGTACTTTTTTATAGTTGGGATTATTACCAAAATCATCTTTTAGAGATTTTGCTTCCTATTAGAGATACACCAAATGGATATACCTTTACTGGCTTTAGAGGACTAGCAAGTCACGGTGCTGTGATTGGCTCATTAATTGGATTGTACTTGTATAAATTAAAATTTAAACAAAAAACACTATTATGGCTTTTAGATAGAGTCACTGTTCCTGTAACTATTGGTGCAAGCTTTGTTCGTTTAGGAAATTTTTTTAATTCAGAAATTGTTGGGCGCTACAGTAATACCAATTTTGGTGTAGTTTTTTTAAATCGTGGAGAATCACTTCCTCGGCATCCTGCACAACTATATGAAGCCCTAGGATATTTTATATTATTTTTAATAATTAGAAAAGTTTATAAGACACCAAAAAAAAATAAAGAGGGGTACCTTATAGGGCTTTGGTTTTTAGGAATGTTTACCATTCGTTTCATAATTGAATTTATAAAAGAAAGCCAAGGAGGCTTTGAAGAATATTTACCTGTTTTATCAACAGGTCAATGGCTAAGTATTCCATTTATACTTTTAGGATGTTATCTTATGATTAGAAAAACAAAAATGTCTCAAATATAATTAGTAAGCCGTTTGATGATTTATTTTTAATCAAAAATGTTTAGAAATCGCAATTAACAAATCCATACATCCAATTAGTTAAACATCATACAGGAATATGCTTGGCTATTTAAGAAAGATTATTTAATTATTTGATTCCAATAATTTCCTTTTTTTCTGTGTGTCAAACATTACTGGAGTTGCAATAAAGACAGAGGAATAGGTTCCCACCAAAACCCCTATTATAAGTGCAAACATAAAACCCCTAATAGATTCACCTCCAAAAATAAATATTGCTAGAAGTACAAGTAATGTTGTAAGTGAAGTATTTAATGTTCTGCTTAATGTGCTATTTAGTGCTGCATTTACTGTATCATCAAACTTCCATTTAGAATGTTCATTAATAAATTCTCTAATTCTATCAAATACAACTACTGTATCGTTTAAAGAATAACCTATAACAGTTAATATTGAAGCAATAAAAGCTTGATTTATTTCCATACTAAAAGGCATAAATGTATACGTAAGTGAAAAAATACCTAAAACAACTAAAACATCATGAAAAACTGCTGCTACTGCACCGAGTGAAAATTGCCATTTTTGAAAACGTAATAAAATATAAAGAAAAACAACTACTAGGGATCCAATAACAGCTAAAAATGAATTTTTCTTAATATCATCCGCTATTGTTGGTCCAACTTTAATAGAAGACATTATTCCTATCGACTTTTCTGAACTTCCCTTAACAAAATCATCATAAGAGGTAGTGTCAGGTAAAAAAGATAATAACGATTTATAGAGTTTATTTTGAATTTCTTCGTCAACAGCTATACCTTCAAAATCAACTTTATATTTAGTAGTTATTTTCAATTGGTTTTCTTCTCCAAAAGTTTTTACCTCAACACTCCCAAACTCCTCATTTAATATTGAACTAATTTCAGTTGGATTAACAGCATTTTCAAAACGAACGGTATAAGATCTCCCCCCAACAAAATCAACCCCTTGATTAAGACCTCTAAAACTGAGAGAGGCTAAGCTTATTATAATTAAAATTGAGGAAAGTATGTAAGCTATTTTACGTTTTTGTAGAAATAAAATACCTATGTTAGAAAGAAATCCCTTAGTAGGTTTTGTTGAAAATGAAACTTCTTTTCCTTTTTCATTTCTCGAATCTACAAGAATCCGAGTAATAAAAATTGCAGTGAATAATGACGTGCCAATACCTATTAATAATGTGGTTGCAAAACCTTTTATGGGACCTGTCCCAAAAATAAAAAGAATTAATGCCGTTAGTCCTGTTGTTATATTAGCATCTAAAATTGAAGAAAGAGCATTATTAAATCCATCTGCTATTGCTTTACGAGTTCCTTTGCCCTTATGAATTTCTTCTCTAACGCGCTCAAAAATAAGCACATTAGCGTCTACTGAAATTCCAATTGTTAATACTATACCGGCTATTCCAGGTAAAGTAAGTACTGCTCCTAATCCTGCTAAAATTCCGAATATCAATAAAATATTTAGTAATAATGCTATATCCGCAAAAAATCCGGAACTTCCATAGTAGAATATCATCCATAGTAGAACTATTATTAATGCAATTAAAAATGAATATATCCCTGCCTCTATAGCTTCTTTGCCAAGAGAAGGTCCAACTATTTCAGATTGAATGATTTCAGCCGAGGCAGGTAGCTTTCCGGCTCTTAAAACATTTGCTAAATCAATACCCTCATTGAGAGTAAAATTTCCTGTAATCTCAGAACGTCCACCTGAAATAGCTCCACTAGAAACTCCAGGAGCAGAGTACACAATATTATCTAATACGATTGCGATATTACTTCCATCTTTATAGGCCTTACCAGTCATATTTTCCCATATGCGCGCACCCCTTGAATCCATTTGCATAGATACTGCAGGATTTCCAATCTGGTCAAAGGTTTGTAGAGCATCAACCACAACACCGCCGCTTAATGGGGCGGTATTATTTCTATTAGACTTTAAAGCATAAAGCTCAACAATATTACCTTCTGCTATAGGTTTACCCCAAACAAAACGTATATATCTAAATTCAGAGGGTAATAGTCTTCGAACTTCAGGTAAATCTAGGTAACTTAATATTAAGTCACTATCCCTTGCTGCAAATTGAGCTAAAACAGGACCGCCCTGGTAGCCTTGACCTACAATACGGTCTAAAATTGGATTATTAGTAGGTAAAATTGAGTCTTGTGAAGCTACATCAGCTAATAAATCATCTATCTCTGAGCTTGAATCTTTCTGGGTATTCTCATATAAATTTTGCTCAGATTTTTCTCTTGATGCTATTAATTTGTTTGCTTCAATTAAAAAATTTAGTAGCTGATCATTTTTATATATTTCCCAAAATTCTAATTGAGCCGTACTTTGGAGGAGATTTTGAATACGATCTACTTCGGTAGCTCCAGGTAACTCAACAAGAATACGTCCTGAAGTTCCTAAGCGTTGAATATTTGGTTGAGTCACTCCAAACTTATCTATACGTTTTCTGAGTACTTCAAATGCTGAAACTATAGATTCGTCAATTTTTCTACGAATAACTCCCTGTGTTTCTTGATCATTCATTTCAAAATTAATTTCATCGCTAAGTGTTCGATTTGCAAAAATATCTGGAATAGCTAATTTTTCTCCACTTTTAATCTCATCAAAGGATTTAAAAAAAGATTCAACATATGGCTCATCTGTTGATTTTTGTAAAAGGTCAGCTTGATCAAGTGATTTGTTAAAAATTGGATTTTTTGTATTTTCAGCCAATCCGCTCAAGATATCTCTAATTGAGATTTGAAGAATTACGTTTATACCTCCTTTTAAATCAAGACCTTTATTAAGTTCTTTTTCTTTTGCATCATTATAAGAGGTGAAACTGAAGATTGGATTGTTTCCAATTGAATCTAAATAATTTTTAGCAGCTTGATCGCGAACTTCAAGATAGTTTACGTCATCACTTGAAACAGTTTGACTTGCATAGTTTAAAGCTCTGTTCTCAATATTACTAGTAATGAATGTAAAAGAAAGCTGGTATATACTTACAAGTGCAAATAGAATACCAAAAACCTTTATCAAAGAATTGTTTTGCATTTTTTAAAAAAATTAAAGCTCAATCAAGGCGAGCAAATATAGTATTAAACCTAATAATTGACAACTCTTATATGGAATAAAGATTGATACTGAAATGTTTTGCTACAGAATGTTGTTTAAGGCTTCATTCATAGATTTAACTTTTTTAGCACTTTCTTTTAATAAAGCATGTTCTTTTTCATTTAACTTAATGTCTACTATAGATTCGATTCCATTTGAGCCAATGATACAAGGAACCCCAATACATATATCTTTCAAATCATACTCACCTTCTAAAAAGACAGAACATGGAATCATTCTTCTGTAATCATTTAAAATACTATCTACTAAATAAGCTACAGAAGCTCCAGGCGCATACCATGCAGAGGTTCCTAGGAGTTTTGTTAGTGTAGCACCTCCAACCATTGTATCTGATACCACTTTTTCCAAAGTTTTGGAATCGAGATATTGTGAAACAGGCCCACCATTATAACTAGCTAGTCTAGTTAATGGAATCATTGTTGTATCTCCATGTCCACCAATCACGATCCCTTGAATATCATTAGCTGGCTTATCTAGTGCCAATGAAAGATAAGTTTTAAATCGTGAGCTATCTAAGGCTCCACCCATACCAATTATTCTATTTTTAGAAAGTCCTGTCGATTTTAAAGTCAAGTAAGTCATTGTATCCATTGGATTTGATACTACTACAATAATGGCATTGGGAGAATGAATTAAAATACTTTCTGAAACTTTTTGAACTATACCCGCATTAATACCAATTAGTTCTTCACGAGTCATCCCAGGTTTTCGGGGTACTCCAGATGTAATAACTACGACATCACTTTTTGAAGTGGCTGAATAATCATTAGTAACTCCAGTAATTGAAGTATTGAAGCCTAAAGTTGTTGCAGTTTGATACAAGTCTAAAGCTTTTCCTTCTGCAAATCCTTCTTTTATATCTAGAAGAATTACTTTACTTGCAATCTGTTTTTGTGCAATGTACTCCGCACAAGAGGCACCAACATTACCAGCCCCGACAATGGTAACTTTCATATGTATTATTTTAGATTAATTAGTTTTACTTAATATTACACATCAATATTTGCGTAAATAGCATTTTTCTCGATAAAATCTCTTCTTGGAGGAACTTCATCACCCATTAACATTGTAAAAACTCTATCTGCTTCTCCACCGGGCTCAATAATCACTTTACGCAAAGTACGTTCTTCAGGGTTCATTGTAGTATCCCATAGCTGGCTAGCATTCATTTCACCAAGTCCTTTATATCTTTGAATAGATGCACCACTTCCATACTGCTTGTATAAATAATCTCGTTGGTCTTCGTTCCAAGCATAATCTTTCTTCTGTCCCTTTTTTACCAGATATAACGGTGGAGTAGCAATGTAAATATGGCCAAACTCTATTAGCTCTTTCATATAGCGGAAAAAGAAAGTTAGTATCAAAGTTGAAATGTGGCTTCCATCAACATCTGCATCACACATAATCACTATTTTGTGATAACGTAACTTCTCAAGGTTTAAAGCTTTACTATCCTCCTCAGTACCAATCGTAACACCTAAAGCCGTATAAATATTTCTAATTTCTTCATTTTCAAAAACCTTATGTTGCATAGCTTTTTCAACGTTTAAAATCTTACCTCGAAGTGGTAATATTGCTTGAAAATTTCTATCTCTACCCTGTTTAGCAGTTCCACCTGCAGAATCTCCCTCAACAAGAAAAACTTCACATAATTTAGGGTCTTGTTCAGAACAATCAGATAATTTTCCAGGAAGGCCGCCTCCACTCATTACAGTTTTTCTTTGGATCATTTCTCTAGCCTTTCGTGCAGCATGACGGGCTTGGGCTGCTAAAATTACTTTCTGAACAATTGTTTTAGCATCATTTGGATTTTCTTCTAAATAATTTTCTAGCATTTCGGAGACTGCCTGAGAGACTGCTGAAGTCACATCTCGATTTCCTAGTTTAGTTTTAGTTTGGCCTTCAAACTGAGGCTCGGAAACTTTCACAGAAATAATTGCAGTAAGTCCTTCCCTAAAATCATCTCCCGCGATATCAAACTTTAACTTATCAAGCAAACCTGAACTATCAGCATATTTCTTTAAAGTTGTTGTTAATCCTCTCCGAAAGCCAGACAGATGAGTACCACCTTCGTGGGTGTTTATATTATTAACATAAGAATGTAAATTTTCAGAGAACGAAGTATTATAAATCATTGCTACTTCCACAGGAACAGAGTTTTTTTCTCCTTCCATTGCTATTACATCTCCTATAATAGCCTCACGATTTTCGTCAAGAAAGTGAATAAATTCTTTTAAACCCTCCTTAGATTGAAAAGTTTCTGAAATAAACTCACCTTTTTCATCTTTTTTTCTTTTATCATTTATCTCTATTTTGATTCCTTTATTCAAATAAGAAAGTTCACGCATTCTAAGCGAAAGAATATCATAGTCATATTCTAAAATTTGATTAAAAATTTCAGGATCAGGTTTAAAAGTAACTTCAGTACCTGTTTCATTTGTTTCACCAATAGCAGATACTGGAGCTTTAACTTTTCCCCTTTCATATTCCTGTTGCCAAATTTTTCCGTCACGGTAAACATTTGCAACCAAACTCTCAGATAATGCATTTACACAAGAAACACCGACACCATGAAGGCCTCCTGAGACTTTGTAAGAATCTTTATCGAACTTTCCTCCAGCACCAATCTTAGTCATAACTACCTCAAGTGCCGAAACACCCTCCTTTTTATGAATTCCAATAGGTATGCCCCGACCGTTATCTTTTGTAGTAATCGAATTATCTTCATTAATGGTAACTGTAATTTTGTCACAATATCCCGCCAATGCTTCGTCAATTGAATTATCAACAACTTCATAGACCAGGTGATGAAGTCCCCGAGAGCCTACATCACCGATGTACATGGAAGGGCGCATTCTGACATGCTCCATTCCTTCAAGGGCTTGTATACTATCTGCAGAATATTGTTTTTTTTGGTTTTCTTCGCTCATAATTAATCTAATTTTCGCCCGTAAAACCACAGACTAACAAATATAATTATTTAACATGTTAAATATGCCCTAAACCCCTGTGAATATTGGGGAAGTTATCAACACAAATGTGTTTAAAAGAAGTTATTTTTTAAGTTGAATTTTTTGAAAAAAAGCTAATCATCATAGCTTTTTTCATGCACCTTTGCAACGGCTCTTCCGCTAGGATCGTTTTGATTTTGAAATGCCTTATCCCAGGCTAATGCTATTGGAGTACTACAAGCAACTGATGGTACTGAAGGAACACTTAAAGCGGCAGCTTTACTAGGAAAATATGATTCAAAAATGGAACGATAATAAAACTCTTCTTTATTTTGAGGCGGTTGTATTGGAAAATGATAATGTGCATTTTTCATTTGCTTATCAGATACCTGAGTATTTACGAGTTCTTTTAAATTATCTATCCAGCTATATCCAACTCCATCAGAAAATTGTTCTTTTTGACGCCAAGTAACACTATCGGGTAAATAATCTTCAAAAGCTTTTCTCAAAATCCACTTCTCCATTCGGCCCTCTGTTATCATTTTATCTTTCGGATTTAGACGCATAGCAGTCTCTATAAACTCTTTATCTAAGAAAGGTACACGTCCTTCAATACCCCATGCTGCAAGTGACTTGTTTGCTCTTAAACAATCATATTGGTGCAACTTATCAAGTTTTCTAACGGTCTCTTCATGAAATTCTTTAGCATTGGGTGCTTTATGGAAATAAAGATAACCACCAAAAAGCTCGTCTGCTCCTTCTCCAGATAAGACCATTTTAATTCCTAGTGACTTTATAGCACGAGCCATTAAGTACATAGGAGTAGAGGCTCGAATTGTCGTTATGTCGTATGTTTCGAGATGGTATATCACTTCACGGATAGCGTCCAAACCTTCTTGAATAGTAAATTTAACTTCGTGATGAACTGTTCCAATATGTTTAGCCACTTCTTTTGCTGCAGCTAAATCTGGAGATCCTTCTAAGCCAACAGAGAATGAATGCAGTTGAGGCCACCACGCAGCTTGAACATCATCTGTTTCAACTCGTCTAGATGCAAATTTTTTTGCTAAAGCTGAGGTAATAGATGAGTCTAGTCCTCCTGAAAGTAAAACACCATAAGGGACATCACTCATCAATTGACGATAAACAGCGTTAGATAATGCATCGTGTAAATCTTCAATAGATGTTGAATTATCTTTAACTGATTCATAAGAAGTCCATTCCGTTTCATACCATTTAATAGGTTGTGAATCTTTACTGTAAATATAGTTTCCTGGCGGAAAGAGCTTAATTTTAGAACATACTCCTTCTAATGCCTTTAATTCTGAAGCTACATAAAATGTTCCCTTATTATCCCATCCCATATATAAAGGAATAATTCCTATGTGATCTCGTGCTATAAAATATTCGTCTTTATCTTGGTCATAAATAGCAAAAGCAAAAATTCCATTTAATTTTTTTACAAAATTCTTTCCGTATTTTTCATACATAGCTAATATTACTTCACAATCAGATTGTGTTTTAAAAGTGTAACTAGATTCGCATTCAAGACGAAGATCACGATGATTATATATCTCTCCATTTGCAGCTAGTATAAGTTTTTTGGATGGACTAATTAATGGTTGTTTTCCTGATGTTGGATCAACAATTGCTAAACGCTCATGTGATAAAATTGCTTTAGGAGTGTCATAAATTCCACTCCAATCAGGCCCCCTATGTCTAAGTTTTTTTGACATTTCTAAAACTTGAGGACGAATAACTTCCCTACTTTCTTTTAAATCAAAGGCACACAGTATACCACACATAATAAAAGGTTTATGCAAAAGTATAATAATAAATAACTAATATTAACTTATTCTATATTTTTAATTTAAAATATTAATTAAAAAATGGATTATAGTACTATAAATTTAGTATAAAAATAATTTAAAGGTAAAAATGTAAATAATTTTAATTAATCCTGTTGCTAAAGACAATATTGCCGTCAAGCAAAGTGGCAACTATTCTTGTTTTTAAAATGTTGCTTTCTTTTTCCAAAATAATATCTCGGTCTAATATAACGAAATCTGCTACTTTGCCAACTTCAATAGTTCCTTTCTGATTTTCTTCGAAATTCGCATAAGCTCCCCATTCTGTCATTCCAGTTAATGCTTCAATTCTTGAAAGCTTATTTTCAGATAAAAAGCCGCCTTCAGGATATAAGTCCTTATCTTGACGTGCAACTGCAGAAAAAAAAGTTGATATTGGACTAACCTCTTCCACAGGAAAATCAGTACCTAACGAAATACGTCCTGACATTTCTAACAGTGATTTATAGGCATATGCTCCTTTAAGTCGATTTAAACCCAGTCGTTCTTCAGCCCAATACATGTCGCTTGTAGCGTGGGTAGGCTGAACTGAAGGAATAATTTTTCGATTAAAAAGAGCAATGTCTGCTGTATCAATTATTTGGGCATGCTCAATCCTCCATCTTGGATCATTAGAAAATATTAATGCTTTGTTGTATGCTTCTAAAATGGTTCGATTTGCATCATCTCCAATTGCATGAGTATTCATTTGAAAAGGAGTTGTGGCGAGCATATAAGCTAATTTTTCAAGAGAATCTTTTGGTGTAATAAATTCTCCTTTATGAGATTTTAAATCTGAATATGGTTTTTTTAGTGCTGCTCCACGAGAACCTAAAGCGCCATCAGCATAAACCTTGAAAGAGCGAACATTTAACTTTTCTGTTTTGATTGGGCCAATTGATAAAAAATGATCCATATTTTCTTTATTATTAGAGATCATTGCATATATACGGATATCTAATTCACCTCTTTTTTGGAGGCTATCAATTAGATAAATATCATCTTTGTCAATTCCAGCAATAGATACAGTTGTAAGACCATTTTCAAAAGCGATTTTTTCAGCATCTTTTAAAGCTTTAGTTTTTTCTCTAATAGAAGGCTTAGGGAAAATTGATGTTACAAGAGACATTGGTGCATCTACTAAAATACCAGTAAGACTATCTTTATCTTTAATTATTGTTCCACCTTTCACTGTTGTTGTATTTGTAATTCCAGCAAGGTCGAGTGCTTTTTGGTTAACCAATAGAGCATGGCCATCAATACGTCTTAGAGCAACTGGGATGTCTGGATATAATGAGTCTAATTTAATTTTGTTTGGTAAAGATTTATCTTCCCAATCATTTTGGTCCCAACCGCGACCCATTATGAATTTATATTCTTTATTTTTTTCAAAATCTTGAACACGATTGATTACTTCCTCGAAACTTCTTGTTCCTCTTAGATCAACTTGTTGGAGACTTAACCCTAATTTCATGAAATGGCAATGAGAATCAATAAAACCTGGGTAGACAGGGAGCTTTTGTAGATCTAAAACTTTTTTAGCACTATATTTACCGATTAAATCTTCACCTCCTACATCTACAAACTTTCCGTCTTTTACCACAAAAGCAGTGGTTTTTTCAACAGACTCACCCAACGAATATACAGTAGCATTGTGAACAATAAGATCAACTTTACTTTGACAAGAATTAAATAAAATTAATACCGATAAAAAAATTTTTAGATTAATTAATTTATTCATGTAATTTAAAATAAGTATTTAAAAATTTTTGTGCAAATGTAATAAAAACAAGACGGCTTCCATAAAATTATTAAAGTTTTGAAATATGATTATTCTAAATTTGAAAATCAAACTTATATGTAATTCCTCCAATTAAAAGCAAATCAGGCTCTGGGTAATATGCCCATCTTCCGTGAATACCTTGGGTATTAAACCTTCCTTTTATGAATATATCAAACTGATCTGTAATTTTGTAAGTTATGTGGGCAGTTGTTCTAATAAAAAGAGGAAGATTTTCTGAAGTTATTTGAGCGCTATTTAAATCCTGCTTTAAAAAAATGGGGCGGAATGCTGATTTTCTATCTCCCCATAAGTTCCCGTTTAAAGAAAAAAGCAATCGATCTTTCCATTTAATCTGACTTTCCCAATTCATTTCTAAAGCAGGTAAATTCCATAATATTTGATCTGTTTCTACATCAAAAAAACGATAGAG
>MDTB01182436.1_pt1 | contig 11461 bp, 11 predicted proteins | sample 811161 | NCBI WGS metagenome assembly MDTB01 (sample SAMN05326650, study PRJNA326480) | marine metagenome | isolation source: seawater | place: Mediterranean Sea | collected 2009
ATAAAGACATTGCTACTTTATTAGAATTTTGAATTGCTTTTTCAAAAGCCTTTTTAGGTTCTCCCTCGTCCCAAAGATATCCTTCTAGAAATAAAAGATGACTATTTTTTATTGAGTCAATATCTATATCTTTCTCATTAATTTTTCCTGCTGTTCCAAGAAATGTACACATAGTTCTCTCAGAGTCAGGAGTAATTAAAATCAAACAAGTTCCAGTAGGAATTAATTCTTTTTTTTTAGAATAAAAATATTTGACTTTTTCTTTTTTAAGTCCCTCTTCGTACTTAGCACCAAGCTCATCATCACTCACTTTTCCGATAAACCCTACATTATTTCCCAACTGAGAAAGACCCACGATAGAATTAGCAACTGAACCACCAGAAACTGTTTCTTCAATTTTAAGGTTTGAAAGTAATTTTTTAAACTCACTCTCATCCACAAGTTTCATGGTGCTTTTTGTTAATGAATTATTTTTAAGAAAGCTTTCTTCTACTTTACAAATAACATCTACTATTGCGTTTCCAATTCCTATAATTTTCATCTTTATTAAGCTTTTTTAGTTTTAATTGGTTTTTTTCTTTTTGGATAACAGCTTCTACAGATTTTACAAGCTATACCGTAACACTCTCTAGCCTGACAATATTCCCTTCCATACCAAATTATCTGTAGATGAAGTTTATTCCACGACTTTTTGGGAAATAGTCTTTTTAAATCTTTTTCTGTCTGAACAACATTTTTACCACTAGATAAACCCCATCTTTGTGCCAATCGATGGATATGAGTGTCTACTGGGAATGCAGGGTATCCAAAACCTTGAGACATTACAACACTAGCTGTTTTATGTCCTACTCCGTGTAATTTTTCTAGGTCTTCAAAATTTCCAGGCACTTTTCCTTCATGTTTCTCTACTAATTGTTTTGAGAGCAAATATACACTTTTGGCTTTTCTCTTAAAAAAACCAGTACTTCTTATTAATTTTTCAATTTTTTTTCTCCCGAGTTTTACGAAATGATCTGGCCTATAATATTTTGGATATATTTTTCTTGTTGCTTTATTTACATTAACATCTGTAGTTTGTGCAGACAAAGCTACAGACACTAGTAAAGTAAATAAATTTCTGTGCTTTAAAGGAACTGATACCCTAGGATAAAATTTGTTTAAAAGTCTTAATACTATAGACGCTCTTCTAATTTCTTTCATTGTTTTAAATTTATTTAAAATTCAAAACGTCTCTCATAGAATATAAGCCAGGTTTTTTCCCCATTATCCATCTTGCTGCTGTTAATGCACCTTCGGAAAAAAGTGCTCTATCAAAAGCCACATGATTTAAAGAAATTATTTCTTTTCCGCTAGAAAAAGAAACTTTATGCTCTCCTATAACTGAGCCTTTTCTTAAAGAGTTAAAATTAATCTTTTTTCCAAAAGGAAAAGATTTTTTATTTAAATATTTTTTACCCATTAATCTGTAAAGATCTTTATTTTTCCCAACTGCTATACCTTTACCAAGCATTAAAGCTGTTCCTGAAGGGTAGTCTTTCTTTTTTTTATGGTGGACTTCAAAAACTTTGGTTAAGTAATTACTATCAAGAGATTTTGAGGCTATTTCAGTCAAATACATGAGCAAATTCACTCCCACACTCATATTTCCAGCTTTAAGAATAGGAATTTTTCTTGAGTATCTTTTTATTATATTTTCTTCTTTTTTTGTGAATCCTGTAGTTCCTATAACTACTTTTTTTTTTAGTTTTGATGCAATTTTTAAAACTTCTAGGGTACATTTAGGTACCGTAAAGTCTATTATTACATTTGCTTTTTTGAATGCTTTTTCGGTATTTAGGTCTGGTCTAATACCCATTATTGCTTTATTTATTATTCTATTTTCAGTTAGAGATACTAACTTAAAGTTTTTATTTATTTTCGAGTTTTTGACGAGTTGTTGGCCCATTCTTCCCATGCAACCAGTTATAGCTAAATTAATTTTTTTCATTAGTATACAAGTTTTATAATTACAATAATAATAAGAACAATTATAGCCCAAATAGATAAATTTTTTAAAAATTGTTTTATCTTATTATTTGTAGATAAAAATGCTGGTAAGATTAATATTAATACTGCAACTAGAAATATTGCAGACATTAGTTGTTCAGTTTCCATTCAGATTATGAGTTTTTCCAAAATTTTCTAGCTTTCTCAAAAAAACTTTTAATTATTGGATCAGGTTTATTGGACTCTATTTCATTAAATTCTTCAAGTATTTCCTTTTGTCTTTTAGATAGAGAAGTTGGTACCTGAGTTATAATTCTAATATATAGATCTCCAAATAAACTCCTTCTTAAAACTGGCATCCCTTTTCCTTTCAGCCTAAATTGTTTACCATGTTGCGTTCCGGCTGGAATTTTAATTTTAGATTTTCCTCCATCAATTGAGGGTACTTCTACCGTTGTTCCTAAGGTAGCATCAGAAAAAGAAATAGGAAGCTCATAGTATAAATTTTCTTCAGATCTTTTAAAAATATTATGGTTGTCAATAGAAATGAAAAGATAAAGATCTCCGTTAGAACCACCTTTAGAACCTGCTTCACCTTTACCAGACAATCTTATTCTGGTTCCATCATCAACACCTTTAGGAATTTTTACGGTTACATTTTCATTGCCTTGAACTTTTCCATTTCCACTACAATTTTTACAGGGAGTACCAATTGTTTCTCCATATCCACTACATTGAGGACAGGTTTGTTGAATTGTGAAAAATCCTTGATTGGTTCTAACTTTGCCTCTGCCGGAACAATAACTGCATTTTACTGGTTTAGATCCTTTTGCTGCTCCACTACCTGAACATGAAGAGCATTTTTTATAAGTAGTGTATTTAACGTTTTTTTCTAATCCTCTGTAAGCGTCTTCTAAACTTATACTTACGTCATATCTTAAGTCATTTCCTCTGTTACTAGATCTTCTTGAAGACCCGCCACCGCCAAAGTCTCCAAAAAAATCCTCGAATATATCGGAAAAGGAAGAAGCATCAAATCCTCCAAAACCTTGGCCGCTACCTCCTGATCCTTCAAAAGCAGCATGTCCAAATTGATCATAATTAGTTTTTCTCTTTTCGTCAGATAAAATATGATAAGCTTCACTTGCTTCTTTAAATTTTTCTTCTGAGGTTTTGTCGCCTTTTGTTTTATCTGGATGATATTTTAGTGCTAACTTACGGTAGGCTTTTTTAATTTCATCTTTAGATGCTGATTTCGTTACACCTAAGACATCATAATAATCTCTTTTAGCCACAGGACGTCTCCTTAATTAATTTGCTTAGGCGCTTTTTTCTTTATCGTCTTTTACATCTTCAAAATCTGCATCTACAACATTCTCTTTTTCGTCTGGTTTTGCGTCTTTTGATTCTTTTGCTTTAGCTTCGGGTTTTTGCTGACTTTTATAAACTGCCTCACCTAGCTTCATCGAAACTTGAATTAAGCTTTGTGTTTTTTTCTTAATATCTTCAGCATCAGATCCTTCCAAAGATTTCTTAAGATCTGAAATACCATTTTCTATTGCCTTTTTTTCTTCAGCAGAAATTTTGTCTCCATGTTCTTTTAAACTTTTCTCTGTTGAAAAAACTAAGCTATCTGCTTGGTTTCTTGCATCAACAGAATCTCTTTTCTTTTTATCTGCTTCTTTGTTGGCTTCAGCATCTTTAACCATTTTTTGGATTTCTTCCTCTGACAAGCCTCCAGACGCCTGGATTTGAATTTTTTGCTCTTTTCCTGTTCCTTTATCCTTAGCAGAAGCATTTACTATTCCGTTAGCATCTATATCAAATGTAACTTCGATTTGAGGAGTTCCTCTAGCAGCAGGAGGTATTCCTACTAACTCAAAGTTTCCTAGAATTTTGTTATCTACAGCCATTTCTCTTTCTCCCTGCAAAACTCTTATCGATACAGCCGGCTGATTGTCTTCTGCAGTTGAAAATACCTGACTTTTTTTGGGTGGAATAGTAGTATTTTTTTCAATTAATTTTGTTGAGACACCACCTAAAGTTTCTATTCCCAGAGATAATGGAGTTACATCTAATAATAAAACATCTTTTACATCACCTTGTAAAACCCCCGCTTGAATGGCTGCACCCATAGCAACCACTTCATCTGGATTTACACTCTTATTAGGTTCTTTACCAAAGAAATTTTTAACTGTTTCAATAATTTTTGGCATCCTAGTCATACCTCCAACTAAAACTACCTCATTAATTTCTGCTGCAGAAAAACCTGAGTCTTTAAGAGCAACTTTACATGGTTCTAAAGTTTTTTCGACAAGATCAGATACCAACGCTTCTAATTTAGCTCTAGTGAACTTTAAGTTAACATGTTTTGGTCCAGTCTTATCAGCAGTAATAAATGGCAAATTTATTTCTGTCTGAGCAGCAGAGGACAATTCTATTTTAGCTTTTTCGGCTGCTTCCTTTAATCGTTGTAAAGCTAATTTATCACTTTTTAAATCAATTCCATTGTCTTTTTTAAATTCATCTATAAGATATTTTACTATTGCATCATCAAAATCTTCACCTCCTAAAAATGTATCACCATTGGTAGACTTAACTTCAAAAACACCATCTCCTATCTCTAATATTGAAACATCAAATGTTCCTCCACCTAAATCATATACTGCAATTTTTTGTCCATTTTTTTTATCCAATCCATAAGCTAAAGCTGCCGCAGTTGGTTCATTTATAATTCTTAAGACTTCTAATCCTGCTATTTTACCTGCGTCCTTAGTAGCCTGTCTTTGTGCATCATTAAAATAAGCTGGAACAGTAATTACTGCTTTAGATACAGCTTGACCTAAATATTTTTCAGCAGTTTCTTTCATTTTTTGCAAAACAAAAGCAGATATTTGTGAAGGAGAATATTTTTTCCCTTTACCCTCAATCCAGGCTTCACCGTTATCTGATTTAATTATTTTAAAAGGAACTCTACCGATATCTTTTTTTACTGTCTCGTCTTCAAAAGATCTACCAATCAATCTTTTAGTTGCAAATATTGTATCTTGTGCATTAGTTACAGCTTGTCTTTTAGCTGGTTGCCCAATAAGTTTTTCATCATTTTCTAAAAAAGCGACTACAGAAGGTGTAGTTCTAGTACCTTCAGAGTTTTCTAAAACTTTAGCTTGTGAACCATCCATAATGGCTACACATGAATTTGTAGTTCCTAAGTCTATTCCAATTACTTTACTCATTTTAATTTCCTTTGATTGTTAACGTTTATATGGGTGTTTTTTTCTCTTCTACAAGGTTATTTCTCATCTTTTTTCTTGTCTTTTTCTTCACTTTTTGAGGTTTTTTTTCTTGCTACTGCTACTAAAGCTGGTCTTAATAATCTTTCTCCTAGCATATATCCTGTTTGAATTTCCTCGAGAATAGTGCCTGTTTCAACTTTTTCATCTTCTATTTGAGACATGGCCTGATGAAGATTTGGATCAAATTTACAATTTTGAGTTTGAATTTTTTTTATTCTATTTTTTTCAAATATAGACACTAAATCTTTTTCGATAATACTTATATTTTCTAAAAATTTATCTAAATCCTTATTGTTTTTGAGGATTTCATCATTTTTGATTGCTAGTTTTGCTCTTTGTAAATTATCTAAAATTGCTAAACTCTCTTTAGCAAAGTTAAAAGAACCAAACTCAAAAGCATCTTTTATTTCTTTCTCAAATCTTCGTCTTTGATTTTCAATTTCTGCTAAAGATCTTAACAATTTGTCTTCAGACTCAGAAAGTTTATCTTCTAATGATTTTTTCTTTATGGGCTCAGATCCAGATTTGTCCTCAGATTCCTTATCTTTTTGAGACGCACCTGTTTCTTTTTGATTATCTTCCATTATCATAATTGCTATATAGTGCTTAAAAACAAAAATACTAGAGATAAATGAAAAAAATTTTAATAGGAACCCACAATAAAGGAAAATTTAAAGAAATAAGCTATTTAATATCTAAAAAGATAAAAAAAATTTCTCCTAACCAATTAAAGATTGCAAGTCCAGAGGAGACAGGAAAAACATTTTCAGCAAACTCTAAATTAAAAGCAAAATACTTTTCTAAATTTGTCAAATTACCAGTCATATCTGATGACTCTGGACTTTGTATTAAAGCTCTTAATCAAAAACCAGGAATTTATTCAGCAAGATGGGCAAAAAAATATGGAAGTTTTTTAAAAGCAATGAAATTTATTTTAAAAAAAATGATAAAAAAAAAGAATAGATCAGCCATATTTATTTGTAGCTTAACTTTTAAATATCCAAAAGGAAAAATGGTAACAGTTGTAGGAAAAGTTAAAGGTTTTATTTCTTTTAAAATTATCGGTACCAAAGGATTTGGTTATGATCCTATATTTATTCCTTGCAATCACACAATTACTTTTGGGCAGATGAATAAACTAAAAAAAATAAAAATTGATCATAGGTATCAAGCTTTTAAAAAAATGAAAAAAAAGATTAGAATTTTATAAATTTTTTATTTTTTATTCTATATATATTTAAATCTTGTATTGTTTTTTTGTTTTCAAAGGTAAAAGTTCCTATTTTTCCTTTAATCTTACTTTTAAAAGTAAAATCATTCACTGAATTTATCTTTCCTTTTTTTTTCCAAGCATAATATATTAATCCCATTGCATCATAAGCCAATATAGTAATTTCACTTGGATAATTATTAAACATTTTGTAATAATTATTTTTATATTTTTTAAATTCTTTATAATTAACTGAAGGATAGTATAAGCTTTTTACAGTATTTTCGTAAAAGATACTCTCATCAAACCATTGATTTAGAGTAGTAATAAGAACTTTTTCTTGATCTACGTCGGTAAAGACTAAAGATGTTAATACACTCTTAAGACTATTTCCAAAGTCAATTATTATTACCGAGTCAAAATTTACATTACCTAGAGTGTATTTTTGCTCTAATTTTTCTAACTCACGTTTGGATTGTTCGTCTTCTTTATCTTCATAAATTTTTTTTCTCAACTCTAAGTTTTTTTTTCTTTGGGCGTAATTTGTCAAAACTTCAATTTCACCAGTTAATATTTTTGGGTCTGAACTATATTTAAAAATTTTATAATTTTTTAAATCTAATTTATCTAATTTTCTTTGAATAAAATCTTCATATTGGTTTTTAGGAAAAAGAATTACAGTCTTACTTTTTTTTTGTTCTTTAATAAATTTTTTTAAAGCTAGTATTTGTGACTCAAAGCTTATGCCAATACTAATTATATTATTTTGAAATTCAGGGTTTTTATTCGAAGGGGAAATAAATATTAAGTCATTAAATTTTTTAACTTCTTCAAAATCTTCATTATTGATTGGTCCAATAATGATATTAGCACCTTGAGACTTAATTTCTTTCACAGCATTATTTAGTTTTTCTTTATTGCCATAACCAGAGTCTCTAGGAATTATAAAGACATTCTTATCGCCAATTTCGTCTAATGCTAATTGCAACGAATATAATAGAGAGTTGCCTAAATCCTTATACTCACCACTTAGAGGAGCCAATAGGCCAACTTTAAGTATATTATCATCTTCATTGCTAAATAGATTAGAATTAAAAAAAATTAATATATAGGTTATTATTAAAAAGAATTTTTTTTTCATAAAATGAAATTATCTATTAAAAGCTTATATATTGTTTCAACGCCTATTGGAAATCTTGATGATATAACTTTAAGAGCAATCGAAGTATTGAAAAACTCAGATATTATTCTTTGTGAGGACACTAGGCATTCCTTAAAGTTATTAAATCATTTAAAAATTAAAAAAAAATTAATCTCCTATCATAAATTTAACGAAAAAAAAGAACTACAAAAAATTATAAAATATTTAAATGAAGGCAAAATTTTGTCTTTAATTTCTGACGCCGGTACTCCAGCTATCTCCGACCCTGGTCGTTTGTTAATACAGACTTGTGTTGAAAAAGGTATAAAAGTCATTCCAATTCCTGGAGTGTCATCCGTGGTCGCTTCAATGAGCATCTCAGGCTTCAATGATCAATTCTTATTTTATGGATTTTTACCGAAAACAGAAAAAGAATTAGAAAAAATTTTATCTTCTTTATGTCAATATAGTTTTTCTCAAGTATTTTTTATTCCAGCTATAAAGGTAAACTTTTATATAAAAAAATTTAAAAAATTTTTTTCAGGAAGAAAAATAATGATAGCTAAAGAAATAACTAAGTTACATGAGTCATTTTACAGAGAAGATATTGATGAAATTAAACTGTTTAAAACTTCATTTAAAGGTGAGTTAACTATTGTAATATCAGAAAAAAAAATTAAAGATAAATTTTTTAATGAAATAGAGGTTATTAGAAAAGCAAAAATGTATTTAAAAAAATATAGTTTAAAAGACGTAGTAGAATTATTATTTGAGTCAGAGAAAATTAATAAAAAGAAAATTTATCAAATATGTTTAGATATAAAAAAAAATGAAAAAAATATTTAGTTTATTTTTAATTTTATTTCTAACCGCTTGTACTTCTGTGGGAAAATTTGGAACCGGAGTAGATATAACATTCGACCCTAGAACAATTGGAATGCAAATTGATGACACGATCATGCAAAAAAATTTAACTGCAAGGCTTGCTTTAACAGATAAAAAATATTTTTTATCTGTTCAATCAGAAGTAATCGATGGGAGAATTTTTTTATCTGGAAAAGTGGATAAACCTGAGGAAAAAATCAAAATAACCAAGCTTGCCTGGGAAACTAAGGGCGTCAGATCAGTTAAAAATGCTATTACAATTAAAGGTCAAACTAATTTTAAAAGTACAGCAAAAGATATTTTTATAACCAGTCAATTAAGATCTGCTTTAATATTTAATAAAAAGACAAAAGCAAGAAATTATACTTTAGAAACTATAAATAAAAATATTTATATATTTGGTATTGCTATGGATGAAAAAGAAAAAAAAGAAGTTATAAATGAAGCTAACAAAATATATGATGTAGAGAAAGTAATACCATCAATTTATTTGGCTACTGAACTAAGTCGAAATAAACTTTAATAATCAATTACATCCGAAGAGTAAGCTGCAACTGAGGCTAAATTCAAAATGTCTGATGTGCTTGATCTTAAAGGAGCTACCTCTATAGGTAGCCCAAGTCCTATTAATAAAGGCCCTATAAGTTTGGCACCACCATAAACTTTCATTAGTTTTGTGGAGATTGCAGCACTATGTAATGCAGGCATAATTAAGATATTGGCATTTCCAACAATTTTAGAAAAAGGATATGTTTCTTGATAAATTGGATTCAAAGCTACATCTGGTTGCATTTCTCCATCAAAATCAAAGTTTACTTTTTCTTTTTTTAATAATTCTATTGCATCTCTTACATGTTTAGTGTTTTTCGATATAGGATTGCCAAATGTAGAATGAGAAAGAAATGCAACTTTAGGATCAAACCCAAATAGTCTAGCAACACGTACACAAGATTTTGAAACATTTACTAATCTTTGAGGGGATGGAAAATCTTGCACATTTGTGTCAGCGACAAGAATTGTTTTTCCTTTGGAGTTTATCATAGTCATTCCAAAAATTTCTTCTCCCGGTCTTGGCTCTACAACCTTTTTTAATTTCTCTATAGAAGCAGCATAATGTCTTATATTTCCAGTGACCATTGCATCAGCATCTTTACAAGCAATCATAGAAGATCCCCAAGCTATACGATCATTTCTTACTAATCTGTCCACATCTCGCTCTAATTGGCCTTCTCGCTGTAATCTTTTGTATAAATGTTTTACGTATTTCTCTCTTTTTTCTTTGTCAGTTGAATTTACTATTTCAATTTTGTAATTTTCATCTAAACCAATTTTTTTTAATTGTTCTCTTATTCTTTTTTCAGCACCTATTAAAATAGGTGTACCAAGTTTATTTTTTCCAAATTCAATAGCCGCTTTAAGCATGTTTTCGTCTTCACCTTCAGCAAATATTACTTTTTTTGGATTTTTTCTTACTTTTGCATTGATACCCTGCATAAGTGACATAGATGGATCTAAACGATTTGTTAGTTCATCTTTATAAGCATCTAAATCTTTAATTTTTATTCTTGCTACTCCACTTTTCATAGCTGCTTCAGCGACAGCAGAGGGAATTACACTTATTAACCTGGGGTCAAAAGTTGAAGGAATTATATACTCTTTACCGTATTTTGGTCTGTCACCACCATATGCTGAAACAACTTCATCTGGCACATCTTCTCTAGCCAAAGATGCAATTGCTTTAGCCGCAGCAACCTTCATATCTTCGTTAATTATTTTTGCTCTTACATCCAGTGCTCCTCTAAATATATAAGGAAACCCAATAAGATTGTTCACTTGATTAGGGTAATCTGATCTACCGGTTGCTACTATGGCATCAGATCTAACTTCATTAATGATCTCAGGTTTGATTTCAGGGTCAGGATTTGCGCACGCAAAGATAATTGGATTGCTAGCCATTGATTTAATCATTTCTTTTGAAACCACATCTTTAGCAGATAAACCCAAAAAGACATCAGCATTTTTCATAGCCTCTTCTAATGTTCTTAATTTTGTTTTGGCTGCAAAAGCTGATTTAAATTGATCTATATTTTTTCTTCCTTCATAAATAATTCCTTTGCTGTCACACATGATAATATTTTCACTTTTAACTCCAGAACTTTTGAATAAATTGGTACAAGCTTGAGCAGAAGCCCCTGCTCCATTAATTACTACTTTTACTTTTTCAATTTTTTTCTTAGATATATCTAAAGCATTTATCAAAGCAGCTAGAGTAATAATTGCTGTTCCATGTTGATCATCGTGAAATATCGGAATGTCCAAAGTCTCTTTAAGTTTTTGTTCTATTATAAAACATTCAGGGGCAGCAATATCCTCAAGATTTATACCTCCAAATGTACCACTAATATTTTTAATCGTTTCAACTATAGAATCTACATTTTTATTATCAATTTCGATATCTATAGAATCAATATCGGCAAACCTTTTAAATAAAACAGATTTACCCTCCATTACTGGTTTTGAAGCAAGAGAACCAAGATTTCCTAGACCTAATATTGCAGAGCCATTACTAATGACAGCAACCAGATTCCCTTTACTAGTGTAGTCATAAGCAAGGTCAGGATTTTTAGCAATTTCCTTCACTGGGGCTGCAACTCCTGGAGAATATGCCAAAGATAAATCTCTCTTAGTTATAAGAGGCTTCGATGAGTTTATCTCAATTTTGCCTGACTTTCCTCTTATATGAAAATCAAGTGCTTCTTTATCTGAATAATGATCAATTTTAGATTTTTTTGTCATTTAAATTATGAGCATGTAATATAAATATTAATATTGCATTATTTATTTATTATTTGTGGCCTAATTTAGAATTTATATGAACTTGTTGTCATCAACATATGTTTTTAGTTTTTTTACCTTATTAAGTAGAATTTTAGGCTATCTCAG
>MDTB01196704.1_pt1 | contig 11461 bp, 16 predicted proteins | sample 811161 | NCBI WGS metagenome assembly MDTB01 (sample SAMN05326650, study PRJNA326480) | marine metagenome | isolation source: seawater | place: Mediterranean Sea | collected 2009
TGTGACTGTAACACAATCACACGGCTTTCGTCTTTGAATGGATAAGTGGATCTGTAATAGATGTCACTGTCCCATTCTTCGCAATGATATTTTTTTAGATCACCACTGATTGCGGACTTGTAGTGATTTTGGATTTTTTTGATAACTGATGTCATCTTTTATATCTCCTTCTTGCTTGATTTAGCACTTCCCTCGCGGCTGGTCGTGTCATACCACGTGGTGCTTGTTTTGAATATCCCTCGTCTAGGCGTCCAATGTATGGAACACGGTTTCGAACTTCATAAGCAAATTGTCTCTGCTTTTTCAGTCTCCAACCTTTTCTAGCACGACCAGAACGAACTGGCGTTTTTGCTTTGACCCTGTCAAAGTAATCCTGGGATATCTGGCGAACGGTTTGATCCAATTCCCTATTAAGATCAGCCGCTACCTTTTTGCCCTTGAATGAAACGGTAATGTTCAACATTAAATATCAGTTTTTGTTAATGCTCCACTACCTTGGAAAGTCACACTTGCCTCAACCATTCCATCAAAGTTTGATGTGATTGAATGACCAGTTATGATTATGCTTCCAGAAAGTTTCACCCCTGTTGTTTCTCCTGACGGATATAGTTCTACAGCCGCTGGATTGCTTCCTACTGCTGAAAAGATGGAATTTTGACCATCGTCATCATCTCTAAAGAAAACATCCATTGTTCCTGAGAATTGTGTAAGTCCTGCGAGATAACTTCTGCCTGATGATCCCATAACAGTAGATTCAATAGCCTGTGTTTCTTGATCGATCGTGAATGATCTAACACTTGCCACTGCCACCACTGCTGATGTATCGTCAGAGAATTTTACAACGCCTGACTCACCGGTGTATGTTCCTGTGTTTGTAGCCATGTTATTGCTCCTCTATTGTTGTAAGATCTGCAGGACCTGTGAGATCTTTTGTTTTTGTTTCAACTGCTGACACCTGTTTGGATTTTTTAGTTCTTCTAGGTCTCAGTGTTGTTTTTGTTTGAACAGGTTCATAAGTCCAACCTGTATCCAAGTGTGCTTGAACATCCATGCCTCGCACCCATTTGAATTTCTTTTGTTTGTATAACTTTATAGCCATTTTTTAATTTTTGCTTTGATCCAATTCCATAATTTTTTCATTATAGCACTCCTTTTTTGTATCTGTAGACACAATCAACTGCAACAACAACTTCACCCAATGGCAGTTCTCTTTCAATCACTTCAACATTGTTGATTCTTGTTGTGACATTGTGTATGTTTGTGGTTGCCAGTGTGATGTCTCTGTCTCTTGAAACTTCAAGTGTTTCTTCTATTCTTTCAACCAATTCATTTCTCAGTGTGTCTACTTCTGTGCCTCTCACATAACATCTCAATTCATATGTGATAACACCTTCTCTGAGATCAGTTGATATGTCTTCTCTGGTTTCGTTTGATGTCACTACCAAAATAGCAGGAAATTGTGTAATGGCCAATTTCTGCACATCAAAGAACACTCTGCTGACCTTGCCTGGTGCAGGGTTGGTCATGTTCTCCAACTGCTCAACTAAATTTTTTGCTATATCTTCTCTTGCTGACATTATCTAATCAACCTACCATGATAAAATGTTTGTTTTTCACTGTCTGTGAATGAGCCCGATGAATCTAGATCATAATGCACACCATCTCTGATGATTAGATCAAATTCTTCTTGAAACTTCTCCTTGTAGAACTTCATTTGTTCTTGGAAGGCATCGCCATCCGGTTCAAATGTTGAAAGTTTAGGATAGATGTAATAGGCCAACACATGATAAACTGCGGCTCTTGTAAATTGACTAGAATTCAATCTGCTGGGTGACAGTTTTTCACTGCCGCCTATTACAGATATGTCATATCTAGAATAATTTGTTGTAGGCCACCATTTTATGTTCAGTAGTCTGATTATGTCGTCGTATGATTTTTCGTGTTCTGTTAGAAACTCTTGTATTCCGTATTTTTTGATGTCTGGAACGTATTCTAAAAGATCTGTGTCTGTTGCGAATGTCGCCATGTTAAAAGTCCTTCTTTTGTTCTTACAAGGTCCTTCCTTGTGTGATTATTTATTGGATTTTTCTCAAGAAATGATCTTCTGTTATTATTGGCAAAGGCACATCAGGCTGTTGGTCATGCACCACTTCAACATCATGATGTTTAAACAGCATCTGTATTTTCTTTCTGCTGTGGTTTGTGTATTTTCGTCTTGGTCCTTTTTGATAGATATGATCAAAACTGCTGTCATCTGTCAAACCCCAATCACAACCAATGATATAAATTTTTTGTTTTGGAAAACAGTTCACTGCAATCCAGCAGGCCAATATGCCACTGTTGGCACCACTCACAATGTGATTATCAACCAATTGCCAATTGGCTAGATGTGCATCTGCTCTTGTGTAGTATCGGGTTGTGGGATTGGTTTTGATCTGTCGAACCACATCAATGTCAAAGGCCGCAACAGCATCAACTGGTCTTGTTTGTTCAATGTAATTACAACCTATTTCAATTGACTGTCTTGGCAGTGTAGTTGCCAACTGTGTCTGTGATGGACCATTGAACCAAATTATCATATGTCGTAAATGAAAAAGGCCCTGAGGGGAAACAACAGGGCCTTCTTCGAGAGCGAACAAAATCAATTATTAGTTGATTTGGTTATCTCCTAAGATTTTAACACCGTAAGTGTTGTGTAATACAGATACACCGTATCTAGTAGACGCAACAACTTCTTCTGCTCTTAATGAAGCATCTCTTTGAGTCTCGATGTTGATGTTTTGAGCAACTGCTAATCCTAAACTGTCTCTTGAGAATACAGCATTTACAGATTGAGTCGCTGAATCTTCAACAACATTTGAACTTTCGAAGATGTCGATACCTGCGATTCTACCTATGAAACCTTCAGACATTGCTTGGTTAACAACGTTCGCTGGGTTTGGATTAACGAAAGTGTTCGTTAATGTTTTCTTCACATTGTAGATCGCTTTTGGATTGAACACACCAAAGTATGGACCTGGAACTGCATTTGCTTTTAAAGTTGCATATGCTTCGAATAAGTCTTTAACTTCGATTTCATCTCCACCAGCACCAATTGATGTTGAGAAAGATGAGAACAGACCAGTTAATGCTCTGTCGTGTCTTTTTGCAATCGCTTCACCAAATAACTTACCTAGGTCAGCAACAACATTTGATACTGAATGGTTTCTTGCCATGTCAGTTAATGTAGTCATGATACCTGCTTCTGTTAAAGTGATGTTTGCAACACCTGTTGAAATCTCAGTGTTTGAAAGGTCTGAGTTTTCACCTGCGTCACTTGCTATTGTTTGCACAGGGTATAAAGGCACTTGTAATACCTTACCTGCGTTTGCCGGCACTGTGAATTGTTTCACAAGACCTGGCATGATTGAAGTTTCTGATGCAACGAACATTGCTTCTTGCACGATCGGTGCTATCAGATCATTCAAACTTGTAGTAGTTGATTCATTAGCCATTTGCTAATCTCCTATTGTTAATGTTTAGTAGCCTTGTGACTTTCGCCATTCAGCATACTGTTTTCTATCTTCCGGATTTTTCATATCCAGTTTATTAACATCAACTTTAGAAACACCTGTTGTGCCAGTGTTTGACTTGGAGCCACCGCCTGGTTGTCCTGCTTGAACAAAGTGTGGATTAGTTTGAAGGAATTCCGAAACCAACCCATCAATGTTGTAAGGATCACCATTGTCAGTGTATCTCTGTTGTTTTGTCTTAGGATCAATGACTTCAACTTCACCTGCCTCTGACATTTTTACATTGTCTCTGACAAGTCTCGCCACCTGTTCTGGATTGATTGCTTTCTTGGTTGATGCCGCATTTATTAACGCACCATCTACCTTGATCTTGGTCAATTCAGAGGTCAGTGTGTTGATCTTGGAGTTGAACTTCTCAGCATTCTCCTTCAACAGTTTTTCAAACTCTGACTTCTCTTTGGCTTGGGAGATTCTTGTTTCTTCTTCCTTGGCCATAAGAGTTTGGTATTTCTCAACATCTACACCTTCGAACTTTTTGCTAACTTTGGCTTCAGCCTTTCTTCTGACTTCTGCCGCTATTGCATCTAGTTCAGCCTGCGTGTATGTTTTCGCGGGTTGATTTTCCGCTGTGTCCTGGATTGTGTTTGAGACTGTTTCATTGGCCCCAGTGGCTGTCTGAACGTCTTGCGATGTTGTTTCTTGACTCATCGTAGTCCTCCTTTTGTTATACGTGGCAGGATATACCACTGTTGTTGATATTTATTAGTAAAATTGATCTAAACCGTCAAGACCCCATTTGTCATAGTATCCTGTGCGTTTCAAATGTTTCTGTGCTCGTTTCAATTTTGCCAAATCCTGTATCATTACCAATGGCTTTCTACCATAACTGAATGATACACCTTTATGTAGTCCGTTGTTGGCAGGGTGATCATACATTATGGCAAAGGCAGGATTTTTCTTGTGTGCCTTTTTACATACAGCACTAAGATTCTTTTCTGTTATTTTATTGTTGAAATAAAGGATGACAATGTCCAAACCAAAAACAGTAAAAAGACTGCAACAGATATCAATTTGATCCAACACATCTGTCTTCGCAGGCGAGATCTGTATCTTACCATCTTCGAGTGTTGTTTTAGCATATGGACAGACAGGTGATTTACTCTCTTTATGAGTTTTAGCAACAACCTGTCTGATCCATTTTTCAATCTGCTTACTTTCTTCTACCACTTTTCTTTTTTTTGTCTTTACGACCCATGGTTGAAGATCTTGCACCAGCAGGTTTTCTTCTTCCGCTTGCTCTAGCCATTGTGCGTCTCCTTGTTTCTATGTTTGGTGGGAAACTTTTCTGGTCTCCCTTCGTTTCTTGAAGGAGCATACAAGTCTAATAATTCTATGCCTCTGGCATGAGCCACCTGTTTCAATCTCACACAGGCTTTTCTTGCTCTGGTGGCATAGGTCTTGCTTGGATGCTTCATCAATTTGTCATAATTTTCAAAGTAGTCTAAACACAGTTGTTTGAACTGTCTGTGTCTGGCTGTTTCTTCTGGTAGTCTATATAATTTTCTAATCATTTAGGTTTTCTGGTTTTATACAGGTAAATGGAATACTGTGCCATGGTGCAATTCTGCCCTGTGTGTTTCTATACATTTCACCTGTCTGCACACTCTGTGCCGCCATGTAGGTTTTGTATCCATTGCCTAGGATTTTTCTTGTGACAACTTTGCAAGGACGCCATTCCTGTCCATTGATGTAGTTCTTGCCGTGCCATACCTGTGTGCCTTTTCTCTGTTTTATACCTGCCATCTAGATCTACTTCCATGCTTGTATGCTCCAGTAGGCTGGTGACAGTGTTTTTTGTCCTTGAACTTTGTCAAGGATTGCTCCCATCCTTGCAAGGAAACTTTTTTGTCTTGCTCTTATGTTTTTTTTGATTCTCATGGTAGGATCACCGAAACGCACAATGTTGACTGTGCCTGTAGTTCTGTTTCTCACATACACAGCAAACTTTTTCGACTTGCCGGGTGTCCTGAATGGTTTATTGAGTGTTACCGTCCTGCCCTGGTATTGTGCCATTGGTGCCTCCAAATAATCTTGCTATCTCAGGATGAAGTTCTAAGATCTCTTCATTGCTTAGGCCCTGCTCGATCATCTCCCTCATATGGGTGACCATACCTGCTGGGTTAATCATTGGATCGTGCGTGCCATCGTCTGCCAATTGATTCTGCATATCTTCAAGTTCTTCTTTGTCTTTTGCAAGTATTTCAATTGTTTTTTGATCAATAATAGATTTTACATTTGGAGTTGCTGTGGCACTGTCTCTCTGTGCCGCCGCGGCTTTGTTGATTATGTCCATGTCAAGATTTTTGTCTCTGATATGAAAAGCCATTGGATATTTTACTTCACCATCCCATGCTTGTCCTTGCCATAAACCAAACAGTCTAAAAATTTGTTCTTCAGCAAGTTCTAGATTCTTGGCTTTCTCACAAAGTTTGGCATCCAACATCAAAAACTCAGATTGCATAGCAACACCACTCATCTGTCTTGTTTCTATTGCTCTAATTGAACCCATGTGGGCCATTCTGTCAATTGACTTGACTGTTTCTTCCATTGTTTTCAATATGGCATCTAAGTTTCCGCCATTTGGTTGTAGTAGATATGGTTTTAATTGACCATCCAGTTCTTCTGGCATTGTGATTATTGCTCCAGCACCTGCGGACGCTGAAACTGAATTTGTTTTGACCAGTGTTGGGTGGTTTGTCAAAGATATCAGTTGTTCTGCTTCTGAATAACATTCTTGTAGGAATCTCTGTGCCTGTGCAATTGAATCAATGTCTGATACACCAATACCTCTGACAGGTCCTCTGTTGGCATAACACCACACAGCAGGTATCTTGCCCAATGTGTTGGGTTTTTCTTCAACCAATTGCATTGGTGCTTTGGCATCCTTGCCATCGTATGAATAAAGACTGATTGTGTCTTTGGTCCAGTTTCTAATATAGAATGTGCCTCGTCTCTGATATGGTCTTTCATCTTGTTCTAGTAGACTCAATGTTTCTAGGTCATAGTGTCCATTGGGTCTTCTCACAAACTTCCAATTGATAATGTTTTCTGGTGTGTAGATTGTGGTGTAAGGTCTAATGCCTTGTTCAAGTTCTTCTGCTCTTGTGCCTACCACAGTCTCCGGTCTGTCTACCAATACCAAACAATGTCCATAGATTGAACTCTGTATGTTGACATCTCTCATAAAAGCGTCCCAACTTCTACCTTCCATGTCTGAGTCTTTTAGAAACTGTTCAATCTCTGGTGAACCTTCTAACCAACCAAAATCTCTTTTGGGTGTCTGTCTATACAAGAAACTGTTATATGTGTGTATGATTGATCTGCAATGATTGTCTTCAGCCGCGTGTGATAATCTTGTTAGATAATCTGTTTCATTTTCATATTGATATCTTTTGAGATACATTCCACGTTTGTATTCTGCACCTCCTAGATAACTTCTCTTTAGGAACTTCCAATGGTTGATGTAAGTGTCATAATCCGGATGAACAGGTAAAGCACCTGTTGCATTTTGTAAAGTTGTTGTTCTTCCTATCAAACTGTAAATGTCTTCAGCCATTATCTAATTGCTCCTGTTTTTACCGAGTATCTTTCTGGTGTTGGTTGTTCGAAACTTGTTCTAATTGGATATAAGAATGAAATAAGATATCCTAATGCGTCATTCATGTGGTCAAATCCTTGTGTCTTGTCTGGCAACACCGTCCCCTCTTTGTAAGTGTGTTTGCTTATGCTATTTAACAGATTCTTACACTTGGGATGAATCATAACTTGCCTTTCATTTGATGCTGAACACAGTTTGGCATTGACAGAATTTATCCTGTCTCTGACTGCCATGTGTCTTGGTGGAACCTTGCAAATAAAACCTGCATTTTGTAAAATGGACAAATCAGTTCTACCACCTGCTGAAGTTTTTCTCTGTCTTGAAGCCGGGTCTGGATACACAAATATTTTCTTGCCTGGAAATCTGCTGTGTATTTCTTGACACATCTCATCTGTGTTTGAACTCCATATGGCAATCTCATCAATCACATGAACAATGCCGTTATGAATATATGTCACAACAGCACTCATAGGATCAAGGTTAAAATCTACACCTATATGCACAATGTTGTTGTCTAAAGGCAGGTCAAAATGTTTGACATTTTCTGCCATTGAAAAACCATAATAGATTATACCAGAATAAGTTTCCCAAGTTGCTTGGTATTCCTGTCTAAATGTTTTGGCATCTAGGTCACGTTTGGCCTGTTCAATTTCTCCTTGATCAACAAAACCTCCATCCAATGTTGTGAAAAGAAAACTGCTCCATTCCTGTTCAGTGGGATCCTGTCCACGTTGATATAGGTCGTGGAACCAATTCATACCTTTGGGTGTGCCACAAAATACTGCTGATCCTTTGGTGTCAGACAGTGTGGGTCTAAGAACTTCTGTCCATGCTGTTTCTTCAATATCCGCACATTCATCTAGCACCATGAAATCAATACCAACACCCCTTAGACTGTCTTTGTTGTCTGCACCTCTGAGACAGATCCTGCTGGCATTTTTAAGTTCTATTGTGAGTTCTGCTTCATTGATTCTTTTGACCCATCTTAGGTCTTTCAATATCTGTTTTAGTTTGACCCATGCAATCTGTTTGGCCTGCCTGTATGAGGGGCAAATCATCCAAACCAATTTTTTTGGATTTCGTGCATGATAACATATTTCTCGGATTGCCAGTGTGGTCTTACCAAATCTTCTGCCTGTGACCAATACTCTGAATCTTGCTGAGTCATCCGCTACCCTGCGTTGCGGTTTTGATAATTGCATATCAGTAATTATAAAGTTTCTACGATGAGATCAAATAAAGCACCAGCCTCAGATGCTGATCCTGTTTTGACTCTTACTTCAATGTCTGTTTTTGCGGCAAATGTCAAAGGCACAGGATAATCATAATTGATCTGTCCACCTCTGCCTGCCCATTGTCCTTTGATTTGAAATGTGTCTGCACCTTCTGGTCTAGCCAACAATTGGAAAGTTGTGTCTTGGTCTTTCTGTTGAGATCCTTGAAACTTGATTAGATAACCTCTCTTGCCTGCAGGTATTGTATAGGTAGCCATCAGTGTCTGTCCATTGCCTGCTGTTATCTGTGCATAGGTCTGTGAATCACCTAATGTGATGTTGCCATCTGGTATTCCTGATGTGACCCTTGCTCTAAATATTCTTTTGAATGTTTTTGTGCCTGTTGCTGTGCCTGAACCAGCCAATGTCAAAATTTCTTCTTGTAAATTGTAATTGGCATCAAGACCTTCAACTTTGACAACTATACCATTGTCAGTGCCACCACTGGCAGATGTTGCTGTGATGTTGATAGGAGCATCTATATAATCATAGATGTTTGATCCTTCCCACACAGTTTCAAATGCACTTGATGTGCCTGCATTATAACCAAACTTGTTGACATGATAAAGATCACTCCAATCACCTCTGGCAATACCTATGTTTCTATAGATATCATCATTGGCATGTCTTAGATCTCTGATACTTGGCATCTACTTGTCTTCCCAAGGTAATGGTGCTGTTGATTCTTCGTCTGTAGGTGAGTCTTGTTGACCCAACCAGTTTTTGCCTAAGAACATCAGCATTCTGGCATCGCCCGCCAATGCCTTCTCAAACTGTGCCCTTCTCAGACTCTTCTTACCTTCTGCTCTGCCTTTTTCAATTAGGTTTTTGAATCTCTTGTTGAGTGTTGCAACCGATGTGCCCACACAGTCTGCAATCTCTTCGTAGGTGCAATGGATACTGGCCAACTTGAAAATCAAGTCATGGTCCAGTTTGTATGATTTCTTTTGTGCGTCCATTATATGTGTTTTTCTCCTACCACTATTCTAAATCTTCTTGCATCAGTGTCACCATTGGTAGTTGTGATTGTCACATCAATATTATAAACATTACCTGTGGTGCCACCGTTCAATCTTATATTAACCACGTTGTTGGCAATTACAACATCAGTAGCGGCATCTGTTGGCAGACCCAAAGGCGATGAATCCCCTGAAATAGATTCAATCGCAACTGTGGCTGTGGCAACACCGTCACCTGAATTAATATAATCAGTAAAATCTAAACCATACTGTAGATTTGCTGATGGATGTTTTTCTATGAAAGCACCTTGATTGTCTCTTTTGAATCCTGTTAGATTTGCCATTATGTTTCACTCCTTACTTTTGGTGTGCTTGTTCTATTTGTAAATCCTGGTCTAAAAATTTTGTAATCTCTTGTTTCTTGATTCACAATTATGTCTCTTGTTTCTGTTGCGAGTGTATTTAATCTTGTTTCTTGTAAAACTTTTATTACACGTGAATCTTCTGGCAAAACAAGAACACGTGCTTCAGGTCGAATTTTGAAAATATTGAATGGATCTGCTATTGTTATCAGTCTACCGGCACTTAATTGTGTGTTAAATGCACTGAATGCCAATGTTGGATCAAATATTGCTGATCCTAATGAAGCCTGTGCAAAGGCTGTTTCAAAACTTAGGCCCAATTGATCAAACACTGCTGAGCCAACTGCCTGCGTGGCAAAAACACCTGTATTGGTCTGTTGATATCCTAAGTCAGCATTGTAGTTGGCATTGGCTGACTGTGTTGACACTGGTTGAATATCAAGTGGTGTGCCATCAATTGCAACTCCTCTAAACCTGATTGCATCTGAAGATTTTGTTGTTTGCGAGATTACGGATGTGCCTGTGTTTGCTGTGTAGTTGCCATCCACCTGTTGAGATGCACTGACAGATAAATCTTTTGTAACAATGATTGTAATGTTCTGCGACTGTGTAAATGAAGGTTGTAAGGTAGCACTTGCTTGAGCCAAATATCCACCTGTTGCTTTGAAGATTGAAGATACACTAAAGAATACTCCGCCTTGATCCCAAGCATCACCAAACCATTCATCCCAACTTCTGTCTATAAATTCCGATTCTCGGAAACTGTCCCAAGTGATATCTGGTGGTTCACCAAAAAACAGTTCACCTGCAATTTGTGTTTGTGTGTAGAAACCTATTAGGTTTAATGTGCCACTGCCTGCTGTATATGAACCATTGGTAGTTTGTTGAATAGTGGTATCCACAGACGCACTAGACAAGAACGTGGCATTACCTTGTTGTGATGAACTAAATGCCGCTGAAGTTGATCCTGCTCCAGTTCGTATTCTAGTAGGAGAAACAGAAATGCCAAAACTAGAAGCAATTGAACCTGAAGCAAAATCAAACTTTTCAGCCGAAGCAGAAACAGTAAAACTGGCCACAAGGTTTGCACCTGTGAATTCTGTTGTTCCTGCCGCTGAAACTGAAAACGTAGATGATAATTCTAGACCTTCAAAGAAATAATCCTTGACAGCATAATCATCCGAGATGTAATCACCAACACTTCTGGCTGGATTAAAATAACCAATAGGTGTTTGATAATCGCCTAGGACATAGGCCTGGTTATCTATTAGACCTTTAATAGCCACAAGTTTGACCTCCTAGATTATGCTAATGAGATCGTTAAATTGCCACCTGATACTTGGAATGTGTCTCCGTTCAAGATCTCTTTAGAATTGTCCAATTGTCCGTAAAACAATACGTTTCCTGATGAACTAGCATCTAGCACCGCAATACAAGTCACTGTTGCGCCTGATGTTGCTGTGTTGTTGTAGTTTGCTGTTGCTGAAGGAAATGTCACATCACCTGACGTGGTTGCTGAACCACCTGATGCCGCATTGAACGTGACTGCTGTTCTTGCGTATGATCCTGTATTGATTTCGTAATGGCCCCAGTTGCCTGTGCCTGATGTTGAATTGGTTCCTGCTTCCAAAGCCGCCAACACGTCTGATGCTGTGCCTGAGAACAATGCTAAGAACAAAGTAGAAGGAGAAGTAAA
>MDTB01116028.1_pt1 | contig 11460 bp, 10 predicted proteins | sample 811161 | NCBI WGS metagenome assembly MDTB01 (sample SAMN05326650, study PRJNA326480) | marine metagenome | isolation source: seawater | place: Mediterranean Sea | collected 2009
CTTGGGGCCAAAATTCTAGAAACCCGCTCAGTTGAACTTGCAACCAGATTTAAAGTACGGTTAAGGGTTTTGAGTACTTTTTCAGATGGCAAAAATAATGGAACGATACTTTGTAGTGAAGGAGAGATAATGGAAAGTAAAGTTATAGCGGGTGTAGCGTTCTCAAGGGATGAAGCAAAGCTTACCTTAACAGGGATTGATGATCGCCCTGGCATAGCCGCCAACATATTTGGTCCGTTGGCTGAAATTGGGGTAAACGTCGATATGATAGTGCAAAATATCTCAGAAAATGGGCGTACTGATATGACGTTTTCTTGCCCAACGGATCAAGTCATACGTGCTGAGCAAGCACTAAAAGACGCAAATAAGGACAATACAATCAAGTATAAAAGTCTATTAGTTGATAAGGAAATTGCCAAAATATCAATAGTTGGTATTGGAATGAAAACTCATGCAGGCATAGCTTTAAAAATGTTTGAAGCCCTTGCAGCTGAGAGTATTAACATATTAGTTATATCTACATCAGAAATAAAGATTTCGGTTCTTATAAACAGAAAATACTTAGAATTAGCTGTTCAAACATTACACGATACGTTTGAATTGGAGAAGGCATAGAGAAACATGCCATTATCAAAAAAAGGTGTAAATTCTAGAGTTTTGCTCAAAAGACTTCGAGACTCTCTAGCAGAACCAGGAAAAGGACAAGCTAGACTAGATAGAATTGTTAAGTTAATTGCCTCTTCTATGAACGCTGAAGTTTGTTCTATCTATCTGAAAAAAGACCCAAAAACATTAGAATTATTTGCTACGGAAGGTTTGAAGTCCGGTGCAGTACACATTACTAAACTCAAAGTGGGGCAAGGCCTTGTGGGACTAATTGCCCAGAACGCAGTGCCAATAAACACTTCGAATGCTCCTCAAACAAAAGGATTTAGGTTCATACCTGAAATAGGAGAAGAAATTTACCAAAGTTTTCTCGGGGTTGCCATTCAAAGATTAGGTGACATTCAGGGCGTTTTGATTGTACAAAATAGCTTTGCTAGAACTTATAGCAACGATGAAATCTATGGCTTGGAAATCGTAGCCATGGTTTTAGCTGAGATGACGGAGTTAGGAGAATTTACAGAAGATAATGACATACCCATTGCAGCCCAACATAACCTACCCTTCTTATCCAACGCAGTAATTGGAAATGAAGGCATAGTTATTGGTCGTGTTTTGCTCCACGAGCCTAAAATAAAAATTAAAAACCCAGTAACTGACAACCCCAAAGCAGAAAAGAAGAAATTATCGCGAGCTTTCAAAAAACTTCAGGAAGAAGTTAAGGGAATGATTACCGAAAAAATAGATAACAAAACTGGAGAGTATCTTGAGGTTTTTGAAGCCTATCAAATGTTCGCCCGTGATAAGGGCTGGCGAAAAAGAATGGAATCATCAATCGAAGGAGGATTAGCCGCCACCGTAGCAGTTGAAAAAGAACAATCAGAAACACGGTTTCGTATGTCTAGATTGGCCGATCCATACATAAGAGATCGTCTACATGATTTAGACGATTTATCAAATCGATTAATAAGAATTTTAACCAACACCAAAATTGAAAAAAATAAAGGCAAAATTAAAAATCCCATTTTAATTGCAAGAAATATTGGGCCAGCAGAACTACTAGACTATGGCTCAGAGCTTTCGGGTGTTATCCTAGAGGAAGGCTCTGTTGGTTCTCATGCTACAATCGTAGCTAAGGCATTAGCTATTCCATTAATTATTAAAGCAAACAGAATCACAGTAGAGGCACAAAATAACGAGAAAATAATTTTAGATGGAAATCAAGGTTTGGCTCATTTAAGGCCAGAGTCTAATATTTTAAAAGCTTATTTAGATAAAATTTCTATCAAAGAGAAAGCTCAAAACCAGTATTCTAGATTAAGAAATAAACCTGCGAAAACTTTAGATGGAGTAGCCATAAAGCTTTTAATGAATGCTGGATTGTTGGCAGACCTTCCCTCATTAAAGAAGTCCGGCGCAGAAGGCGTTGGCCTGTACCGGACAGAATTACAATTTTTAACTCAGATTGCCTTGCCTAAGCGATCAGACTTAGAACTTTTCTATTCTAGAGTTCTGAACGCCGCCGAAGATAAGCCGGTCAACTTTAGAACATTAGACATTGGCTCCGATAAAATTCTTCCATACATGAAAAGATTAAAAGAACCTAATCCAGCATTGGGGTGGAGGGCTCTTCGAATAACGTTGGATAGGAAAGGAATAATGAGAATGCAAATACAAGCTCTGTTGAGAGCTGCGAAAGGTCGATCCATAAACATACTCTTTCCTTTGGTAACGGAGTGCAACGAATTTTTTGATGCCAGAAATCTTGTGATTAGCGAAGTTGAGAAAGAGAAAAAACTCAATCATCTAATTCCTACTAACGTAAAGATTGGAGCTATGTTGGAAACTCCAAGTCTTGCATTCTCCTCTGATGAATTTTTTCAAATAGCCGATTTTATATCCATTGGAGGAAACGATTTGAAACAATTTTTTTTTGCTGCAGATAGAGAAAACGAGCTAGTAAGGCGAAGGTACGACACACTTAACTTAAGTTATCTAAATTTTATTAAATCCATCATAATGCGATGTAAAAAGTTTAATACACCCCTAAGTTTTTGCGGTGAAGACGCTGGAAGACCACTTGAAGCATTAGCTTTGTCTGCAATAGGTTTAAGAAATTTGTCAATGAGGGCTGCCGCCATAGGTCCAATAAAACTTTTTCTCAGGAAAGTTTCACTTAATGAAGTCAGTAGGGTAATTACTGATGCTAGTAATAGTGGCAAATCGTCCGTAAGGAACGATCTTATCAACTTTCTAAAAAAGAATAATATTCGTATTTAGTATTCTCAACTCACTCTGCTTAATGAACCAGATAAGTTTTTCAAAGAGGACTTTACTAATTCACAACCTAAAAATCTATCATAGTTTACAGGATACTTGAAATCTAGGTTCTTTACAACTTCTTTGGAAAAACCAAATCGTTCATAATAAGATAAATCACCTATTAACACTACTCTTTGCCAACCCAACAAAATTGCACGCTTAATGGAATCTTTTATCAGAAGACCCCCAATACCTTCTCCTTGCCTAGTGGGGTGAACTCCCAAAGGACCTAAAAGTAATCCAGGGACTTTCTTCACGCCCAGTAGAATCGGCCAATATCTTATTGAACCAATGACCACATTATACTCATCACGCAAAACCAATGAAAGTTCATGAATGGGCTCTAAACAATCTCGAAATCTATAAGAGCTTAGTTCATAACGGCTTTGGCCAAACACCAAGTCAAGCAAAGTTTCAATCTCTGCGATATCTTCGGTTTTTTGCAAACTTATATCCAACATTTAAATTTTTTCTTTAACTCATTGGGCACTGTTGACCTATCCCATTTAAACTGTGTAGTTTATTATAACTACAAAATTAATTTAACGAAACATCAACTTTGTCTACGATTTTTCTAAATTTAAATTATGTTATTCAAAAACTGAAAGGATCAAATGTTTTATAAACCTGAAGAAGGCCATAAACTTCCCCACGATCCTTTTAAAGCCATAGTAGCCCCAAGACCAATTGGCTGGATTTCTTCACAAGATGAAGCTGGCAATATAAACTTAGCACCATATAGTTTTTTTAATGCAATTTCAGATCAACCTCCAATGGTAATTTTTTCAGCAACAGGAAGAAAGAGCAGAGAAACTGCCTGCAAGGACAGTATATATAATGTACAAAAAACTGGTGAATTTGTAGTTAATATTGTAAGTAGTGAACTACTCAATCAAATGAATCTGTCATCTGGTATATACCCCAAAGAAATCAATGAGTTTGAGCTAGCTAAATTAAATCGTGGTAAATCACAATTAGTTAAACCACCGTTTGTCATGGACTCACCAGCAGCTTTAGAGTGTAAACTCTTTAAGTTCATAACGTTACCAGGTGAAAACAATATATTGGTTATTGGAACAGTCATTGGTATTCATATTAATGACAAATTCATCAAAAATGGTTTGTTAGATTTACTTAGTTACAAACCTATTGGTCGCCTTGGATATCGTGACTACACTGAAGTTATGAATAGTTTCCCTCTCAATCGACCCAACCAGAAATAAGAAGATACTACGAAATGAAAAAAGGGTTAGTAATTGGAAAATTCATGCCACCTCATTTGGGCAATCTTGATGTCTGTAAAATAGCCGACCTTTTGAGTGAAGAGTTAAATATATTGATAATAGCAGGTAAGAATGACTTGATTCCCCTATCTCTTAGACAGAAATGGATGAAAATAGAATTCCCTAAAGCTATTATCCAATCTCTAATTATAAACATTGACTCTACGAGCATCGAATTTTCCAAAAATTTATTTACCTTTATAAAAACAAATTTTAACGCACACAACTTATGCATCTTTGGTTCTGAAACATATACTGTTGAGCTCTCAAAGCAACTTCAATCCAAATATACAATTGTAGACCCAAGCAGATTAGCACAACCTGAGAGAGCATCAAATATACTCAAAAAACCTTACCTGAATTGGTTCAAAATGCCCTTAAGCGTACGTAAAGATATTCAGAAAAGAGTGGTTTTGATTGGACCCGAAAGTGTTGGTAAATCTACTTTAGCAAGGAATTTAACAAGCAACTATATTACTGGTCCTTTTGTGCCTGAATATGGACGAACTTACGAAGAATTCAGAGATGTAGGTAAATATGATGAAAAGGAATTCGAAGAAATCACAAAATTGCATTCCACCCACAGGCAGATTTTAGCACAGAGAGCAGGGCCAATACTTTTGGAAGATACGGATGAACTAATGACCAGCGTTTGGGCAGAAATGCTGATTGGAAAAACTTTAATTCAAATTGAAAACCAAATTGTAATACCAGATCTGTACCTTCTTTTGGATCCCTCAGTACCGTTTAAGCATGAACCTATTCGGTATTTTTCTGACCGTAAGAAACAATTAGATTTTTTTCACAAAATAAAAAATAAAGTTGAAGATTATTCTGCAAACTTTGAAATTCTTAGTGGCTCTTGGTCAACCCGTGAAACTGATGCAACAAGAATTATTCATAAATTAATGAAAAAAACTATCGATTGGAAAAAAATTAAGCTCTGAAGTACTAAATAATAGCTCCAGGATTCAAGATTCCATTCGGATCCAGAGCATGTTTAATCGCTCTCATCAAAACTAATTTGCCTGGATCACCATAACGTTTAAGGTCCAAGACTTTCAATCTACCAACTCCATGCTCAGCACTGAATGACCCACCCAGCTTATGAGCTTCAGTATGAATAATAGTGACAACATCTTTTTGAATATCACTAAATTCATTGCGGTTTTTCCCTTTAGGAGGAAAAATATTATAATGCAGATTTCCATCTCCTAAATGACCAAAACAATTAATTTGAAGGTATGGGAATAGTTCCTTTAATTTTGAGTCTGTCGCGCTTATAAAGCTTGGAATTTTAGAAATTGGCACTGAGATGTCGGTGGAAGCTATTGCACCGATTCTTCTATTAGCTTCAGGAATATTTTCTCTAATGGACCACAGTGATCGCATCTTTATTTCATTATCAGCCAAAACAGCATCTTCGATAATATTTTTTTCTATAGCGTCACTAAGTATATTCTCAAAAGCGTTCCTAACATTTAAGTTGCTACTTGCAGAAACCTCTGTAAGAATATTCCAATTTGCCCGTGGTAGGAATGGATCAACGAACTTAAATTTTCCTAGCTCCAAATGCTCTAACCCCTGTTTACTAATCAACTCAAAGGCTTGAACGCTCTCCCCTAAAACCGACTTGAATATATAGAGCAACTTAATAGCATTTTCTGGAGACTTTATCTTAATCATCGACACAATAGTTTCATCATAGATGGGAAATGTTTTTAGCGTCGCGGCAGTTATAACTCCCAAAGTTCCTTCCGAACCAATCATCAAATTTTTAATATCATAACCAGTATTATCCTTGTAAAGAGACTTCAGACCATGAAATATAGTTCCATCTGCCATTACTACTTCTAGGCCAAGACATAAGTCCCGAACATTGCCAAATCGAATGACGTTAAGACCTCCAGCATTTGTTGCTAGATTACCACCAATTTGGCATGACCCTTGAGAAGCCAATGCTAATGGGAAAACCCTATTCTTATCCTTTGCTTTTTGTTGAAGGTCAGAAAGTATAATCCCCGCCTCAACAGTCAAGATACCCTCACTGGTAATATCTTCCCTGAACTTATTCATTTTTTCTAAAGATAATAGTAGATGATCATCGTTTGAAGCCATTTGACCACCCACTAACCCTGTACCTCCCGCATAAGGTACAATTCCTATTTTCTCCTTATTTAAGATTGATAGTAAGAGCGATACATCACCAGTACTTTTTGGCTTCAAAACAACTTTTGCAAAATTTCTAAATTTCCCTCTGGGCTCCAAAATGTGTTTTGGGCCAATTTCATTAAAGACATCATAGCCCAAGGTATCATTTATTAATTTTTTTATAGATGAAGTTAATTTTTCCATAGATCTTACCCAATTATAATTAGTTACTTATGCCTCTCCTGTCTTTTCTCAAAAGTGAGTAAAGTACATGATTTCTCCAACGGCCCGCTATCTGCAAATAGCTTTGTGCAACTCCTTCATATTTGAAACCAACCTTTTCCAATAAGCTCCTAGAAGCTTTATTTTCAGGCAGGGTAGCAGCTTCAATACGGCTTAAGTCAAAATCCTTAAATGCTTGAAACACAATAGAATGCAAAGCTTCAGACATATATCCTTTTTTGGCGTAAGGCTCTCCAATCCAATACCCTACTGACCCTGACTGTGAAGGCCCCCTCCTAATATTATCTAATGTGATTGCACCCATTAAAACTTTGTCCTCTCTTCGAAAAATGAATAGAGGCAAGGCTTTACTTTCTAAGTATTTGTTTTTAGACCATTTAACTCTCGCTTTAAATGATGGCATCGAATAAAAATCTCTTACCCTTTCTGGTTCCCAAGTTCTTAAAAACTTTTCACTCTTCTTTCTTAACATCACCCACTCTTCAAAGTCTGATAAAATTGGTAATCTTAATTGACACCTTTCAGTTTCAATTAGGAATTTTGTTCTATTCCAAAACACAGCTACCTCAAGAACTCAATCTACTGATAAGCTCTTCAGAACTAGGTGCGTTTGAAACTGGACCGTATAGAGCCAGGCCCAATTTGCCAGATGTACATAAACTATAAGAGTAACTTTGCAAATCATCTAGACTTACATTATCAATCTTTGCAATTGTTTCATCAATAGAGACAACCCTATCCCAGACTGAAATTGTCCTCGCTAATCTTTCACTACGACTGGCTGTACTCTCTAATCCCATTAACATTCCAGCTTTGATTTGAGATCTGGATCTCTCCAATTCTTTTACAGTAATTGTATCTGAAGCTCTTTTGATCTCGTCACTGACCACATTAGCAAGTTCTAAAACCTTCTCTTCACTTGTTCCTGCGTAAACAGTTATTGATCCAGTATCCTCAAGAGCTTCTAAAGATGAATATATTGTGTAGCATAGCCCTCTTTTCTCTCTAATTTCTTGAAAAAGCCTTGAAGACATTCCGCCACCCATAATCACAGAAAAGATCTGACTCGTGAATATATCTTTACTTTTTACTGAAGGTGCCTCAAATGAGATTGCAAAATGAGCCTGCTCTAAAGGTTTTTCTACTCGAATTTCTCCTCCCACAAATTTAGCTTTCTGAAGCAGAACATCTTCAGCTTTTGACAAGTGCGCAAAATAATTTTCTGCTTTGGCTACGATATTATCATGATCAATATCACCAGTAGCACATAATATCATTTTGTTAGGCTTATAATTTTTGCGAGTAAAAGCTAATAAATCTTGCCTATTGAAGTTTCTAACATTCTCAATGGAACCCAATATTGACCGTCCGATTGGCTGTTTGGGGTAACAGACCTCTTGCAACCAATCAAAGATAATATCATCAGGAGTATCATTCGTTTGTCCAATCTCTTGTAATATTACATTGCGCTCTAAATCAACCTCCTCCGCTCTTATAGTAGAATGTAAAACAATATCGGAAATAACATCGAGAGCTAGGCCCGCGTCTTGAGACAGAATACGGCAATAATAATTGGTCATTTCTCTACTGGTGTACGCATTCATATATCCACCGACGGTCTCTATTTCTTCAGCAATTTCGAGAGAGCTTCTCTTTTTAGTTCCTTTGAATGCCATATGTTCTAAAAAATGGGCTATGCCATTTTGTTTTTTGTTTTCATGACGCCCACCCACTTTAATCCAAACACCTATTGAAGCAGTTTTAAAGTTTGGCATAAACTCTGTTGCTATTGTAAAACCATTACCTAATTTTGTAAATTTTACTGTCACCTTAATATCCTATCAGTTATCACCTCTTGTACTCTAAGTGCAGAATCTTTCACATTTACTACCCTCTCTTCCTTAGTTAATAAATCAGCATATCTTTCAGGTAAATTTGGAATATCACCAGTAGCGGTCTCAACAGCTTCAGGAAACTTTGCTGGATGGGCCGTAGCCAAAGAAATTACAGGATAACTTGTATCCCTATCATCCAAACTTTCAGCTACCTTCAATGCAACCGCAGTATGTGGGCACACAATTTCACCCCACTTTTCCTTAATGCTTTCAATTGTAAGAAGAGTTTCTTGATTAGAAGCACTACCACTTGAAAAATTTTCTCTGAGACTGTCAAGAGCTCCTGGACTCAAAGAAAACCTTCCAGAATTACTTAAGTCCTGCATCTTTTTAGCAATTTTTGAACCGTTTTTCTCCTCTAAAGAGAAAAGTAACCTTTCAAAATTTGATGCTATTTGGATATCCATCGAAGGACTAGAAGTTATAAGTAAATTTTCTCTAACATACTCCCCTGTGAGTAAAGTTCGATGCAAAATGTCATTTTCATTCGTTGCTATTATCAGACGGTGAATAGGTAGCCCCATTTGCTTTGCTATATAACCAGCAAAAATATTACCAAAGTTTCCTGTTGGCACAACAAAACTCACTTTGTTTTGTGGAGCCCCTAGAGCAACAGCTGAAGTAAAATAATAAACCGTTTGTGCTAACACTCTAGCCCAATTAATTGAGTTTACACCAGAGAGTTTCACTTTTTCTCTAAAAACTACATTATTAAACATCTGTTTTACCAAAGACTGGCAATCGTCAAAATCACCACCAACAGATATGGCATGTAAATTTTTTTCAGAAAGCGTTGTCATTTGCCGTCTTTGAACTCCAGAAATTCTACCCTCCGGAAACAGAACAAAAACATCGGCTAAATCATTTCCTCGAAATGCTTCCATAGCAGCCGATCCAGTATCTCCAGAAGTTGCTGCTACTATTGTTGCACGGCTATTCCTGCGTCTCAAAATACTCTCAAACATTTTTCCAATTAGTTGCATTGCAACATCTTTAAAAGCTAATGTAGGGCCATGAAAAAGTTCTAACAGAAAATTGTTCTTTGAAAGCTCGACAAGTGGACAAATATCTGAGTTGTAAAAAGAGGAATATGCACCTTCTATTAACGTTTTAAATTCAGATTTGGTAAAAGTATCCCCAACAAATGGCTTCATTACACTATAAGCAACTTCTTCATATTTTAAACTTTTAAAAGCCTTTATTTCTTCACTAGATAATACTGGGATAAATTCTGGGACATACAAGCCGCCATCTCTAGCTAAACCAGCCATTAAAACATCTTCAAAATTTAATGCAGGCGAAACTCCTCTTGTCGAAATGTATCTCATATCTAATGCCCTTACAAAAAACGCCCTTTTGAACTTAATTTTCCCGCATCCGCGAAACTAAATAAACTGTCATACAAAACCACACCAATGCAAGTGCGAACCACGTTACTGCATAGCCCAGATGATTGTTTGGAACGTTGATTCCAATAGGCTGCGGTTCAGGCCCACTTAAAATATCTGTCTCCCTGAGCACAAGTAGAATTGGCTCGCTAGTTAATTCTTTTGCCATGGTTTCTAGCTCCCTTGCAAACCAAATATTTAATTCCATATTGGGCTCTGGTATGAAACCATCTATCTCATTTGGCCAGAGCAAATTTGCAACTATACTTGTTCTCTCCAAAGATCGACTTTTTAGTTTTTCTGATTCTTTTACGAAGCCACGATCTACCATTACTACTCTACCGTCAACTCCAAGAAATGGGGCAATAATCCGGTAACCAGGTCCTTTGAATTTAATAGAAGTTAAAACATGGAGCTCTTTTTCTAAAAATTTCCCCTCCATTCGTATGGATCTGTATTGATCTTCGCTTTTGCTGACAACATTAGGTAATTCTACTGGATCAGCATTTAATTTTCTCTCAATATCTGTTAGAATATTTGTCTTCCATTCTAACCTATTGAGCTGCCAAATACCCAACATTACGAGCACGGTACAACCGACAAATCCAAGGACTAATGGGAAAAGAAAATTTTTTAACATTTGTTTATAATTAGTTTAGGCACCCCAAATATAAATCGCCGCAAATAGAAATAACCAGACAACATCCACAAAATGCCAATACCAAGCTGCTGCCTCAAATCCGATATGTTTCTCTGGAGTAAAATGCCCCTTTAATGCCCTAATCAGACAGACTGCCAAAAAAATTGTACCAATCAAAACATGTGCACCATGAAATCCAGTAGCCATAAAAAAGCTCGCTCCGTAAATATTTCCTGAAAAGCTAAAAGTTGCGTGTGCGTATTCGTAAGCTTGAAAAACTGTAAAAAGAGCCCCCAAAGCTATAGATAGAATCAATCCATTTATTAGACCCTTTCTATCATTGTCATGTGCGATCGCATGATGAGCCCAGGTAGCTGCTGCACCGGAGCATAACAAAATAAGTGTATTAATTAGTGGTAAGTGCCAGGGATCAAAGGTCTCAATTCCCTGAGGAGGCCAAACGTTATTAACTGCGTCCATCGGATATAATGCGTGTTTAAAAAATGTCCAAAACCAGGCTACAAAGAACATAACTTCAGAGGTGATAAACATAATAACAGCATATCTCAAACCTATTGTAACGACCGGAGTATGATCACCAATATTACTTTCCACTATCACGTCAGACCACCAGCCGTACATACAATACAGCACCATCAATAATCCAATAATCATAACTGCAGGACTATATTCATGAAAATATAATACACTACCAGTTAGCATTATAAATGCACTTAGAGCACTGAGTAGTGGCCAAATACTAGGTTGCAATATATGATAATCATGATTTTTTTTATGTTCCATTTATACTTCCTTTAACATTAGAAAATGTCTTGAGCCTATACAACACTTACGTATCTACATATGGCGAGACTCAATTTAAGGCAACCTTTTCTTCAGGCATCTCTATCTCATAGAAAGTATATGACAGCGTA
>MDTB01039467.1_pt1 | contig 11459 bp, 14 predicted proteins | sample 811161 | NCBI WGS metagenome assembly MDTB01 (sample SAMN05326650, study PRJNA326480) | marine metagenome | isolation source: seawater | place: Mediterranean Sea | collected 2009
TGAAGAAGCTTCTAAACTAGTTCGTCCAAATGGTTCATCCCATCTAGAGCAAACAACAGCAATACTAGTTTTCTTATAAATATCAATAACTTTCTTATGTGAAATAAAACCGTGATTTTTTAAATTTTTGTGTTTAAATTCAATTTTGTCCCTTTGCTCGTCACCTGCAACATTTGCTTTCCAATCTGGATATTTATTTAAAATTTTAATAACAGCTTTTCCAAAAATATCATAGCCTTTTGACTGATTTAATTTTCCAACAAATGTAATTTCCTTTTTTTTGTTTTTGGGATTTATTTTAAATTTTTTAGCTGATTGAAAAACAACTAATAATTTATCGCTGTTAATAAATTTATCGTGCATTCCTTCTAAAAATCTTTTTTTTGACCAGTTACTATTGAAGATTATTTTATAACAATTTCTTAATAAATATTTTCTTTCATTAATTGATTTAGATCCAGTCATTGTTAATGGGTCATTATGAAAATATAAGACTAAATTCTTTTTCCCTAATAATTTTACAATATCTGATAAATAATTAGGCCTATTATGAACTTCGATTAAATCAGAAGGATTGTCTTTTTCAATTTGAATAAATTTTTCAACGTATTGCTTACTTTTACTTTGAAATTTAAAACTTGAAAGAGAGATATTAAAATATCTTATTGCAAATATCTTTTTATAATTGGTATTTCCATAAACAGTAATATTTTTTTTATACTTGCTTAAATTAGCGGTATCTTTAACAAATAATGATACTGCCCCTGGATACATAGGTGAAAAATTTTCTTTATATGGTAATAGTATTGAAATTTTCATTTATTAGTATTTTTAATTATATTCCTTAATGTTCTATTCTTCTTTATATAATATTCTCTCGAAATTGCTTGATTTTTTGTAGTATATTTCTCTTTATAAATTAACTTCCATTTTCTTCCTCGGGTAAATTTAGCTCCTTTGCCAGAATTATGTAACCTGATTCTCTTGGACAAATTTTTAGTATAACCAACATAAGTTTGATTATTTTTGTTTGTCGATTTGAGCATATAGACGTAATAGCTCATACTTTTCTTATTCAATACCTAAGTGTGTATATTTGATATTTAAATAATCTTTTATTGCCATTGAGCCGCCTTCTCTTCCATAACCTGTTTGTTTAATTCCTCCAAAAGGAGCTTCGGCTACTGCAACAACAGGGGTATTTACAGCAACACAGCCTGTTTCCATCAATTCTGACGCGCGATGTGCTTTTTTTAAATTTTTGGTGTAAATATAACTACATAATCCAAGATCATTATTATTTGCTCTATTTATGACTTCATCAAAATCCTTGAAAGAAAGGATTGGCACAAGAGGGCCAAATGGTTCTTCTTTCATAATTGAAAAGTTATCTTTTATATTATTAAAAATAGTAGGTTCGTAAAAAAAACCCTTATTAAAACCTTTAGGTCTTCTGCCACCTAACAAAACATTGCCACCTTCTTTTTTAGTCTTTTCTACAAGTTTTTCAATTCCTTCTAATCTTTGCTTAGTAGTCATCGGGCCTAAAGAAATATTTTTATCCATACCGTTACCAATTTTTAATTTTTTCGTTTTCTCAATCATCAAATTTGTAAAATCATCTTTTTTACTTTCATGTATATAAAATCTACTTGGAGATATACAAACTTGACCATTGTTTCTAAATTTTGCTGATATAGCCATATCTGTTATAATATTTAAATCTACATCATCAAAAACTATAAATGGTGAATGACCGCTTAACTCCATGGTTACTCTTTGAACTTTATCCGCAGCCTGTTTCAAGATTAATTTTCCAACCCTAGTGGATCCAGTTATTGATATTTTTTTTATAATATTTGATTTAATTAGTTCTTCCGAAATCTCTGCAGGATCTCCAGATAATAAATTTATTACTCCTGGGGGTACACCAGCTTCACTACAAATATTAACTAGTTCCATCACACACCCTGGTGTAATAACGTCTGGTTTAACAATTACAGAACATCCAGCCGCTAATGCGGTTGAAATTTTCCTTGATGCTAAAATTATCGGAAAATTCCAAGGTACTAACGCTGCTACAACACCCACTGGCTGATAATAAACGTGTATACGTGTATTTGAAAATCTGCTTTGATTTGTTTCACCGAAAATTCTTTTTGTTTCTTCAGAGTTCCATTCAAAAATATCAGCTGCTGCTTCAACCTCTCCAGGAGATTCTGAAATTGGTTTTCCAACTTCTAATGTTAACCACTTTGATAAAATTTCCTTTTTTTTCCTAATTAATTCAGATATTTTTCTTATAATTTTAGATCGTTCCCATGGTGAATATTTCTTCCAAACCTCTAAACCTTTATTAGCTGAATTAAGAGCTAGCTGTACATCTTTAATATTTGCCTTTGACGCTTTTCCTAAAAGTTCTTCTGTTGCTGGATTAATAACATCGTAAGTTCCATTATCGGAAGATCCTTGCCATTTACCGTTTATAAATTGTCCAAATTTTTCGTACATATTTTTTAAAAAATTAAATTATGGCGGTCCCAAGGGGAATCGAACCCCTCTTTCATGGATGAAAACCATGTGTCCTAACCGATAGACGATGGGACCTCATTTTTTTGATTCTTATTAACAGAAATATCATCGATAATAAACTCTACATTTTTTTCACCTTTCCATTCATTCAAACTCAATTTTCCAGCAATGTTGAAGATATTTCTCTTATTGTTAAGCAAGAATTGGCCAATATCGGTATCATGAGAGTTAAAAGAGATCGTCTTAATCGTTGATCCGTCTTTGGAAACCAGAATTGATTTAACATGGTTTTTTCCAACCACTAAGGACTTTATAACTTTTACGTTTTCTAAAATAAATTTTGGTTCTGGATTTCCAGATCCAAAAGGCGATAGTTTATCTACTTTTTGATAAAAATCATAATTTAAAGCAGATGCTGAAATAAGACAATCTAAATAAAGATTGCCTTTGTCAATTTTGTTATTAATTTTTTGATTAAATTTTTTTATAATATAATCCTTGAACTCTTCGATTTTATTTTCTTCTATCGAAAAACCTCCAGCCATTTTATGTCCACCACCTTTAATCAAAATTTTCTTTTCTAATGCAGCTAAAATTATGGAGCCAATATCAAATCCTAATATTGATCTAGCTGATGCTTTTCCAATGTTATTATTAATAGAAATAATAATAGTTGGTTTATTAAATTTATCTTTTATACGAGATGCAATAATTCCAATGATGCCCTCATGCCAATCATAACCACACAAAACCAAAACTGGATCATTACTATTATTATTTAAAGTATTTAAAACAACATTTAAAAGTTCCTTTTCTAGATTTTTTCTTTCAGAATTAAATTGGTCTAATTCTTTAGCTATCTTAAAACTTTCTTTTGGATTATTATTAAGCAATAAATTTGCTCCATGGGAACATTTTCCTACTCTTCCACCAGCATTTATTCTTGGACCAATTACGTATCCTAAATGATAAGTTGAGGTTTTCGTATCAATTTTACACAAATCAATTAAGGTTTTTAACCCTAAATTTTTTTTTAAATTTATAACTTTTAATCCTTGCTTTACAATTGCTCGGTTTAATCCGACTAAAGGCACTACATCACAAATCGTACCTAATGAAACTAAATCTAGAAAATTAAGTAAATTTGGTTCATCTATTTTTTTTGTGATAAACCAATTAAGTTTTCTTAGTTTTGTATTTATAGCGATTAAAGTCATAAAGCATACCCCTGCTGCACATAAATAATTAAGATTTGACTTATCATCCAATCTATTAGGATTAATTATTGAGTATGCATTTGGTAAATTAATTTCGGATTGATGATGATCTAATACTATAACGTCGATTTTATTTTTATTTGCATAATTTATAGCTTCGTATGAGAGTGTTCCACAGTCGACTGTAATAATTAGATTTACTTTTTTATCTATCAGGCTTTGAAAGCTTTTTATTGAAGGCCCATATCCCTCTAATTTTCTATCTGGTATATATATTTTAAAATTTTGATTTATTTTTTTGAAATAATTACCAATTAAGGCTGTAGAGCTTGCTCCGTCAACATCATAATCACCAAATATTCCAATTGTTTCTTCTGATTGAATAGCGCTAAAGATCCTATCAGTAGTTTTATCCATATCTTTCAAAATGTTAGGGTTAGGTATAATATTTTTAATTGATGGCTTTAAAAAAGACTCTATATAATCTTTCTCTACATTTCTTATAGATAATAATTTAGCTGTAATTTCATCAAGAGAATAATTTTCTTTTAAAAAATTTACGTAATTATTATCAAATTTTTTTAATAGCCATTTTTTTCCAGATAGAGATAAATCTTCCATTATTTTAGATGGTAATTTTTAATCTTTCTGAAAATCTTTAAATCTTTATGTAAAGCAAATGTAGATACTTCATATTTATCACCTAAATCTTTTATTCCGTCGACTATATCTCCGTTTGTTATTGCTGAAGCGCAAAATATAACATCTCCTTTAATCATATCGTCAATATTGTATTTTTTTTTTACGTTTTTTATACCCAGTTTATTTGCCCTCTTTTCTTGTTGGTCATCTAGAACTAATCTTGTTTGAATTTGCCCATCCATACAGGATAACGCAGCTGCAGCTAGCACTCCTTCTGGCCCTCCTCCTATTCCAAGATAAATATCTATATTCGTTTTTGAATCTACAACTGATATCGCACCTGCTACATCTCCATCAGAGATAAATTTAATTTTGACATTTAATTTTTCTAAACTTTTGATAATTTTCTCATGTCTTGGTCTTTTTAAAATACAGGCGGTAATTTTATTTATGCTCTTCTTTTTTGCGTCAGATAACAATTTAATATTTTTTTCTACACTATTGTCTAAATCTAGAAGATTTTTAGGGAGATTTTTTCCTATTGCTATTTTTTCCATATAAGTATCTGGTGCTGAAAATAAATTTCCTTTTTCACATACAGCTAACATTGAAAAAGCATTAGGCAAGTTATTAGCAACAAAGTTGGTACCTTCTAAAGGATCCAAAGCGATATCAAGATTTTGTCCTTTATTTGTTCCAACCTTTTCACCAATATAAAGCATTGGTGCCTCATCCATTTCTCCTTCTCCAATTACAACCAAACCATTCATATCAATTTGGTTAAGCGCATTTCTCATCTTATCTACTGACCCTTTGTCAGCTGCATTTTTATCTCCTTTACCAATAAAAGGAAAAGCACCTATAGCAGCCATTTCAGTAGTTTTAACAAATTTTTTAAAATAATCTTTATCTATAGACATTAACTATTTTCAATTCTTAATAATTTTGGTTTTAGAATTATATAAGACTTTTTAGCTAAAGTTTTCAACGTTTTTTGAATATAACTATCTTTTGATCTGTGAGTAATTATAACAATTGAAGAACTTTTTTTATTTTTATAAGGATTTTGCAAAACCCTCTTAATTGATACTTTGTTATCTGAAAAAGTTTTAGTTACGTCAGTTAATACTCCGTATTTATCTTTCACATTAAGTCTAATATAGGAAGAAAAAAACAAATCTGTAATTTTCCCACTAAAAAACTTTTTTCTTTTTGTATTTGAAATGGCAAAAGGGAATTTAATGTTCCCTCTAATTATAGATGAAATATCTGATACTAAGGCAGACGTAGTTGCAGATGGACCTGCTCCCTCACCTTGAATAATATTCTTTCCGATCGGTTTTCCATCTACTATTACAGCATTTAAAACACCATCAACACCAGCAATGTATGAAGTTTTATCAACTAAAGTGGGATGAACACGTTGAAATATTTTATTATTCAAAACTTCTGAAAATCCTAATAATTTAATTTTATAACCTAATCTATTAGCATTGACGATATCTTCTTCATTTATGTCTTTAATTCCCTCAACATGAATATTTTTACTTATAAATGAATTAAAGCTTAAACATGATAATATTTTAACTTTAGATGCAACATCATCTCCATTAATGTCAGATGAAGGATTAGACTCAGCATAACCAAGTTTAATAGCTTTTTTAATTGTTTCATTAAACGATATATTATACTTGTCCATTGTAGATAAAACATAATTAGAAGTTCCATTAAAAATTCCATAAATACGATTTATTTTATTAGCTATTAAACCCTCTTTAATAGATCTTATTATAGGAACACCACCGCAAACCGCTGCTTCATATTCTAAATTTACATTATTTTTTTCAGCAATTTTTGATAATTCGTCGCCATATTTAGATATTAATGCTTTATTAGCTGTAACAACGTGTTTTTTATTTTTTAAAGCTCCAAAAACTAATTGTTTGGCTGGTCCATCAGAACCACCTATCAATTCAATTATAATATCAACATTTTTCTTTTTCAAAACTTGTTTATAATCACTTAGCCATTGACCCTTTTTAATTTTAATATTTCTTTTTTTGTTCTTATTTCGAGCTGAAACATAAACAATTTTAAAACTAGAGTTATTTTTATTAGAAATATTATCCTTATTTTTATTCAAAAAATTGAATAAATAGGAACCAATGTTACCAAGACCTATAATAGCTATATTATATATTTTTTTTTTCATATTTATTCTCTTAATGAGATATTTGGAAAATCTTTTTCTTTACTAGCTTTAATCAAATAATTAGTTATAGAGTCAATATCACATTTTTCTAGTTTTGTGCAAATATCAAATGAAGGCGTATCTACATTATCAGAGTTTTTAACTTTTTTTTTAATTTCTTTTTTGAGATTGTTGTTTTTTTTAGCAATTTCTATATTTTTTTTATTATTATTACTTTTTAGTTTAGATTTTTGTTCTTTTTTTCTTAATTCATTTTTTTTAATTTTAATTTCTTCTTTTGAAAGTTTCTTTACAATTTTTTTATTATTATTTTTAAAGACTTTTATATCTCTTTTTTTTTCACCTAAATTGAGATCAACTAAATCAAAACTAGATTTTTTTTCTTTAGAAATAATTTGGACCTCAATAGTCAAATTTTCTTCAAAATATTGCTTAGCTTCAATTTTATTAATACATTCATGATCCCCACATATAAGAATACTCTGTTGCTTAGAGCATGCGCTCATAAAAACAATTATGACAAAAAGTAAATATTTCATTTTAAACCTGAGTTTTCTTTAAAGTTATATAATAAGTTCATATTTTGGATAGCTTGACCAGCTGCTCCTTTTATCAAATTGTCAATTGCTGAAAATATTACAATTTTATTCTTAACCCTCGTTTGGCAAACTGATATGTCGCAAAAATTAGTCTGGAGAACATTGCCTGTACCTATTTCAGTATTAGGTTTATATACATTGATAAAATAACTATTTTTATAATAGGACTTTAGAGTATTTACAATCCTGCTTAGTGAAACATTTTTTTTTTTATTTATATAGATTGATGAGAGTATACCTCTAAAACTAGGTATAAGGTGAGGGTTAAATGTATATATAATATTTTTTGATATTTTTTTAAATTCTTGATCTATTTCCGCGATATGTCTATGATTTTTAACAGAATAAGCATATGTAGATAAGTAAAAATTTTTAAATTTAAATTTAGATTTATAGTTCTTGCCCGCACCAGAATATCCAGATTTAGAGTCTATTGTTATGTTTTTTAAATCAATAAGTTTTTTTTTAATAGTGGTATCAATGGAATTTGTATTGATGTTGGATAGCACCCTGGATTTGCAACAATTCTAAAATTTTTTACACTTTTTCCCTTTAATTCAGAGACTGAATATATTGATTTTTTTATTAAGCTTTTTGCTTTATGTTTTTTAAAATAAATGTTTTGATACTTAAATTCGTTTTCTAATCTAAAATCTGCTGATAAGTCAATAAATTTTAAATTTGCATATTTTTTATAAAGTTTTTTAATTAGTTTTTGTGCTTCTCCATTAGGTAAAGATAGAAAAAGTAAATCAATTTTTTTCCAATTAACTGAGGTGATTTTTGTGATTTTGGGTAATTTTTTTTTTATTCTTTTATCAAAGAAATTTATTTGTTTACCTAGATTTTTTTGCGCACAGAGATAACTTATTTTAATATGAGGATGCTTTGATAAAAGATGTGCTAAATCCAAACCTACATACCCAGTTGCTCCGGCCACAACTACTCTAATACTATTTTTAGTCATAAATAACTTATACCACTAAATTGAGATTTTTAAATTAAATGATTTATCTTTTAGAAAATTGGAAACTTCTTCGAGCTTTTCTATGGCCATATTTTTTTCTTTCGACCACTCTCGAGTCTCTAGTAGTAAGTTTATCTTTTTTTAAATATTTTTTTAAATTTTCATCATGTGAAATTAATGCTCTCGAGATACCTAAAATTATTGCACCAGCTTGACCCGATAGTCCACCGCCTCTTACTGAGCATCTAACATCATAATTATTAATTACCTTTGTTATTTCAAGAGGTCTTGTAACAATAAGCTGATGAACAGGTCTTTTAAAATAATCACCCATATTTTTACCGTTAACATAAATTTTTCCGGTTCCTTTTTTAACCCATACTTTAGCTATTGATTTTTTTCTTCTACCAGTAGAGTACTTGCTATCTTTAAAATCGAGTTTAATTTTTTTTGTCTTTTCTTTATTAAATGAAGTTTGTTCCATTAGTTTTTAATAATATTTTTTTTGTTTAAACTATTTAAATCTACTAATTTAGGATTTTGATTTTGATGTGGGTGAGTTAAGCCTTTATAAATTTTAAGTTTAGTTAATTGCTTTTTTGCAAGAGGTCCTCCTGGGAGCATTCTTTTTACGGCCAATTTTAAAATATCTTGTGATTTATTTTTTTCTGATAAAGACTCAGGAGTTGAAATTTTAATACCACCTGGATGACCTGTATGCCTATAATACTTTTTATTCGTAAATTTTTTTCCGCTGAATTTAATTTTATCAATATTTGTAACTACAACAAAATCACCATTATCCATGTGAGGATTATATGTTGGCTTATTTTTACCTCTTAACACAATAGAAATAAATGCTGCTAATCTTCCTACGGCTGCGTTTTCTGCATTTATCAAATACCAATCTTGTTTAATTTCTTTTTTTTTTATAAATGGTGTCATTTAAACGGGATAACTACTAATAAAAAATCAAAAAGTCAATTTCTTTATGATAATTTATAGTTAAGATTAAGAACAGTAATTACCAAAATTACACTAGTAATTTGGTGAAAGGATGCAAGGTAAACATTTAACCCACTTATTAGAGTTAAAATACCTAAAAAAACTTGTAAAAATAATATAAAAAATACCAATAAATAATTTTTTAAAAACTTTGTTTCTTTATTGATTAACATTTTTATTCCCATGAAAAAAGTAAAGCAAATTATTAGATAAGCAACAATTCTATGTAAAAACTGTACAAAACTTTGATTATTAAATAAATAAATTAAACTATTTTGAAAAATATTTATATCATCTGGGAAATAAGTAAGATTCATTTTCGGCCAAGTTTGATATATTAAACCAGCATCTAAACCTGACACAAAAGCTCCAAGAATGATTTGAAACATAATAAGAAAAAATAAAATTTTAGTCATTATATTTTTTAAATTAAAAAAAACTTTGTGTTTATAATTTATATGATTTAAATAATTCCAAGTTAATAAAGAAATAATTATGAATGCTAAAAATAAGTGAGCTGAAAGTCTGTAATGACTAACAGAAGTATTCACAACTAATCCACTTTTAACCATATACCACCCCATCAAACCTTGGGCACAAATTAGAAAGAAAATAAAATATAAAATTATTAACATTTTATTATCTATGACTTTAGTAATTGAAAAAAAAATTAAAGGTAAAATGAACATTAATCCAATTATTCTGCCTAACAGTCTATGAAAATATTCCCAATAATAAATAACTTTAAATTCTTCCATATTCATGTTCGGATAGACCAATTCAAATTGGGGAATTTCTTTGTATAAGTTAAAATAAGAGGTCCAAGTCTCTGAAGATAACGGGGGAAGAATACCTTTAAATAGTTCCCACTCTGTAATTGATAAACCTGAGTCTGTAAGTCTTGTGAGACCCCCAACCATAATCATCAAAAAGACTAATATTATCATCGTAATAAACCAGATCTTAATTAATAAATGATAATTTATTTTTTTATTATCCATTATATAGATATATAATTATTGAACGAAATCTCATATAATATTTATGTCGCTATGAAAAATATTGAATTACTCAAAATTAGAAAAAAATTAGATAAATTAGACAATGATTTTTTATCACTTATTAAAAAAAGGACTAATTTAGTAAATAAGGTTCTTTTAACAAAGAAATATAAAAATCAAATAGTTGACAAAAAAAGAATTAAAAAAATATTAAGAAATATTAAAATTAAATCTCAAAGAAGAAATTTAGATGCAAGAATTACAAATGAAATTTGGAAATCAATGATAAGAGCTTATATTAAATATGAGTTTAGAAACTTTAGAAAATAGTCTTATTTACTATGTGGCGGCAATTTTTTTTCAATAAAAAATTCATGCTTTCTCGTATTAGGATTGTATTTTTTTATTCTTAATTTTACTTTTGCTTTTTCACCTTTTGTGGGTTTTTTTGCGTAATAAATAAAAGCACTATCTGCATTACTCTCAGGCACCATTCTAACTTTCAAGTGTGTTTTTTTAGCCATAGTTTTTTAATCCCTTTATTTTTTTTAAAATATTAGTTGATCTATTTTTGATGCTGTTTTTTAAATAATCTTTTTCTATATTATTTCTGATAGTGCCGTCAATATTTTTTTTTCTTCTTAAAATTTGTTTTGCCCCTTTTATTGTTAAGCCTTTATCTTTAAGCAAATATTTAATATATGATATCTTATCAACCTGTCTCTTATCATAATAACGTCTATTGCCCTTTAATATTATAGGCTTTATTCCGCTAAACTCCTTTTCCCAAAACCTAAGAATATAATTGGCTGGTTTACCTGTTTTTTTGTTAATTAATTCTAATTTAACAGATAGTTCAGATATATCTAAATAGTCTTTATCCATTTTACATTTAATTAATTTTTTGTTTTAACTTTTCAGACACTTTAAATTTAACAACGTTTCTTGAACTAATTTCGAATACTTGTTGCGTTTTTGGGTTTCTACCTTCTCTATGTTTTTTGTGATAGATGTTAAAAGAACCAAAATTTTTAATATTTATTTTTTGTTGCTGAACAAGTGTCTCTGTGAGTATATCAATTAAATTATTAATAATTTCTTGTATGTTTTTGGATGAAAGACCTATGGATGCCTTAACATTTTCTATAATTTCTTTTTTACCTATATTCTGTTTAAATTTTGTTATCATTGAGATGATTTAAATTATCTTTAATTTGACTCATTAAATTCCCTTTAACTATTTTATAACATAAATTAATAGAATGATAAAATCCTATAGAATCA
>MDTB01149758.1_pt1 | contig 11459 bp, 5 predicted proteins | sample 811161 | NCBI WGS metagenome assembly MDTB01 (sample SAMN05326650, study PRJNA326480) | marine metagenome | isolation source: seawater | place: Mediterranean Sea | collected 2009
CAAGCTAGAGCATTAGCTGAGATTATAAATAAACGATTTGGTAAAGGAAACATTAATGACATAAGAGCAGAAGGTAATCCTATACCTATGAACTTTAAAGTACCTAAAAGAGGTACACCATTTGCTAATAAAGATACAACTACTATGGAACTCATACTTCAAGGTAAAAGAACTTCTACTTCAAGAACCCTTGCTGGCTATGGAGACAACGCTCCTGAAGTAGGACAGATAAGATTGTTTGAAGATAGACAAGGTAGAAAAGCTATGGTAAGAATTACCAAAGTAGAACTTATAGATAGAGATTTATTTATTAACCCTGATAAAGAAGCTTTAGCTAGAGAGATTGCAAAGAAAGAAGGATACACTTTTGAGTATTACAAAGAACGAATTGGTAATAAATCTTCTAAAACAAATTGGGTTCGTATTGAATATGAACTTGCAGGACCAAACAATGTTATTAATGACTTAAAAGATGTAGCAAGTATGAATGCACTCAAAGATGATTTCTTAGAACAAGTAATGCCTGAAGCTACTCTTGACAGACTTGACCCTGAGATGGAAGTCTTAGTAAAAGAACTTAACAGTGGTGGTCAAGAAGGTATAGACTTCTTAGGGTTACAAGTAGCAGATGAATTAGGAATACCTACTGGTGGTGTTGGTATGCCTGGTCTTACACAGAAAACTTTTAAAGATGGTAGATACGATGGAAACGCAGGACAACTTCTTAAATACAATGTTCAAGATTCTATTGATATGGCTATAGAAGAAACAAAAAATCAATTAGCTAAATTATCAGATAAGATATTAAAGAATGCATCAGGTGGTAGATATTTAGATTCTCCTAATATGGAAAAATATTTAACTTTACCTGAGATAAAAAGATTTCAACAATTAACTAGAGATAGAGAAATATTAAGAGCTAAAGGTGAAGAGTTAAGTACAACAGCTTTAAATGATTTAAAAGCTTTAGATATTAAAAGGCGTGGTGGTTTAAAACAATTTAAAAAAGGTGAAGATTCGCAAAAAGCTATCAATGACTACATTGCTTCTGTAAAAACTAATGGTGGTACTCAGTCAATATTAGATAGGTCGTGGAGATTAGAAGATGAAATGTTAGCTTTACAAAATAAAATAAAACAAGCTAAAGAAAATTTGCTAGAAAAAGGTGTATTACCTGACAACCCTACTGATGTTCAAATACAAACTTTACTTAAAAATGCAGAGATTGCAGATACAGCTTTACAAAAAATAAATGTAAAACTTGAAGGTAAAACTTTTAGAGGACAAACTCAAGAAGGTAAGCGTATTAGGGAAAGGTCAATACCAAGTAAAGACCTAGAAGGATTATTAAATCCTAACAAAACAATACAAGAATCTTTAGATGAACTTAAGTTTAAAAGAAAAGCTATAGACTTTTTAACTAACAAATCTGTTGTTTATAAAATGGAAAATACAAGTATGGTGGTTGTTAGATATCTCAAAGGACAAACAGACAATGGTATGAATCCTGAACTAAATACTCCGCTAAAACTTAAAGAATTTTTTGAAAAAGAATATGGTTATACAGGAAAGATAGGAAAAATAGTTAGAGAGATTGATTATGATGATTTTGATATTAAAGGGTATAGAGATTATGTAGATGAAGGTGGAGAACTAATAGCTAACTTACAAGTTAAATTAAACAAAACTAGAGAACAGTGGAATAAATTAGAAGCTATAAAAGGATATCAAGGTAATGATGCATCAAGGTATGTAGAATTATCAGACACTTTAAGAGAGTTAGAGTTAGGTGATTTAGGTGGTATAAAACCAAAGCCAAGCCATTACAGAATGAGAACTATGGCTAATGTAGATAACACAGATGTAACCATAGTTGCATTTAGTAAAAATAATATTTTAAAAGATACAGGAACAGCTAAAACAATATTCTATGCATCAAGAGGTAAATGGCTAGGTGATGAGTGGAAGAAGTTAATACAAGACAATATAGACAAATATGATACTGGTGTGTTTACTAAAAGTAATAACAAACCTCTTATTCTTATTAACTTAGATAATCCGCAACTAACAGATGATTTTATTTTAGAGGCACAGAACTTTCTAAAAGGTAAAAAGGTTAATATTGCAGGACCAAGCTCTTACAATAACAAAGAAGTATTAGAACAAGTATTAAGACCATTGTTCCTTAAAAGTAAAACACCTTTAAAGAAAACTAAAAAGGGTGCAAAGATGATTGACAATGCAAGAGTTACACCACAACAGATACTTAGTTTCTTTGAAGATAAAGTACAGAACTATGAGACTATGGACAGAATTAGCTCTGAGCTGTTTAAGGAAGCTCAGATAGAGGATATAGCTAAGATTAAGGGAAGACCTACTGCACAGCTAATTGCAGAGTATCTAGGTACAGATGCTATACCAATGCCTGATGCAAGGTTGTTCTTAAGAGTATATTCTCCTGCTAGAGAGTTTTGGATGAGGGCTTCAGGTAAAGGTAAATTAATACCTAAGAGACTTGCAGGATTACAGGGTGATGAGATTATTGCATCAGAGTTTGAAAGAGAACTAGCTAAACCTGTTGCTAGATTATATGAACTTACAACTAAAGACCAAAAGAGTACATCAGAAACTGCAGAGCTTATGGTTAGAAATGCTAGAAGAAGATTTAAATTAACTAAGAACGAAGAAGATAAAGTTGTTAGAGAACTTACTGCAGGTTATTTAAATACTCTTGGTGACTACTACATGAACAAAGCTTGGAAGCCAGCAATACTTCTTAGAGCTGCTTGGACATCTAGAGTTGTAGGTGAAGAGCAGATTCGTATGTGGCAAGATGAACTTGACAATGTATTTAGTCATCCATTATCTGCGTTTGCTTGGATTATGGGTAAGGATAAAAGAAGACTTGCACATAAGTTTAGAGGATATGATGAAGATGAATTTGCAGAGAGACTAATTGCAAAAGGTGTGTATGACATTAAAGGTGACACTATAGGAGATAGTATTGCACATGGTGCTGCTATGACTAAGACACATGGTGGTGTATTAGACCCAACTGTATTAACTAGAAAAGGTTCATTCATAGAAGTAAATAAAACAGATGATGCTTTCTTTGGTGGTGGTTCTGCAGAGATTATACAGTTAGGTGATGACCCTATAGCGGCAGAGATAGCATTTAGACTTACAGGATTTAACGGAACATTTAGAGGCGAGTTAATTTCTATGAAGAAATTTACACCTGGCATTGTGAAAAACAATCCTAATAAAATCTTTGTCTTTGGTGATAACTTAGCTAGAACAGGTAAAGCAGGTCAAGCTATAATAAGAGATGAGCCTAATATTATAGGTGTTCCTACAAAGATATCTCCTAGAAAGTTTTTTAGTGATGATAACTTTGATGAAGCAGTAGAAGCAATAGATGAAGCATTTTTAAAGATAGATGAAGCAAGAGGTCTTGGTAAAGTAGTTGTATTACCTGAAGATGGTTTAGGTACAGGTCTTGCACAGCTAGAAGAAAAAGCTCCAAGAATAAATAATTACTTACAAAGAAAACTTAAAGCATTAAAAGAAGAACAAACTGAAGCAGTATTAGAAGAAACAGTATCTGCAGAAGATGCTATAAAAAGTATTAAAGATGATTTTTGGGAGGGCGACCTAAGAGGTTGGAGAGAGTCTGTAACTTATGGTGCTGATGAAGTAGGTAAGTATCAAAAGATAAGAATGCTTACAGATAGAAAAGCTGCTGATGCATATATTGATAGCGTTGTTTCTAGAATACATTACAAGACTGGTGGACACTTTGATACCTATGAAGTATTTCCTGATGGAACAGAAACATTGTTACATAAATCTAATGGTGACTCTAAAGCTATATCAAGAAAATCTCCTACAAGTATTATTGAACATAGAATAACAATACCTGGTGATGAAGAATTAATTAGACATATTGCATTTGGTAAACAGATACAATCAACTAGAGACTTAATACCTAGAGGTAAGCCAGGTAAATTAAAACTAGGTGTAGATGCTGATGGTAACCCTATTGAAATAACTTGGGGTAGAAACCAAACATTAGATGACCATAGAACTTATAAAGGTTATTTAAGAAAAATAGATGAGCAAAGAAAAATATTTGATGAAGCTCATGTAATGAAGAAGTCTACCTACGATATGAATGCAGAGACAGTTAGTAAGTATGACCAAATCATAGAGAATATGTTTACTACATTTATGGCTGTACCTACTAACAGATTATCTAGGTCATCTGCATTTAGACAGTATTACTGGAGATTTATAGAAGAAAATGGTGCATATTATAATAATGAACTAAAGAATCAAATAATAGGTATAGCTAAAGAACCTTCATCTAAGTGGGTAAAGAACTCTGCAGGTACAGCAAAGATACTTAAGGGAACTAAACAAATAGCAGATGCTGATTCTATATTAGGAATAGAAAACCTAAATGAGTTAGATGAAGCAGCTAAGGCTTATGCATTACACGAAACTAAAAGACTTCTATACGATTTAAATAAACGACATGTAGTCTCAGATATGTTAAGACTTGCATTCCCATTCGCAGAAGTTTATCAAGAGATTATAGGTACTTGGTCAAGATTAATTAACCAACAGAAAGCATTGTCTGCTCGAAAGATACAGCGTGTAGTTCAAGGTGCTAGAGGTACAGGTGAAGAAGGAGAAGAAGGTTTCTTCCATACTGATGAGATGTCAGGAGAAGAAATGTTTTTCTTCCCTGGTACTGAGTTACTAACTAGCTGGATGTTTGGAGAAGATGAAGATAGGTTATTAACTAATCCTGTAACAGGAGACCCAATGGAAGCACCTGATGTAAGAGTTAAACTAGAAGGTTACTCATCATCACTTAACATGGTCGCAGGTAATCCTGTTCCTGGTTTAGGTCCTTTGGTAGCAGTACCAGCAGCTAAGTTACTTCCTGATACAGAAATTATTGACAAGTTATTCTTTCCATATGGTAGAGAAGAAGGCTCTGCACTAAGTCCATATACATTCTTAGAGCAAACAATACCTTCTTGGTTAAAGAAAGTATTAAGTATAGGTAACATTAGTTCTCCTGAAATAAAGAGAACATATGCTAATACATACAAAGATGTTCTTAGAATGTTAGTTACTACTGGTTTGTTTGATGATTCTACTAAAGCTAAACAACAAGATGCTATGAGAAAAGCTGAGGAGATAGCTACAAAGATGACTTGGATTAGAGCTGCTGTTCAGTTCGCAGCACCTACAGGTGCAGTAGTTAGGTATGAAATAGAAACTACTCCTGGTGGTGCATTGTATTTAGACCCAGCAGAGTTTAATGAAAGTGACCCTGATGGTTATTACTTTGGTATGTCTGTATTTGCAGATGCATATTATAGAATATTATCTAAATACAAAGGTGACCAGTTAGCTGCAACAACAGAGTTTGTTAATCAGTTTGGTATTGACCCTACAGCATTGCTTACATCTAAATCAAAAGAAGTACAAAAGCGTTCTTATACAGAAGTTGGTGGTAGGTTTACAAGACAGAACCAAGAAGTATTAGATAGATATCCTAACATTGGATACTATGTATTCCCTGATAATCCACTAGATGAGTTTGATTTTAATTCCTGGGCAGATTCTTTTGCAGAAAGAGATAGAATAGAACTATCAGAAGATGAATATGTATCTGCAATTAGAAATGCACAAGGTAGATTATCTTATGAATATCAGAGAAGATTATTGTTTGATACACCTGCATACGCAAATGTTCCTAGTCAAAACAAGTTTGAGATGTTAACTGCTATAAGACAAGCATTGATACAAGAGTATCCTGGTTATGGTGTAACCTCTACAGTTCCTACATCAATGGATGTTGCTGCAAAGATTAGAGAGTTTGAAGATATGATTGCACAAGATGGTAATACTAAAGTTAAATTACCTGATGGTAGAAGTGTTGAATTATCTAAACTACCTGCAGTAGAAGGTGCATTAGTTTATATGCAGGAAAGAAACAGGCTTTTGTCAGAAGCTAGACTTGTGCTTGGAAGTAATGTATCATTACAGAGAGAACAACTGAGTGGAGCAAGAGCTAGATTAAGGCAATTATCTCAAGAGTTATTTGCCCAGTATCCTGACTTTTACTATGTGTATCTAGATTTGTTTAAGTATGAAGTTGAAGAAGAGTTTACAGATACGACATTGTACGGAGGTAACTCTTAATGGATAGAGAAGAAAAAAGATATCAAGAGATTGGGTTTACTGTTAGAACCATAATGGATGCAGTTAAAAATGGTTTTATTGCATTTGATAAAAAAATAATAGAAGGTTTTTTTCCATCACCTCCACCTGATGAAATAGTAGAAAGTATATTAAATTTAATTGAAAAAGGTTCGGAAACAAAAGCTATACAAGCTATAGCTAACTTTATAGTTCCTGATGCTGCAACAAGAGAACGAAGAAAGAAAATAACTTCTGCATTTGTTTCAGGTTTAACTGGACAAGAACCTGATGCAATTACTGTTGATTTAGATGAAATAGATGCTTATAGAGAAGCAGATGCTGCTTACGCTGAAGCTATAGGAGAAAGACAATATGAACTTTACACATCAAAAGGTAGAAGACCTGTAGTAACAGAGGAAGGATTAGCAGATGCTGCTTGGGCTAAGTATAAAGAAACAGGAGATGCGGAAGCATTAATAGATGCATTATCAAGAGTTGAATTAAAAGAATTTGAAACTGAGGGTGTTCCTTCTTTTGCTCAAAGATATACATCAGGACAATTGCAGTTCTACGGATTACAAGATGATTTACAATTAGCTAACTTTAGAGAAGCTGCAGGTAACCAAAACCTTACACCAATATTTAATTTTGGTATAGCATCTACATTCTTAGCAGGTATGGATGCAGGAAGAATAGCCAATGTTCAGGACAAGCTTATGAGAGCTGGTTTCTTACAGCCAGGTTCATATGTGCCTGGTGTTGTTGGTGCAGTAGGTGTAGGGAATGAAGATAATACTATAGAAGCATTAGAAGCATCATTTAGTTACTTCAATACAAAGCCTGAGTATGCATTAGATGTAAATGATTTAAGAGAGATAAACGAGTTATCAGGTGGAGAAGAAGGTGTGTTCTTAGGATTTATGAGAAACTACTTTGAAGAGATTGTTGAAGAAGTAAGTATTAGAGATATAAATCCTATCATTACAGCACCTACTCTTATAGCACAAGCTAACCCTGAGTTCTTGAAGTTTAATGTAAATCAAACAGTTAGAGATACTATTGGTGCTAATCCTAGCATTAGAGATTATGAAGTTATATACAACTGGGCATCAGGAGAAATAGAAAAACTTAGTGCTGCATATGCAGAATCACAAAAGGTTTATGAACAAGCTAGAGTTGATGTTGCCGCACAGGCACATCAAGATAGAGTTGCAGGTACAGAAGAAGAGTATTATTTATTACCACCAGCAATGTCTGATGATGATGTATCAGCAGCATTTGCTACAGGTTTAGATGAGTTTGTGTATAATTACTTCAAACCAATGCTAGACCAAGGTAAAGAAGACCAAGCTTATCAACAAGGATTAGGTGTGGCTATAGCGAGTTTAAGTAAGTAATGGATAAACAAGATTTAGAAACTTTAGTAAACAGACTAAGACAACTACAAGTAGAAGATAAATACATACCTGCTTTAGTTATGACTGCTTACTATGAATCTAATTTAAGTTACGATGCAGTTAATACAAACAAAGATGGAACAAAAGATATAGGTTTCTTTCAAATAAACGCTGCTAGTTTTTATGATAAAAAAGGTAACCCTGACCCAACACTTAAAAGATTTTTTGCAACTATGGGTGATAGAGAAGAATTTACACAAGATGCATTTGAAGATAAGTTGTTAGGTGAAAAGTATAATACAGCATTTGCTGCACACATAATCAAGGACTTTCACGAGCATAGTAGTAAAGACCCATTTGGTAAATGGACTGCATACACACAATATGTCAGACCATTTCTACAAGGAGACCCAATACCCAACAAGTCACTGAGAGAAAAAGTTAATGGTATAGGAGCTTATATGGATTCTTATTTATATATACACGAATTACAAGAAAAAAGAAATCTTAAAAAAGCTTTTAGTAATCCTAAAGTAAAAGTATTAGATGGATTTATGGGAAAAATTAAGGCAAATCAATGACAACTAAATCATGGAAGTATTCAGATAAACCTACACCTGATTTAATTTATTATGATGTAGATACAGGTAAGTATTACTACTTATACAATGCAGGAGACTTTGTATCAGATGAAGAAGAAGTTTACATTTCTTACGATGTAGGTACACAAAAGCCTAGAGGTTTAACAAATGACAGAGTTATACCTGATATTGCAACTACAGCACCAGGTATATTGCTAGGTCATACTGCACTTACTGCATCACAGATATCATCACAATACAATGATATGGATGACTTTAACCCTGCAGAAATCTTTGAAGAAACAATAGAACTATATTCAGACTATGCACCTTGGTTTTATGAAGTAGTAAAAGATGAGGAAGGTAATGTAACTTCTGCTCCTGGTATGTCTTTGTTATTAGAACACCTATGGTTAAACAGACCAATAGATGAGAATGACCCAAGACTAAAAGATTTAAAGATGCCTTACACGGTAGGACAAATACAGTTTATAAATGCTGGTGGGTTAAAGAATAATGATTACGATACTAATGCTAGGTTAAGAGAACTTAGAGATGGTAAGACAGAAGAAGTAAACGCTACACTTACAAAGATTGGTATTGATGTAGATGACTTTGTTAATACTAACTTTGATGGATACCAAAACTTAATAGAGGTTTACACAAAAGGATATCTTAACTCTGCTAACATAGATGACTTTCTAAAACACTATACAGGTATAGAAACATTAGCATCATCAGACTCTAGGTATTTATCTTTTAAAAATATTATAGAAGAACAAGTAGATGGTGAAGTAAAACTAGAGCTAGGCTCATTAGATTTTAGAAAATCAAAAACTGCAGAGAGATTAGGGATTAGATATTTAGGACAACTTAAATATAATACACTTGATGAAGACACAAAAAAAGAAATATCATACTTAGTATCTACAGACCAACAAGATTCTGCAGAAGAAAAGCTACAAAGTATATTTGATAGTGACCCATACTTCGAAAGATTTGCTGGAAAAGGTCTTAACTATGGACAAGTAATAGGACCATTTAAACAATTATACACTTCTATTTTTGGAGATGCACCTGATGAAACAGATACATTTCTATATGAGATGGTAGGTTTAGGTTTTCAAGATGCTGGAAAAGCTATGAGACAAAAAGCATTAGAAACAGGTAATCAATACTTTGGAAGAACAGTTGCTACAGCCATGAACCAAGGCTTAGGTGGTAATGTGATAAGGGGAATATAATGGCAATATTAAAATATTATAGAAAAGACGCACTTACTCCTATAGAAGTTGATGATAGTAATACAGATTTTATAGCACAATTAGAAAAAGATGGGTATACACAAGATGAGCAAAAAGCTATATCTGAATCTGCAAACCTAGGTGGAACTAATTACACAGGAACTGCAGCAGATACCACTACATCTAGTACCACTACATCTAGTGGGTATACAGCAGAACAAGCACAAGTGCTTATGCCTTGGCTTACAAAACTTGCACCAGTAGAAGGAAGAAAACTTATTGATGAGTATGTGCAAGGTTACATCGAAACAGGGGAAGCTACATTTGCATTAGCAAAAATGAGAAGTAGTGATAGTTATGAGAAGGTATTTACAGGTATAACTAGAGATGATGGTTCTTTAAGAATGACAGAAGCACAGTATCTACAAAGCAAAGAAGCTGTGCTTATACACTTCAATGAGTTTGGTGTAGGTGGATATGGTAGCCAAGTTATTGATGGATTGTTTCCTGAGTTAGTAGCCAATAATGTATCTCCTGATGAGATAGCATCACGGCTATCAATTGCAGATAGACAGTTAAGTAATTTATCAGCAGAACAAAAAAGAAATGTATTGTCTGCTTATGAACAATACTATTCTACAGAACTAGGTGAAGCTATACAGTTAGATGATGCTGCACTTATACCTCTAGTTATAGACCCTGAAATAAACTCACAGATATTAAATAGACAACTTAATGTTGCAAGAATAGGTAATCAATATCAGCAAGTTGCTGGTGTTGAAGGTAGCAGGACTACTATTGAAAGTTTAGTAGGTGCAGGGTTACAGGCATCTGAAGCACAGAGAACATTTCAAGCTGCTGTAGATAGAGCTTTGGTTAGTTCTAGGTTAGCTAGAAGACAAAACAGAACTGATTCTCCTACATCTTTAGATATATTACAAGCTCAATATTTAGGAGACTTAGAAACACAACAAGAACTGCAAGCCATTGAAGCTCAGAACATATCAGAATCTACTGCACAGTTAGGTGCAAGAAAAACTGGAGAAGGTTCTGTTATTGGCTTGACAGAACAATAATTGTGGTATACTACATATAGTGCCTGGCAGGATACGGCACACTAAATATAGGGCTGCACTGCGATAACATTGCCAAGGTGTGTTATCTGTCATTCATAAATCCTTGTGTAAAATTCCTTTTAATTACCTAGCGATTAATGTTATAGGATTATTTATATGCTAGAGAAGATGGAGAAAATAATGGAAGAAAACACAGAACAAATAGAAGATACTACAGTTGAGGAAGATTCATCTGATGGTATTAAACAACTTAGAGAAGAGTACAAAAAGCTAAAGGCTGAGAATAAAGAGTTCAAAGCCAATGCCATGAATAACGCATTAAGTTCTTTAGGACTTACTGCTGATAAGGGATTAGGAAAAGCTGTTACAAAACTCTATGATGGTGAAGTAACTGTAGATGCAATTAAAGACTTTGTAGCTCAAGAGTTCGGAGAAGTTAGTAGTTCCGAACAACCTAGCCAAGATGTTGTTTCAAATGTAGTAGAAGCTCAATCTAGAGTTGAACAACTCAATAAGATTGGTGTAAATGCAGAACCACAAGATGTTTCTGCAGAATTTATAAAGTTTGTGAGAAGTTCCGAAACAAAACCAGGTGACTCTATTAACGCAAAATTGCGTATGATGGAAACCCTGAAAGAACAAAATAAGTAATAATTTATAGGAGAAGATAAAAATGGCAGACATATCGTTAACAAATAGTACGATTTATGCACAAAACATTAATAACTTCACTGGTGAATTGTTTAAAGTCGGTGGTCAAAGAACACCTTTGCTTTCTGCAGTTGGTGGTTTGAATGGCGGTAAAGTATTAAACTCTACATTTTGGCAAGTCCAAGTAGAAGATAATGCAACTGTTAGTTCAGAACCAACTAAAGGACAAGAAGGTTCTACACCTACAGAATACCTTGGAAGAGACAGAGCTGCATACACATATGTAAC
>MDTB01228484.1_pt1 | contig 11459 bp, 11 predicted proteins | sample 811161 | NCBI WGS metagenome assembly MDTB01 (sample SAMN05326650, study PRJNA326480) | marine metagenome | isolation source: seawater | place: Mediterranean Sea | collected 2009
CCTTGTGATGTGCTACTGGGAGAATCGCATTCTTGAGTATGCCATTGCATATTTCAACGATGTAGGCGTTGATATCAATACATTGATGTTTGACGGTATCATGGTATCCGAATGGGGGTGGCGTGGTGAGGAAGGCAATGAGGTTGAAGGTCGTTATCCACTCAAAAAGGAAGATGCCGATAAACACTTGAAGATGTTGAACTTGATTGTAAAGAAATGTCTTGGTATCGACATGGCATGGGATGTAAAATCACAGGACGATGAAAGGGTAAAGATTCCTGATGATTACAATCCAGATTCAATGCTTCCTATGTTTGATGAAATTGTTGATGATTTCAACAAGTCAAACAAGAAAGTTGCTGAAAATTACCTCACGCTATATGAAGATGGAACATACGCATTCCGTAAGCGGGATGTATTCAGCGCATACCACTGGCATCGATACATCTACAAGGCTACCAAAGAAGATGAAAGAGACCATTTCGTAAATGAATGGCTTCATAACTATCCTGATATTATACAAGTGTATTATGAACGAGCACGGGAGTATCCACCAGGTGGCGGTGAAAGAAGTATTTGTCCACATGACCATTTGAATCTGTGGACGCCGTTTGACTACGAACGGTGGCAAGGAACAATCAACCCAGACGGAACCGTATACGAATACAATCAGGAGTATGCTGATATGTTGGAATCTATTGAACAAAATGCATATTGGTTGAGAATTTTAAAATCTTCTTAATATATAAAGATGAGTATTCCGAAGAAGTATTTACCAGATACTTTAACCAAAGAAGACAAAGCGAAACAGAAGAAATCTATTGAAGAAGGAACAGACCGTCCAAAGGTAGATTCATACAAGTCCAAACGGAGTAAGTTCGTTGTAGCATTTGAAAAGAAGTATGATACAGTTATAACTGATGATGAGTTCATTTCAAAGAACATAATAAGTAAAGAAGGAATCAAACAGATACTTGCAAAGGGAATGGCAGCATATTACAGTTCAGGAAGCAGACCTAATCAAACGAAAGAGAGTTGGGCGAGAAGCCGCCTTGCATCTGTCATAATGAACGGGAAAGCCCGTGAAGTGGACAGAAAGATATGGGATAAGTATAAGAAGGACAAAGCATAGACACTTATAATCATACTTGTAGGACAATAAAACGACGAAAAACCCTCAAAAAGACACTAAAACCCATTAGAACATATTTGCGCAAATAGGGTTCATATGCTTTTTCTATTGATTTAGGACAAAAAATACTATAATGGACATATTTATGACGATTATAGTATCATTTACTGTCATTTTGCTGTCAAGGTGTATATTACATTGTCCTTCTTGTATACATGTTCTGTCCTTACTTCTTTCCTTTCATTTTTTTTTTCCATAGCCTTAATAAGACCAGGAGGTAGTTTGGCTCTCTGTTTAGCCGTAATCTTTTTCGGAGCGGGAGGCGCTTTCTTTTTATCCTTGTGCTCTGGCATTGCTTTTATAATATAACACAGAAAAAAAAATGCTAAATATTTAATATTCAAATACTAAACATAACTGTGCCTCCGCTGTGTCTTGTTGTAGTTGAGCAGACCCTGCAATTTCAGTTCCTACAATAGCAATCTCTTCACCTGCTTCTATCTCATATGGTGTATCAAATGTCACTGCAGTCGACGGAAATGAACCATTAAAATTAGCATTCCATACGAACATCACATCACCGAACTGTGTGGCGTTTGTAAGTGTTGGTGGTAAACCCGAATTTACTTTATACATCCTTACATCCCATGAATCACCAAGATTACATTGGAATGATGAAGTCCCTAAATATCTACAAGTGATTTGTGTAAGCCTACACGAAAAAGGAAATATCAAGGTTGGCATAACAGTTGAAGGAGTAGCATTTGAAGTCCACTCCATAAAATCGTAGCCAACTCCAGATGAACCTTGACTGAACAGTTGATTCATAAGTCCTGTCAATACGAATCGTTTAGGACCAGTTGATTCTACATCGAATACGGAATCATATGGTGGCATCTCTTTATTACTATAATATTATAAAATAATTTCAATGAGTTATTTTATAATGTTATTTTGCAGTCTTTATGTTCCGATTCTACTTTAGACCTATGCTCGTAAACCGCCTAATGCGTTGGGAATATCTTGGTTGTAGAATCCCGCAATCGGCATTATTGGAAGGTTCATTGGCTTATCGAAATCGTAAGCCAAACCTCGTTTCTGGTGCCTTGCATAACCAGTCTGGGGATACATGTAAGCAGTTTTGTCTCGTTCAAATCTGCCGTATCTGATACCTTCGGGTTCACCTCTGCACGGTAAAACTCCTCTCATCGGATTTGGGAAACCAGTAGCCTGACCTTTAAGTAGACTTTCCGACGGAAGTTTTGGCACTGGATTGAGCAGCCCAGGTGCAGGTTCTCGAATGTTATTGTTTTGATAACTTTCGATTGCTGAACTGCTCGTTGCCATACTAAAGTATGTGGGTTCACTTGCTCCTTGTCTTGGGCGTATGCCAGAATACAGACCTACGGAATCGACCATTCTTTATTATAGTAGTAAGATATTTTTTTTCAGATACATTATATGTATTTTTTCTAAATGTTGTAAAAATGTCAGGAATCGTCTGTAAGTTCGATTGCACCTATTTTCGCCTACTGAATCACTTCTATGGCTCTGCCGCTGCCCACTCTCAACTCTGATGTGCACTCGCAGAAGATATTGACAGTCACACCAGCCGCCAATAGGTTCTTTGTCTCCAGCGTGACATTTGCCGACACACTACGGGTGTCCAAACCTGATGCGAGTCTTCCAAAGTCCGAATCAGGGAGTGAAAAGCGCATAACTTGAGTAAAGTAGGAATCAAGGTATTGATTCATCGACATGTGATGATTTGTAGCATATGTGTCAAGGGAGTTCTTTGTGACAGCATAGAACTCGGATGGAGTCATTTTGAATGACGGGACTGATGCACCGTTGACTTGAAGGGCGAAATCAGTTTCAGCCAAGAGTTTAGCAGCAGCGTTAGCACCTTCTGGTAGATGCTGGAAGCGGAAATATGGTGCAACATACTTCTCTTTGTTGGTATCAAGAACACCACCGACATCATATGTGGGTTTGCCTACATCAGTTTCAGTGGCTGTCGCAATTGGAGTGTTAGTTGTGGTAGAAGTGAAAGCACCAGCAAGTTTGTAACCTGCGACAGGGTGAGGGGCACCATTGTTTGCATAAGTTGTAGCACGGTATGTAATCCAAAGGCGGTCCCATGAAGCACTGTTGATATTGAATTTAGTAGTGCCAGTGTGAAGATTCTGGAACGAAAAGTAATTCTTGAAAGGTAGAGAAAGATAACCAACGGAGGCAATACGCTGTTCGACAATCTGGTCAAGGACTGATGTAGCCATTCCGAGAACCTCAACCTGCATATTGATTCCAGTTAGGGAGTAAACAGGTGCGGCAGCGTTGACAGCACAGAAATTGTTAGCACCTGTAGTAGAGAGTGCGACTGATGCACATGTAGGGCAAACATTGTTCTCTGCAAGGGTTATTTCAACGGTGATTTGCGGAAAAAGTCCCGTATCGATGATACCAGGTTCCAGAGAGCCTAAAAACGACTCCCAATAGTCAATAACGAACTGGTCACGACCAATGCCTTTAGCAGCACTGCCAAGGTAAGTTTCGGGTCCATCGGTAGCAAGAACTGCGTTGTTATTTCCAAGACCATTGTGGTATGACTTCTGACGGACGATTTCGGGGTGTCCAGTTGCCGCATCACACTTGTCTCCCATTAGAGCATCTTTGCAGTGACGGAAAACATGGTAATTATCAAAATTATTCGCTACAAGAACACCTCCACAAAAGATGGAGATGCGGGAAACAAGCGAATCAATCTTGTTAGGGAGACGACCACCGTTAGAGGTCATTCCAGCCGAGAACAACATTCTCAAACTGCGTAGATTGACCAAAGAATTACTTGGTAGGTCAAACCGGATGATTTTGTTAGCATCCGCTGATACATTCGTTTGGGGAAAGATTTTGAAGTGCGAAACACTTACACCTTGGAGACGACTCATGAAAAATGACACATTTGCTGGGAGAACTCCTGCCATTGCTTTTATAATATACAGAAGATAAAAAAAATTGATGAATTAATTAATTCTCTCTAAATGTTTTCTAAAATCTGGGTCGACCGTAATCCTGCCATGTCAATACACTTTGTGCTTCACGAGCAGGAAGTGGCGGGGGTGGAGGCGTTGTGTCCAATAGTCTGGGATTTCTTACTTTGATGATTTCTACCTTAATAACACAATCAAAGAATAGATTTCCATTTTGGTTTTGTTTTTGGTTTACAATGACTCCTGCGCCAGTTTCCAACCCTGAAGCCGTTCCTACATTGAGTGTATCGGAGTGAAATGGTCTTCCTAAAGGTCGACTGCGGGAATCAGTTAGGAATATTCTCAATGTAGATAGTTTTCGTTGTTGTAGATTTATGAAGTATTCGTCAGAAGAACCTGTTTCAAAGTTGATAAACTCCGAATCCCTGTGAATTTTTGCTAAAACATTACTGTTCAGAACTTCACCTTGATATCGACCAGTTGATGTATCGCCGATTGGGTCCGACATTACAACTGATTCTAAACCATTCTGTGTCGATGCACAGCGCACATAAACATTGGGGTCAGTTGTTCTTTGTGCTGGGAAGTAGCCTTGTATACGAATTGTAGTCGTAGAGGGAACTGTAATTTCGAATGAATTTTCTGTAGGAGCAGGTGCTGGTGCTGCTGGGTCTGGTGGTGTGGAGTCTAACCCTAAAGCACCCAAAAGTGCGAAAGAATCACCAACTTGACGAAAACATTGAACAAACACTTCTCCTGCAGCAAATTCATGCGCAGCATCAAATGTAACCGTAATATCGATAAGACGGTCATCGGTTCCTCCTAAAGAGGTGTCAACGGGCGGTTTTACATCGGCATTGTTAGCACCAAAAGTTACTGCAGTCGCCGTGCCACCTTGTGCTTGTGATTGTGCAAGAAGTGCTGCCCCTAACGCTTGTGCAAACGCTAATGCGACAGCACCCACCGTTCTATAGTTTTTTCTTGGTATATTGACCTCTCCTGCCTCAATACCACCACCTGGTTGGGCAGTCCTATCGGTTGTTACACGAAATTTACAGTTGTTTAGATTTACACCGAAAATATTGTTAAACATGTTAAAATTCACGAGAGAAAGGCGAATAATCTCCCCATCTTCGGCTTCTATTGAATTATCACCTAAATGCACGAGATAGTTGTCTCCTGTGGAGCGTCCATCACCAACGATTGCTGCCTTTCCTGAATCTATGAACAGGTTGAATGAGTTGACGATGCTTTGCGACTCATACCGACTCTTTTGAAGCGACATCCTTTATTATATTATATAGATTATTTTTTTTCAGAAACTTCATTATTTGTCATTAAAGAATCGGATGAGTCAATAACTTCTAAATCGTATGACTCTCCTGGTGTCGCAACATATCGAGATGGCTCTTCGTCTACCTTTTTCATGATTTGTTTCAGTTGTTCTTCAGGAGTGTTTTTACAGAGGTCGTATACCCATTCAGCGTGACTGTATGGAACTCCTGGGTATAGTTCCATCATTGTTTTGAGTGCGAGTTTCTTCTCGCCTAATTGGTCTTCGGTATAACCGAACGGATTTTCATTTTTGACTCGTTCGAATCCAGGGACTGCGACAGGTGCTGCCATACTTTTATATAATAATAAGATTTTTTTTCTAAATGTTTTAACTTACAAATCAGCATCCTCAAGTTGTGCTTCAATTTGTGCCAATTTATCTGGGTCAGCAGCCTCTGGAACTCGTCTGAAGAATACCGATGAACCCATTTGACCTATCATCTCATTCAGCCTTGTTTTCTTTGATTCCGACAACATAGATTGAAGTGCGGTGCGTTTATCGACCGTGTCTGCAAATCCAGATGAAAGTAGATAATGATGGGCTTCATCCTCTGTAATACGGCTTGTTCGTGTGTTGAATGACCCCGAAAAGTGCGCCAAAACATGATTTTGAATATCTGAATTCATTGCACCTAAATAAGAACCCGCATTGGGCGTAAATCGTTTGTTTGCGGCAACTCCAACAGTATCCCTGAATGCTCGTTTACTTGCCCCTCTTTCTTTGGGTGTTACGGAAAGAACAATCTGTGATGGTCCTCCAATACTTACACCAGTCAATGCTTGGGATAGTTGTGTAGATGTTCCTGCACCTGACGATGTCGCTGGGGCAGATGCTGGTGCAGAAGGTATCGGGGCTATACCACTTGGTTGACCTCCGAGAGTTGAAAGATTCATAACCGTAATCCCACCACCTTGTGTGCGTTCTCCTTGACGAATTCTTTCAAACTCATCGAGTGCTTCCTGTGGAACATTAGATGGGAAGTTTTTAGAGCCTATTTGATTACGATAGTTTAGTATAGCACGAAGTGAAGCAGTTTCACGATTGTTTACTGCCATAATGTTCCCAAAGTTACGGAAATCATTATCTGGGAATCGTGCAAAATCTGTATAATCTTTGAATCGTTTTTCTGGTTTTATACCAGGCATTGTATGATGGTCAATCGTAGTTGGATGAAACAATCTATACTGGTCATTTGGAAGTGGAAACATCTCGGGACAGTGAATTTTCACTGCAGCATCAGAAAGGACACCGACTCTTGCCATTGCTTTTATAATATACATAAGATTATTTATTTTGAATCGGGAATAATATATTCGTTGAATTTTGACCTAAACATACTCGGTTGCGTTGGCTTCTTATGCAAGTCGATAAATAGAAACGGAAAATCAGCACCATCACCGATTGCTTTGTTGTATACATTGTAGAACTCCAATTCGTCGATTTCACCTGCGACACTCTCGTAGATGTCCTTCAACTCGCTTGAATCTTTAGTTTTGAATACAATGAGGTTCGTGCATTGATTTCTGATTACTTTTGATAATCCACCGACTTGACATTTGAAACTTTGTAGTAAAAATGCTAAACTTACACCTACAGCACCGCCTTCACTCAATTGACCCACATGCCTTGATAGAGTAGACAAACTGTTTAATTTACGGGGTTTTGAATAGCACATAGCGCCTAAACAGTCGTCGAACAGACAAATTACCATCGGGGGGCGCCCATTGTATGCATGTTGTGGTTTCATGAAATCTCTGTTATCGCCAAAGAACATAATCAAGTCCTCATCGTCTAAATGTCCATTTGGAGAGTTCATTGCCTTCATCATCTTCTGGTATCGTCGCATCTCTTCTCGGTATCTCTCCAAGTCTTTCGCTTCTTTTTCAATGATTTCCTTTATACTATCTACAAGTTTAGGGCAATCTGGGTTTTCGAAGGTATGTTTGACTTTTAATCGTTTCATTAATTCACCATTGGATTTCATGGTCGGAGATACGACGATTGCGTAGTCGTAGCCCATTTTTTCAATCATATTAACCATTGCTGTCGTCTTGCCACTATTGCGCTTACCTATAGTTACATTGACCATATGAGAGCGTGGCATGTCGTCAGGAGTGTTGTATTCTCCAGAGTGAGTCTGTGGCGGAACAATATCTAATCCTTTCACTTTTTGAGTCCTCATTTATATAATATAAGAGATTAAATTTTATGTTACTAATATATAAAGATGAGCAGCGAAACAGGCATTGTTTGTCCCATAGAGTGTTTAGACAGAAACTTGATATGCGACTCACCACCAGATTGGCTTGAAAAGCATTCTACATTTATGATTACACTTCTTGGGGTGCTCGGAGCAGGTGCCACCGTTGTCCTTACATACTTTTTAAAGTCTCGTTGTAAAAAGATAAAGTGTTGTGGTTTAGAATGCGATAGGACTCCTATAGAACTAACTGCCGACCAAATAGAATTACATCCGCAGCAACCTTGATATTTTAATATCTTATATTATATAAAAGAATGGATTCAGAAGGTCACGAACACGCCGTTTTGGCTAAAAGTGCATATGATTACTATTTAGAGAGTCCAGATTTCGCTCAAAAAGAACTTGAAGAGTATGGATTCGATGAATACATGATAGATGAAGCCTTTAGTGATGACCACGCTGTTACTATCGTAAAACCTGATGGTAGTGCAGTCGTCGCATACAGAGGAACACACTTTAGTGTAGATGATGCTATGACAGATAGAGACTTCATGGCAGACGCCCTCATCGCCACAGGTTATCATCGTAGTCCAGCATACCAATATGCAGTAAATTATCTTACAAACGCTATAGGAACAGAAACACGATTCCAAAGAGCAGAAAATCATTACAAAAAGGTAAAAGAGATGTATCCAGAAGTTACGCTCACTGGACACTCATTAGGAGGTCAACTCGCATCGTATGTAGGTCGTAAATATGGAGAGAAAACAATTATGTTCAATAAAGGTTCATCTCCCATTGCAGACCCATTCTTTGCAGGAACAGGTAAACATGATAATCATCGTCATTTCACAACTGGAACAGACCCAATCTCTTTTGGTGCAACTTTTGATACATCAGAAGAAATCGTTGATATACCTGAACCCGACGAATACCATGATTATATTACACACAGTCTCAATTACTTTCTTCCAAGACGCAAAGGGCGTAAGGTCGTGGATATAGGTGGAAACGAAGTTTTAACGAAATCGGATGAACCTGATTATTTGAAACCTATACGCATGTCGGACGGCAAAAAAATAAGTTTTTGTCAATTGTATCCAAACGACGAACTCTGTGGAGGAGAAGGCAGTTAGAACTTCCTCGCCTTCCTTGCTCCCACACCCCGAAAAGACGACCTCCAGGAAGGTTAGGAAGTTTTCGCTTAAGATGATGCATATTGCTGCCCATCACTTCCAGTTACTTGTCCACCTTTATTTAGAGTTTTTACTTGATTATCTGTGAATGTAGTTCTTGGATTCAAGTTGGGATTTGCTGCTCTGAAGTCTCTTTGTAGATTAGAACCAGTAGTAGATTGTGATGTCGATGGTTTTACTGCTCCAACATCTGTTGTGCTTTGAACTGTTCCATCTTGATTTAGTTTCCTTACAACTCGCTCTAAAGAACCATCTGGATTTACTTTATATCCCGTTTGCGTTCCTGGAAGTTGTGATAAATTAAGGTCTTTGCCCACCTTACCAAGTAATCCACCAGTGGCATCTTGTCCCATGTTCTGCATAGCATTTTTGACACCGAATGGGTCTGATTGTCTATTTTTTTGCTGTTTGATATGATTGTATGCGGTATCAACCTGTGCTTGTGTTGGGTTCTTGATTCCCTGTGCTTCAAGAGCATTTTTAGTTGCAATGTAATCATCAAGGATTCTTTCGTCGTCACCGACATAACCCATTTTTTTGGCGTTCGCAATTTCTGCCAACTGTTTCGCAGATAAACTACTATTGGCAGCACCAATCTGTTGTCCATGGTGGTCAAACACTTGAACATTTCCATCTTTATCTTTTTCATCTTTAGTATCGTCCGTGAGTTGTCGTCCAGGCATTGTAGTAGATAGTGGGTGGTATTGCATCATGTTCGCATTATAAATACTTTGTGCATCAAGAGACATCAATGGAGTATACGCCGCCGTAGACTGTTGTGATAATATAATGTTATATGCCTCAACTTGTGCCTGATATGCATGTGCATCCGCAGCAACTTGTGAGGCAAGTGCTTTATTGTATGCATCAGCAGAATGTTTAAAATTATTGTTCATTGATGTAATCATCTTTGCATATTCTTCCCTTGCCTCCAATAGGTATTCTGGTGTATATTGAGACTGATATGCTGCGGCAAGTTTTGGATTTGGAACAGTTGCGGCATGAGGATTAATACGATATGTGCGTGTTACTGGGTCGTAAAGATAATAATCAGCAGAGTAACCAGCCAGTTGAAGGTCATCTTGGAGATGTTTGTAATCCAATTCACCCATGGCAGTCAATTGGGCATCCGTATACGACGGAAGTTTACTGAAATCACCTGAATCTCCTTTTTGTAGTTCTGTTAGGTAGTCAACATACTGTTGGAGTGTCATCCCAGCCCGAGACGCTTGGATAATCTGTGCGTCTGTAGGATGCCACTCTCCGATGTCTGTAGGGTCTGTTTGTAAGAACGCAGAATCAATATCGTAAAATCCAAGTTGTTTGATTTGTGTTTCTTCTTTCATGATTCCCTGTGCTTGAGAAACGACATTTACATTCTCTTTAGCATTATTGAACTGGAATTCACGATATTTAGCAGTTTGTTGTGATGGATTGTTTCCAAGAGCCTGTAACTCAATGAGTTGTCCAACAGTAACATTTAGATTTACCGCTGTAGAGTTCATTTGACTAATATATGTATCGTATTTAGCCCTGAAAGTCGGGTCCATCAACGCAGCCTGTTGAATATTCGCAGGTTGTTTGTCAATCGTGGTTTGACCACCAGAACTGATATATGATTGTATAATATCTCGTTGAGCGTCCGCTTCGATTGCAGCGTTGTATCTGGCGATGAATGTAGTATCGTATTCGGCATCACGCAATACACTTGGGTCGTAATCTTGTGGAAGTTTTCGTTCATTGTTCCATCCATCGATAAGTGTTTGTTGCGCATTTGCCATCATTTGATGGTGGAAATTGGCTTGTCCAACAGTCATAGACGCCGCCAAATCTGCTTGAGACCGCCATACGGGTCCTGCCTTATCATCCAAAAACTTTGATTCTGAACTGGACAATGCACCAGGGTCTTCAGATGCAAGTGCGCATGTTGCTCTTCCCGCACAAATTTGAGTAATAACGGAGTGTGCTACATATTTTGCATAATAATCGTTCATTTTCTTGTCGTCGCCTGTTGGTTCTTTTCCACCTTTTTGGGCATGTGGCGGTGGTCCGTCTGTAAACATTTCAGTTACATTTTGTGAGAATGCAGACCATGTATCATCTCCAACACCAAGTTTTGCATACGCAGCATCACCGTAAATCCGTTTGAAATTTGCCTGTGCACTTGCTAAACTGTAATTAGAAGTTGGAAGCAATGATATAAGAACTTTTCTTTCGTTATTTGCATTATTGATTTTATCAATCTTTCGTTGACGCTCTTGGCGCTTTTTCTTTTCTTCTTCGTCTTGGTTGTGACCTGTAATCCACGATACAAGTGTTCCTATACCTGCGACGACAGCACCAACTGCAAGTGATAGACCAAGTGTTTCTGGGGCAGTGGCAAGTGAAACTGCACCGACACCACCTAAAAATGCAGCCCCTGTTATTCCTGACGCTGCCGCACCACTATCTGCATGATTCATTCCTGCATTCAAGAATGCCTGGTTTAAGGCAATATCTACGGGTGCAAGTGCTAATCCTGCAAGTCCACCTTCTGCTGTTCCACGAAGACCACTGATAGCAAGTGTTTTTGCAATATTTTCTGTTACTTCTTCTCCTGCCG
>MDTB01240906.1_pt1 | contig 11459 bp, 8 predicted proteins | sample 811161 | NCBI WGS metagenome assembly MDTB01 (sample SAMN05326650, study PRJNA326480) | marine metagenome | isolation source: seawater | place: Mediterranean Sea | collected 2009
ACGACTCCAGTTCTTACAGTCAGTACTCTGTCTGAGGCCACAGACTTCTATGTCAGTAAGTTGGGGTTTGAGCTTGATTTTGTTTTTGGAAAACCACAATTTTATGCGGGTGTACGTAAGGATCAAGTTGAACTTCATCTCGTCGCAGAAAATCATGCGAGGCAACCCCGGGGTAGTGCAAGCGTGAGTATTTTAATTGATGAGGTAGATATTTTTCATGCAACTATAAAGGGCTTAGGCGTTGAAATATTGGTCGCGCCAGGTGATAGAGACTATGGTTTGAGAGATTTCAGTTGTAGAGATCCAGATGGAAATATATTTCACTTTGGCGTTGATATAAGTTCTAAATCTTAAAACGAACCTTCTTGATCAGAAAAAATGATATTGGCTACCGAAGCTGAAAATGAAGTTAGCCCGCGAATGTGCTTTAGAAAAACTGCAATCGGCTAATGAGAGTTTGGTCTTAATAGAAAGTAAAAGAGAATTTAATGGATCAATCAAAAGATGTTTTACTTTAGAGCATATTTTCCCTACTAAATGTTTAATAAATTTCTTTTATCAAGTGTTTGAAGAAAATAATCCTACACCGAACCAAACACAACTTATACTATCAACACTTAATGCTTGCTGTTACGTCTGGCAGGAAGAAAATATAAATATAGCTAAATCTGGTTTGATTTCAGGAATTAACCTGATAAGAGAGAAGTGGATTATAAAAGATATATTAGTCTTTCATCGAGTATCGAATCAAATAGGGATTCTTTGGAGGAGCTGAGAAGTATTAGATATGAAAAGGTCGACCCACGCATAGTTCCCTTGGAAACGAGGTGTCAAACAAAAGAACTGTTTAATAAGCTTATTATGAATGGAGAAAATTTCCTTAGCTGACCTGTTTAAGCGTCAAGATTAGGAATGAAAAGCTTACTGATCAGTCCAGTGGTTATTCTTGCTAGGCATGCAATTGGAAGTGGATAAACAAAACGATGGATCAAGATATTAAATTACACGCCAATAACAAGTCGTTCTCTTGGAATATTCCCGAGGGACCTTATCGTTACTTTTCCAAGGAAGACATAGATTGCTTTAATGAAAACGGATTTGTAGTAGTAGAAGATGCTTTCTCACCCTCCGAGATTGCTGAAGTTATAGATCAGATAGATCCTTATGAAATTAATGTTGCGAAAGCATTGAAAGGTATAGATGGAGGCAAGTTTTTTATATCCAGAGCTGAAGAGATAACTTTCACACCCCATTTAGTTGCTCAATCTAAACAACTCAAAGAATTTAGCTGCCATAAAGTGTTTTTAAATGTCTGTAGAGATCTGATAGGTCCAGATGTAAGGCTTTATTGGGATCAGGCGGTTTATAAAAAGCCTGGAACTAAAGATGAATTTCCGTGGCATCAAGATAACGGATATACGTTTATTAAACCGCAAGCTTATCTTACTTGCTGGATTGCATTAACAGACGCTGATGAAACAAATGGCTGTCCTTGGATCATGCCTGGTTTACATCAAAAGGGCACTTTATTTCATGAGCCTACTACACTAGGTCATCAGATACCCCTAGATTCTTCTGAATCAATTTGCTTACCCCTTGAAGCTGGAAGTATCGCTATTTTTTCTTCTTTGACTCCCCATAGGACTGGTCCGAACTTATCTGATGGTATTAGGAAGTCTTATATTCTTCAGTATGCCCCAGATGGTGCAAAAAGATTCATATCCCAATCCTTAACAGAAGACCTAAATGATGAATCTAGGCAGTTCTTAATACTGAAAGATGGCGAAGCCGTAAAGTAAGATACAAATCCAGTAAGCCTTTCTTAGACTTCAGCAAAATCTTCTTTACATTCCTGTGTCACGTCACCAGCCAAACACCTCTTGGTAATGGACTGTGTCTTACATTCTCTGATACATTCTAACTTCTAGCGCGGGTTTTACAGGGCTGAAAAGGTCTGATTGAAATATCATTGAAAATGCAGGCTTGGTTCTTAAGTATTTACGCTAAACGTTTTTAAAAGAGTGTAGTTAGCGAAAAGGGTATCCATGCACCAAATAGACTTTGACCACTTGAAACAAGAGTTTAATCGGGACGGCTTCATTATTTTAAAAGGATACCTCTCCAAAGCTGATACCGCTGAAATGCGTGAACATCTGGATGATTACCTAGCAACATCGGGACCGTTGCATCACAAGGACCATCCGACTGGGAGCTACAAAGGCCTAGACAAGCATAATACCTGGTTTCAAGACTACATCGAGAGGGGCCCCCACATTCCTTTGATGAAGCATTTAATAGAAGATGATCTTGCTCCCGATAACGTCACCTGGAATGATAAACCCAGAGGGATGGACCGGACGCTGCCGCATTTTGATGCGCTCGGAGCCTACCGCATGCCTCCATCAGGGATTTCACTGTGGATCGCTATGGATAATATTGACAAGAATAACGGGTGCCTCTGCTATGAAAAGGGCTCTCATAGAAAAGTTTACCCAATGGCTTATCCACTACCAGATTACGACGAGAGAAATCAAAATGTAGTCCTCGTCGAAGTATCGCCTGGGGATGCTGTGATTCATAGTGCAATGACGGTTCACTGGAGTCGGGAACAGGTCAACTTTAGACCCAGAAATTCGCTGGTTTATGTCTACTGGGGTGCCAGCTCCGAAATTGATCCCAGTCGAGTAAAAGTATCTAGATCTAGCGCAGAGTATATCGGTGGAAAAACGATTTAGGGAAAGCTAACTTAAAACAAACCACTCCTGGGCGAATGCCGAGCGAATAAATCTTTACTATATAATTCTCATGTGTTTCTTGGCGTTTATTTGGTTATTGAAAACGAAGAATAAGGAAGGACAAATGTCTAAGGAAACCTTAGATCCAAGGCGGCATATCCAGTTAGGGAGTGTTCAGAACCTGCGGGATCTTGGTGGGTACGTGACCGTAGACGGCGGTATCACTCGGTGGGGCGTATTCTTAAGATCCGCTGGTATGTCGAAGATGACAGCAGCGGACCGACAGAAGATTGTGGACTACGGTGTGGGGGCTGTCGTTGACTTGCGTTCGGGGCAGAATATTGAGGATGCACCGAATCCTTTTGCTGAAGCAAGTGGCGTCGCATACCATCATCATGATTTCTGGGGGGATCGACTCTCGAACTTTAAATCCTCCAATGCATCCCTTACACAAGAAACAAAACTGGCTGACCTTTATCGAGCTGGTTTTTGCCGCTGCAAAGAAATCATATGTCAGATTATTACTACGCTCGTCAATGAGGAAGATCACGCGACTATTTTTCACTGCGGCGCTGGGAAAGACCGCACGGGGATAGTTGCTGCGCTTCTTCTTGGTCTGGTCGGCGTGCCTGATGATACTATTGTCGGCGACTACGCGCTGACAGCCCACTATTTAACGGACTCTCATAGAGATCATTCAAACCCCGATCCCCTATTTGTACCGGATGGGCAGGCGGACAATTTGGATGCGGTTGCTTTACCCCTTTACTTTTTTAGTTGTTTACCGGGCACTATGGCACTGGCCCTTGGTTTCCTTCACGACCAGTATGGAGGCGTTGAAGGTTATATTCGCGAGATTGGTTTGAGCGATGATCAGATCCGGTGTTTAAGGGCCAAGTTCGTAGAGTAACCATCCACTCATCCCTAAACCCCTGGATAACTCGAAAGATTTTCTTGAAAAGAAATCCCATCCTATTTGGTCTTAGCAACGTAAAAACCATGCTACTCAATAGTCAAACTCTATGGCCGTTTGGGAAATCGATCACCCTGTTTTTTTGAAAGGAAAGCAGCCGGAGGAAGCACTTATTGGCTCAGCTCCTAGCTAAGCGAACAGCGAACACTGTTTTAGCTAAACGTTTGGCAGGCAAAGAGCTCCCGGTGGCACGTCACAGACGGTCACTCCCTTTGCGCAACGATTGATTGGCTATGTTGGCTGGAGATGATTCCAATAGGCTTACTGGATAGGGAAATAATTATGATTAGATCATCTTTAAAATTTTTTTTAGCGTCGTTCCTCATTTGTATGCTGTCGGCCTGCGGCGGTGGTGGTGGTGGCGGGGATGCTAGTTATGGTGGCTCAAATGGTGGCGCTACAACCGGTACAACCGATACAACTAACAGTTTACCTACTATTACTAACTCGGTAACACTGTTCTCGGTCAGGGAGAATGAAACAGATGCGTTCGCTGTTTTAGCTTCGGACTCCGATGGAGACTCCTTGGAGTATTCCCTGTCCGGTGGTGCTGATGTCGCTTTGTTCGCTATCGATACTGCCGGCAATGTCACGTTTAACATGGCTCCAGATTTCGAAAGTCCCAACGATACTAACGCAGACAACGAGTACGAGTTGGAGATAACAGTATCCGATGGGACGGGGTCAACAACAAGTGGATTCACCGTCACTGTTACGAACGATACCAGTGAGGATACCGACAACCCTCAGGTAGATGGCGTGCTGATTCGGGATGGGTACGTGCAGAGCGCAACAGTTTGTATCCCAGTGACCGATGCTGAGGGTAGTGAAACTTGTGCAGGAGCTACCTACACAACCACTACCAATTTAGATGGGTCCTTCTCACTAGAGTATTCTGAGGCAGGCAATGGGGATAGTGTGAGGCTTTTGGCAGTGGAGGGGTTTAATGCGGTTACTGGTGACAGTGACGCATTCGCTATGACTCTCAATGATGCGGTAGTTGATCAAAACATTGTTATCTCCCCGCTTAGTACTTTGTTAAGCAAAGATAGCAGATTTACTTTCAACTCATTGAAAGAAAAGTTGGGTATTGATTCTAATTTCATGATTCGTTTTGATGACCCGTACCAGAGCCCCAATGATTCCACCTCCAACAAAGCTAGTGTAGTTAACACCCAATTATTGATTCTTTATGAAACCCTGAGCGAGCTCCAGACGTTATCGGGCTTAACGGGTGATTTGACGGCGGTGGCAACGATCAACGAGGCAATTTTCAACCGTGAAGCATCATCTGAGACGTCTCTTGGGGATACAACGCTCGTAAGGGAAATAATGCTTAATCTTGATCTACCAGACTATACGCTTACCAACGAGCAACTAGAGAATCTATCGGGTGGGCTCTCATCCTTTCTGCAGAAAATTTACGTCAACGCTAACAATGAGCAAGCCTATTTTGCAGTAGCCGCTAGAGACTATCTCCTCCCAACTTTGAAGGATATCCTCGATAATTCCTTCGATAGTTCTGAGGTGGACCAACTCACATTCGAAACTCTTCAGTGGGTTACTCAGAAAACCGCGAGAACGGATTTGCAAGATGTGGAAAATTTCGCCACCACAACCTATTCAGTTGGCAATAGCGGGTCAGCTTATTACACGATAGACGGTATTAACGCAGACACGAACCCACATGTAATCTATGCAAGGGTTGGTGACACGATAGTATTCGAATCCTCAGGCTCGAGTGTTTTTGCTAGTCATCCTTTCGAAATCTCGACCTCACAGAATGATACCCAGGGTACTAATAATATAGGTTCTACTCAGGGCTGGAACCAAGCCACTCATACATTAACAATTTCTGAAAATACGCCGAAAACGTTGTACCCCCATTGTGGCGTTCATGCTGGAATGTATACGAACGGCAAAATTGAGGTTGTTACTGCTTACGACCAGGCGTCGATTGATATCACAGCGGCAACATCAGAGCTTGAAGTGGCGGGAACAGTTTCGGTTGGTCCTTACATAGGCGCTAGCGGAAATACGCATACCGTTTATCTAAGAGCTGCCGATGCAGGTTCTGATTATCACACTCACGAATTCCGGGAACTACCGGGTATTACGTTTTATATGCCTGCCGGACAGGGTTACCACGGAGCTACTGAGTCTTCTGGAAAAATAAAGTTTAAGACAAAATCACACTTTTAGTACCGGCCGAATCACACTTTGCTAACTCCATTTTCTGGGGTTTTTTAGAGCGCCTCTGAGTGTAACAAAATTCTGGCACCAGCAGAGGCCACGTTGCTGCAAAAAGGTTTTTAGTTGATAAGGTAGAATATAAGAATTAGCAGCGTTGTGTGTTAGAGAACCTTATGCAGTGTACTGGATAAACCGCTACGGTGGCTGGCTCCTTTAATAGCTGTTTACATTAGGGAAGTGGACAGAAAATTTCTACTCACAGCTTGATTAAAAAGCTTTAGCCTAAAAGATGACGCGTAACAGCAATTAATCGTGAGGCATCGCTAATTCATCTCACCAGTTCACTGCACAAGCGATAAGTGCCGAGGTTCTTAACTAAATCTTCACGTAAATTTTAACCAGTCTGAATGGTGATTTATAGATCCTTAACCCCTCTGCAATAGCATTCGCAACCTACTTTCTCATCCAATGTAACTAGGGGCACAGCAATGCTATTAAACTGTAAACATATTTTCATTATCTCCCTTCTTGGTATTTTGTTAGCCGGCTGCAGTGGCGGTGATATCTCTATCTCTCCCGCAACTACCGATAACTCCCAAGATAATTCAACGACCACCACCAACATCGAACAAGAGGCGGAAGAGGTGGTCAATCCCTGCGCATCGTACACGAAGGATGGAAATACCTTTCAGGGACAATACGATGGAGTGGATTGTGATTATAGTGCGGTCTTCGTAGATTCTGGCAACCCCTTGACAGTTGATCTTTTAATCAATGACTTGGCAAACGATGGGGTTCATAATTTTGCGGGCAGCTTGGTTGTAGGGCAGTCTGCGACGATTGCTGAGCTAACAGCGGCTGGGATAACGAAGGGTGGCGACGGGCCAAAACTAAGTATCGAGGCAGGAGCTACGTTAGCATTTCCTTCCGCACAGCAGTTCGTATCGATTGTACGTGGGTCCCAGATGGTTGCCGTTGGAACAGCAGAAGCCCCGATTACATTCACTTCTCAGTCAGATGTCGCTGCACAGCGCGGGACGGGCACTCTGGCGTTCAACGCAGTAGGCGAATGGGGTGGCATGCTTATTAATGGTTTTGGCATCACTAACAAATGTTCCTATACTGGGTCTGCTGGCTCACTGACCATGGCTTCTGATTGCAATGTTTCCACGGAAGGGTTAACCGGAAATGACGAAACATTTCATGGTGGAGACAATAATGAGGATAACTCTGGGCGTTTAGAATATGTTGTCGTTAAACACACCGGCGCGCAGGTGGGTGAAGGTAACGAGATTAATGGCATTACCTGGGGCGGTGTTGGTTCAAATACGATCGTAAAGAATATCCAAACCTATTCCACGCTTGATGATGGAATTGAATTTTTTGGTGGTGCGGTAAACATTGAGAATTTTGTTTCGGTCTACGCCAATGATGATTCGATTGATCTGGATACCGGTTGGTCCGGCACGATTACTAATGCTTTGGTTATTCAGAACGAGGCATTGGGTAATTCCTGCATCGAGTCTGACGGTATCGGGTCCTATAGCGGTAAAAGCGCTGAAACAGTCGCCGCGATGATCGCGCAGGGCATAAATACGAAACCAACAATTAAGAATCTGACCTGTATTGTTTCTGGACAAGACGCGAACACAGGAGACAGAGGTGAGGGCGCGGGAGTCAGATTTAGAGAGGCAATCGATCCGATTCTTACTGACTCTATGGTCGTAATGGCCTTCTCTTCGGATGATGCAGATACTACAAACTATTGTCTACGAATCGATAATACGGAAACCGCTGAAGGGTTTACAACAGCGGGTCGACAATCCTTATTCACGAATGTGATTTTCGCGTGTAAAGATAAGACAAAAGGTGTTGCTTCAATCGGGGGTCTTTCTATTGAAGAATACTTTGAGGCTAACGGGGCTCTTTTTGCTGACGGAGTAGTATCTGATGATGATCCCACTGCTACGTCTAATACTTCGTTAGTCATTTTAGAGGGAATCCCTCCCATTTATTCCGTAGCAACGGAGAGCATGGTTGTGAATGATACGGCAGTTACCATGACCCCTACAAGCGGAAGAATAGGGGCTCTATCAACGGCTGCTACAGACTGGACAGCAGGTTGGACTTACGGCATCCATGAAGGTTCACGAGGTGCTCCACTCTGGTTTGAATAAGACAGACTCTGGGAGAGAAGCCTTATGAATATATTGAATAGAAATGGTGCAATCGTTCTAGCTGCAGCCTCATTACTTGCAGCTTCTCCTCTAAATGCGCAGGAGGATGATGCTGGAAATCCAGCGTTAGAGGAGGTTGTCGTACAGGCACGCTTACTAAGTGGCGCAGAAGCGCTCGTTAGCGAACGTATCGACGACGACGTGGTCAGTGATGTAATTGGTGCTGAGTTTATTAGTCGAGTAGGAGACTCCACGGTAGCCTCGGCGCTGCGTCGGATTCCTGGGTTGTCACTCGTGGGTAATAAGTTTGTTTATGTGAGAGGACTTGGTGAACGTTATTCAAGCTCGTCGCTGAATGGTGCGGTAGTACCCTCACCAGATCTGACTAGAAACGTCCTACCATTGGATATTTTCCCAACCTCGATCGTAGAATCACTAGCCGTAAGGAAGGGCTATTCTGCCGATCAGCCTGCATCATTCGGGGGTGGTGCTGTCGATATTAGAACTAAGGGTGTCCCAAATGGCTTCACATATGGCATTGAGTTGGGAGGCGGTTTTAATTCGGAGGTTGATGGGCCTATGCTCTCGTATTCGGGCGGGTCTGATGACAGTTACGGTACCGATGACGGTACTCGAGCATATCCAGTAGGCCTTAGCGCTGCAATGGATCGGTTCCGTGGTCAGTTCGGGACGCAGAGTATTCTCCAAACACTTCGACAAGAAGGCAGTAATGATGCGACAACTGCGGAAGCTACTGCTCTTAATCGAGAGCTAGCTCTGAACCTCAATCGGGACATCTCAATCCGGACGGAGGATGACAGTCCGGATTACAGTCTTCGGGCGAACGTCGGCAACAAGATAGCGCTTAGCGATAGTTTGGACTTCGGTTTAAGCATTGCCGGTTCCTACGGAAGCAAGTGGAGACAGACTCAGCTCATTTCAAGAACGTTTCGAGATCCGCAGGCCGAGTTTGAGGACGAGACTGAAAGTACCCGGTCTGTCGATCTCAATGCTTCAGTAAATATGGGGCTCCTTTTTACTGACGATCATGAAGTGTCGACCACTTCGCTTTACATCAGAAATACAGATGATGAGACTGCGCAGGTGAAGAAATTCAACGAGAATCGGCGTTTGCCAGATGGTCTCGGCTATCGAGATGACCTCATTAAGTTTGAAGAGCGAGAAATGATCGTCAATCAAATCAAGGGTACGCATTACCTTGGCTCTGAAACTCGAGAAATATTTCCTTGGATTGATCTAGCAATCTTCCCGGAGAATCTCCAGTACGACTGGTATTATTCAGAGGCGCGAGCCTTTACCGACATACCGAATCAGACAAAGGTACAGTCGGTGACTACCAACGATCCTGTTACCGGCGAAGAACTTAGCAGCAACGTCAGTTTTACAGGAGCTGACTTCCGCTTCACCGATTTAGATGACGAGGTCATTAACTGGGGCGGCGCGGTCACTTTACCTTTGGAATTCAGTAATGCCGTTGCGGAGTTGCAGGGTGGTTATGCACATACGCAGAAAGTTAGAACTTACATGCAGACTCAATTCGGCCTGACGATCCAAGGTACCCGAGATCAATCCGTATTGCAGGGTCCATTAAGCTCGGTATTCTCTGATGCCAACATCTCCGACTCCTCGAACAACTACGTCTTTAGTTTAGTGGGTTCGAACGGGCAGAGTTATTTAGCGGTAACGAAGACTGATGCTGTATTTGGTAACATAGATTGGACCCTGGACGATACTTGGAGAGTTTCTGGTGGTGTGCGTTGGGAACAGTACCGACAGGTTTCCCTTCCGTGGTTTCCGCATTCCTACTCAGTCAACGCGCCGCAGATTTCCAATGATGTAGAGGATCTCGAAGGGGCTGTATACACTACCGAGGAGTACTACCCCGCTCTTGCGTTTACATACATGACGGATTTTTGGGCTGAGATTTTTCAACTTCGGCTTGGATGGAGTGAAACGGTAGTACGTCCGGATCTCCGCGAAATTACGGATGCCTCATATATTGATGCACGAAGTGGTTTTGAGACTGACGGGGACTCATCAGTTGTGCCCTCCGCTGTTGAAAATTACGATCTCAGAGCGGAATGGTTTTTCTCTAGTGGCGATAATTTAACGGTGAGTTTTTATCAGAAGAATATTGATGATCCTATTGAGTTCTTTGAAGCAGCGGCTAGTGATACAAACAGGCGGCGTCAGATTGTTAATGCAGACTCTGGTGAGGTAACTGGATTAGAGATCGAAGGTTTGAAATCCCTCGGTTTTCTTGGTGATTTTGGAGAGCAATTTTTTGTCCAGGGCAATCTAACCCTGCAGGATTCGGAGCTTGTGGCGGGAACAAAGGCGGATGCTCCCACCAATGAAATTAGAACGCTAGCAGGTGCGTCAGAGTATGTCGCTAATATTCTTATAGGGTTTGATTCTGATGATGGACAGCATTCATCAACGCTGACCTACAACGTATTTGGAGAGCGTCTTTTCAGTGCAGGTCGGAATGGTTCCCCGGATGCTTTTGAGCAGCCGTTTCACTCATTGGACCTTACTTATAGCTGGTATCCAACTGATGCGATGACGCTGAAATTGAAATTCCAGAATATTCTTGATGAAGGTATCGAGATTAAAATGGGCGAAGTTCTTGCTTTCACGGAAAAACCCGGAACAAGTTTCTCACTGACTTTCCAATGGTCCATGTAAATTTTATTGGGGGGGTAGGATTAAGGCTGGGCTAAACCCGGCCTTGCTCTCCCTTCCGATTCTAAGCTATGGAGGGAGGAACTCTGATAATGTATTGCTTAAAGCGATCAGGGTTTCCGAAGTGATCTTGGCTTAAACCAGGGAGGGTTTTACCGTATAGCAGGGGCTCGTCTTTGGGCCAATCGCTGAAGCTACCTACTATTGCAATGACTAGAGCTAAAATAATAGCCTTATACACAGAACACCCTTAAAGAGCTTAAAGATGAGAGTGTATAAGGCTTTTCCCCTTCCCCCTAGATCCTATGCACTAAATTAATACGATCTTTAAACCATATTAACAATGGTGGTGGAACTATTCAACCGTTGCAAAAGACGGCTTAGTTTCACGTTTCAGGCGCGCGAATTGCCTTAAGGGGATGTCATTACAAGCGATACTTTTCAGTTCTTGTCTGCTTATTTTTAGTTCTTTTGCTTGAGTCAGCATGGCTGAGCGAGATTCCCTTGCTGCATTACACAGCGTTACATAACTAAGTTTTTTCGCATTTTCATCTTTGTTTTGCGTTGGGAACTCTCCCATAGCGGGTAGGCTGAACAGCAGCGTAGCTATCACGGCAATCGTTTTTGAGGTGTTAATCATTGTGTGCTTCTCGAGGTTAATATAATCTTAATATA
>MDTB01005520.1_pt1 | contig 11458 bp, 8 predicted proteins | sample 811161 | NCBI WGS metagenome assembly MDTB01 (sample SAMN05326650, study PRJNA326480) | marine metagenome | isolation source: seawater | place: Mediterranean Sea | collected 2009
AAAAAACTGAGAAAAAAAATGAGGCCCCTATTGATAAAAAAATTAATGAAAGCAAGCTAGAAGCTGTTAAAAAAGATAAAAACACCCCGATAAAAAATAACAATAAAAAATCTGCTGAGGCCATAAGCCAAGGTAGCAAAAAAATTGAAAGTCATTATGGAATACTTATAGAGGATTTAGGAATGCAAATTAAGAAACTAAGGTCAGAGCTAGATTTTCTAAATCAAGAAGTATATTCATTAAAGGCGCAATCTCAAGTATGGGAAAATCCTTTTTCCATTTATAATAAAGAAATAGTTTTAGATAATGGGACAACCGTGTATGGAAAAATAGTTTACCAAGACCAAGATATGATAAAAGTTGAAACATTAATAGGCGGGCTTACAATAGACAGAAGCACCATCGTAAAAGTTACAGAGAATGTTGTTGAAATATTGCCTAAAGACTCTCTTTCAAGCGCCCCTATGAAGAACTTTATCAAAGAAGGAGCAATCATCGAGATACAGGAAAGTTCTCCAAACACATTAGCTGAAATAGAAAGAAAGGGGCAGAAAAAAACGGCTAATCTGATTGTGCTTGGCAGCATATACGAAAAAACAGATGAAAACGGGAACACAATCTTAAGTGGAGAAATAAAAAATATTGGAAAGAAAAGGGCAGATTTTTCAAAAATAAACTTTTTATTTAGAATGAATTGGAGGGGAGAAACGAAGCCGTTAACATGCTTCGCAAAAGGATCTATTCAAGACCTTGGAAACGGAGTTGTATCAGATGCATCAATAGAGCCAGAGTCGATAGGAAATTTTGAACTATTTATACCTAAAAGCTTTGGAGAGTTTATTAGTTACTCATACGCATTAGACTGGGAACAATATGAATAGAAGTATTTTTATAGTTTGTTTTTTATTGTCTTGGACCTATGCCGAGCGAGTAACGTATTGGAATCTAGGGGTATCTATAAATCAAGAAAGACAAATAACGGTTCAGCAAAGAGTAGACCTAGATAGCTTTCTTATAGATAAAGCACCTTACTCCAAGAGAACAAATAGCGGAAACCTAGCGTATACATTAGAGACTAGCTATATGATAGAGCCTACGATTTTTGGATACGAAGAAAGAGGAATAAGCAAGGAACGCTCTACTAAAAACATTAAAGAGCTAATAGTAAACGAAGAGTATTTTGAAGCAGCAAAAGTAATGATAAAGCTTAACGATGAAACGAGAGAGCAAGAGTTTTCGGACATGAACGAATATCACTACTGGTCTAGCTTTGTATACTATCACCTCGATAGCTACGAAAAGGCAATATCAGAAATTTCTCAAATTTCGAATAGAGATTTGGCGCCAGAAACATTATTTCTAGAGGCATTAATATTGCAAAAGCTGGGACAAATGCAAAAATCTACAAAATTGTTTGAAGAAATTATAGATAGATATCCAACAAATGATTATTCTAATTATTCAAAAAACATATTAAAAGAGATATAGGGAATGACCTTTCGGAACATTTTAAAAGTTTTTTTTATAGGAGCAATATTCGCTTCTATTGCTTTAGCTAATTCTCGCGTTGCATTTTCAAGGCCAGCATCTGTTTATAGAACTCCAGGAAGCTATTTTACTGATATGGGAGAAGGCAAAGTGTCTTTAGGCTTTTCAACAGAAATCATAGATTTTGAGATTCCATCTAATAGCTCAACTACTTTCATAAACACAAAAATAAAAAAATGGAACTTTGGATTAAGCTATACTCTCCTTCCGGACTATAGGTCAACAAACGCAATAGCTTTAAGCCCCTTAGAGGAAAGCCCTTATGATTTAGGCATGCATTTCTCAAGGAGAATATATGGGTACAGATCGCTTTTTATTGACGTTGGAATGCACGACCTTTCTGTTAAAAACACTAACTCAGACAAAGGTCTTTTTGATGATGCTTCTTTATTTTTTGTTGTATCAAACAACAAGAAGTTTGATGGATACGATATGACAATTAATTATGGGTTTGGAACCGGCAAGCTTGGCAGCGACTACCACAACTATGATGATGACTCGGGTCCATCAATGAGTCCCTTTTTATCGCTGTTTCTCAACACGCCCTATTTTAACAATAAAATGAATTTTATTTTTGAGTATGATGGTCAAGGAATAAACCTTGGAACACAATTTCCTATAACAGACATTTACTCATTAAGACTAGGTGTTTCCCATATTAATAAAATTACAGAGTGGGCCAAAAGATCAGAAGAGGGAAATGAGGATATCGCATTAGAAAACGATGCCCCTGCTATAATGTTCGGATTCATAATGAATATTCCAGATGCCCAAAGCGACAAAGAGAGAATAAGAAACAAAATGCTGAGCGAGGGGCCTGGGGCCTATGGAGATATACAGCCTATTGTTATTATAGATTCTTCAAAAATAAAGCAACAAAAAAAAGAAATATTAAACTACCAAGATTCTTTAAAAATATACAAAGCCCGAATAAACATGTTGGATAACGAAAGCGCACATATCAGAAAAAATATAATAATTTTAGAAGACTCAACTAAAAAAATGCTTTTAGATATTGAAATAGGAAAATCAAAAAGAAACAAAGCTATGCGCGAGTTTCAAAAAACACATGATCTTCTTATAGAGAAAGATTACCTTGCGGCGCTTGATATGATTAACAGAGTTATAGAGATGCAGCCTGATTTGGCAATAGCATACGCCCGAAGAGGAACGGTCTATTATTATCTTAATGATACGAAAGCCGCCTCAATGAACTGGAACATTGCGCTAAAGCTCGATCCAGAGTATGATCAGGTTAGGGAGATTTTAAAAGGGCTTAAAAAGGGAGCCTTGGAACCAATATATAAAAACAACACAGAAGAGGAATAGTATATGAACTTAGGAACGCTCATTGGATTAGTATTAGGAACAAGCCTTATTGGCCTCGCAGCTTTTTTATCGGCAAGCGCAACAGGCATTTCTCTTCTTGCATTATACGATACAGTAAGTTTGCTTATTGTAGTTGGAGGATCAATTGCAGCAACAGCTATTGCTTTTAAAATGAAAGATGTTATTAGGCTTTTTGGGTTATTAAAAATGATTTTTAAAGACGATGGCTTTACCTTAGGGGATGTTGTAGATGACCTCTGCGACCTCGCTGAATCAAACAGGCGAGGCAGGAAAGACTTCGAAGCGGCCTTACAAAACACACCCCAATCTATGAAGTTCAGGATGCACATGGTAAGGGATGGGGCTGAACTAATTTTAGGGGGAACAAAAATTGACGATGTTGAAGAAATTATGGAAAACATGGAGGCCTATAGAGAACAGCGCGAAATGCAAGAGATGAATGTTATGAAATCTTTAGGCGTTTATGCACCCGCATTTGGAATGGTTGGAACACTAATAGGGCTTGTGTTTATGTTGCAAGGAATGGGGCAACCAGCGCCAGATGGAGTGGATCCACAGGCCCAAATGGGGCAATCAATGGCAGTGGCGCTTATTACAACATTATATGGAGCACTTTTTGCAAACTTTCTTTTCTTGCCGTTTGCAGATAAACTAAAAGGAAAAAACGAAGACAAGAAAGTTCAAAGCGCACTTATTACGGCAGGAATGCTGTTAATTGCACAAAAAGTACACCCCTTACAAGTAAGAGAAAAATTAAACGCATATTTGCCACCAAAAATGAGAAAAAAACCAGAAGACGAATAAATATGGCAACAAAAAAACTATCATCATCTGAAATAAAAAAGAAAAAATGTAGCTATCCTGACCCCCCAGACGAAGGTCTGCCAATATGGATGGGAACTTTCGCAGATATGATGACGTTACTCTTTGCTTTTTTTGTACTCCTTTTTTCGATGTCTACCCTCGACCCCGTAAAGTACTCAGCATTCCAAAATGCCCAAACAGATCAAGTTGGAGGAATGACCAAAGGTCAGGAGGCAGGAATGCCAGTAAAATCGCAAGTCGAAATTAAGCAAGAGCTTCAAGATATAAATAATGAAGATTTAAATGAACGAATAAAACAAGAGATGAAGGAAGCTATTCAAAAAGACGAATCAAAAACAGCTGATGCCAAAACTAAGGCGAAAAACGATGTAGACAATATGGATGAGCCTATTAAGGTTTCCCATGATCCTAGAGGAGTCGCATTAGAAATAAATGGAGAAATTTGTTTTGGATCCGGATCTATTGAGCTTGAGGAAGGAATTAAGGAGCTATTAAGAGAGGTTGCTCCGCTTATGAAAAACCCAGGCGATAACAGAGGAATATTGGTAGAGGGACATACAGACAATCTGGATCTTCCAAATAGCTTAAAAGAAAAATATAAAAACAACAGAGTGTTGTCGGGTTATAGGGCTTCAGAGGTAGTAACTTACCTGGAAGAGCTAGGGGTACCATCTAACAGACTAGTATCGGTGGGCTACGCAGACCAGTGGCCTTCCAAGGTTACTTGGTCAGAAATCAGAAACGGTGATGTTGTTAAGAAAAATTTAATTGAAAAATATAATTCATCAACATACTTTGATGATGCACAAAGTGAAATTGAATATACTGCATCTGAAAACCAAAAGAGAAATAGAAGGATAAAGATAATATTTGCAACAAAGTAAGTAAACTATTAGGGAGACACAATGCTAAAAAAACTTTTTATAATAAACATCATGCTAGCTTTTTTTTCAACCGCATTAGTAGCTGGGCAGACAGATGACTTGTTTACAAAAAAGAAAATACAAATAGACGATAGATTTAGAGGTCTTGGCCTAGATCCATCGTTGTACCATATTTGGATAGGTACGCGCGCTGACGCAAACTTAGACAGCAAATACAGAATTCAAGATAAAAAAACAAAAAAACAAAAAGAATATATACCGGGACTACCAACAATCCCCACGTCTCCTAAAAAAGAAAAAACCAATCAGTCGACATCTTGGAACGAAGGGTATGTCGTTTATTTATACATAGACCCATCTTATGACACCCCTGAGTTAAAAAATACAATGACGTTTATTATAAAAACGGATATATGGCCAGCTCTTAACCATTGTTATGACTGTATTCAATTTGAGGTAAAGGAGCTATATAAAATAAGCGACAATAAATCTGACACTGGGGCTTCAGAAGAAGAGCTACAAATACTTGAAGATAAGCTCAAAGAAATCCAAAACGCGAAAGAGGTTCAGGCAGAAAACAAAGTGTTGAGCACAAGGTTCGAAGAGCTAGAGCTTAAGCTGCAAGAAATAACAGATGCAAATATTGCTCTTGAGAGAACAGTAGAGCTCGCCAAATATGAACTCGAAGAAAAAGAAAAAGAGTTGGTAGAGCAAGAACAAATCGAGTCAGAAGAAAGCATTCAAATAAAAGCGCAGGAAATTGAACAGCTTAAAACTAAAATTGAGAGAGCTCAAGATTTAGAAATACAGTATTATAAAGAACAATATGCTTTACAAAATATGTTTAGAGATAGTTTGCTGAAAAGTTATGGCCAAAAAGTTGACCAAATTCACAATCCTATAGAAGGCTGCATGAACCCCAATGCAAGAAATTTTAATCCGCGAGCGAATAAAGATTGCTTAAATTGTTGTAGCTACGACCAAGAAAGCCCTTTATATATTGAGGGCTGTACAGACGCTACGGCTTTGAATTATAATTTGAAAGCAACAGAAGATGATGGGTCTTGTGAGTACCCTGTGGTAGAAGACGGCCAAAGTGGAAACACTCTTTTATGGGTTCTTATTGGGCTAATAGTTTTATTAATTATACTTTCTATCTTTGTAATTATAAGTAATAGAAAAAAAGTTATTTACTTAAAGCCAAAAAATAAAAAAGCCAAGGAAAAAAAAGATGAGGCAAATGAGTCAGAAGAAGAAAAAAAATCTGTAGTTACTCCAGTAGCGCAACAACCTGTGATGCCACCTACAACAGCCCCAATGGATGAAGGAGTTTTGCAGTCAGAGGTGCAAAGACAGAGGCAATCGGCAGTGGCAATGAGTGCAGGTCAAAAGGAAGGGGCAACTCAAATATTAAAAGACTGGCTAGATGAATCTAAGAGCGAAGAAAACACAGAGGAATAAACATGGATTATAAAAACTTATCAGGAATAGACAAATGTGCAGTATTGTTTCAGGTTTTAGGAGAACCTCTGGCAGTTTCCTTTTTTGCCGGACTACCTAAAGATCAGCTAAGAGCAATTAGAGTAAGAAGCGCAGAGCTTGTTGGTCAAGTGCCAACATCAATTAAAAAAAGAATACTTGATGACTATAATTTTAATTTGCTTCAAGACCAATACCGCAAAAGCAAGCCAGACTCTATTAAGCTGTTTGAGTTTCTCGAAGAGCTATCAAAGGAGGAGCTCTTTTATTTGCTTTCGACCGAAAAACCTACTATAGCAGCGCTAGCCATAGATCAAGTTAGCAATGATAAAAGAATTGCGTTTATTGGAAAACTAGAAACACAACAAAAAAATGATGTTATTTTAGAGTTAGGCAACCTAAACGATATTCCGTTAGAAATGGTTGTAAACATTGCCAAGAATCTTGAAGAAAAAGCAGCTCATATCCCTGCTAGCAAAGAGTTCTCAAGAGGGGGGGGAAAGAAAATGGCAGATTTATTAAATAACATGGAAGAAGAAGAAGCATCTGCCTATTTAAATCAAGTGCAAACAAGTGATCCAGATCTTTATAGTGATATAAAAAAATATTATTTAACATATAACGATTTAATCAACATGAATGAAGAGGTAGCGGCGGACTTTTGGACAAACCCGGACATAGATATAGATGTGTTTGCTTTGTCAGTAAAAGGACTAGACGAAGAAAAAGTTACTGCAATAACAGAAATGATGCCAAAGAAAAAGCAGGCAATGTTTCAGCCTATAGAAAAGCCTATGCCTAAAAGAGATGTTATGGAATCAAGGAGAAAGATAGTAGAATTGGCTCAAAACATGATAAGCGCAGGAGATATTAAGATAGAAGATGTTATAGGTGGCGAGACCCAAGAAATGATTGAATGAAAAAGGGAGCTTTTGCTCCCTTTTTAAGCATAAAGCTTATGGATTTAAGACTAGATTGACCAAAGTAACAACATCAAGCACATTTAAAACACTATCGCCGTTTGTGTCTGCGCAGTCCTCGTAAGCAGGCCCCAAAACTAAGTTAACTAATAGCACAACATCTAATACGTTAAGAGTCTCATCTCCGTTCGAGTCACCGATTAAGCAGCCGCTGCCAACAGAAATTGGTAACGTAAGAATTTCAGGACTAGTATCACTATCAGAAAAAAGAAATTGCAGATCATAATCGCCATTTAATTCTGCTTGATCAGGAGATGTAAATACTAAATCATTTATATTTCCGGAAAAGCTAACACCTTCATCATACAGGTGTGAAGACGGAACCATGTCTGCATACGCAATAATATTGTTTTCCTGATCAACAACTTGAGCCTTTCTCAACCAAGGAATATTATCTTCGTTATCTATATAACTAACTATAAAACTACCTGAATCTTGATCGAAGCTTGGGGCAACCAAAGATGGGCTAGTATTGCCTTCTTGGTGCTGAGAATTTAACAAATGTATTCCTACAGCTGTTTGATCTAAAACAGTTGCGTCTATGCTTAAGCCGTCTAATCCAGCCTGAACGACAACACCAACCAAAACAAGGCCTTTTAAGCTATTAGGCCAAGCACCAAATCCTGGGTGGTTAAACAAATCAGAGGTGTTTAACGCAAGGTGTAGCTTATCTCCAGATTCTTGATAATCTATATTGGTAGAAATATACTCAAAACCACTTACATCGCCATTGGCAAGATCTCCATCAATTGTCAACAAACCAGGAGAAAGCTGACCAAATCCCCCATTGCCATATCCGATTGCATATGCGGAACTTGTCAGCTCTGCATCAGGATTAACTATCCCTATTCCATATAAATACCAGGGGCCAAAAAGACCACCTTCATCGCAACAGCTTCCAGCTAAATCTAATTCAAAAAAAAGCTTGTCAACAGAAGATAGATTTACAGGGTCAACCCAGTCTCCGCTAAAACTAGCAGAAACACGTTCAACATCATAATTGGCGCCACTAGTTGAATCATTTGATGGGTCTTCCACAATTGTAGCCAGCAAATTTGAGGGAGCTGGGAATGTTCTTAAAAAGTTGTTTGGAGACTGAGAAACAATTAAGGTCCCATAGTCTAAGCCAAAAGCATCTGAACTAACCACACCACTTAAATACCAATCAACTAGGTTATTACCAGAAGTTTCTACAGAAGTTGCCCAAGTTGTTTCATATCCAGCAGAACCAACAAGAGAAACATCTGTTGAAGAAAACCAAGTGTTTTGTCCATCCCTAGATGCAAATATAGAGCCAGAAAAATCTCCTGCATTTTGTACTAAAGAATCTGAAATATCAGCATTTATAGAAAATGTGTTCATAGGCGCAGTTGAAGAGAGATTTTGGATTAGCTCTTCACGAATCTGAGGGTTTAGTTTTAGATCTTTAGTTATGTTAAAAATCTCCTGCATCATTAAAAGCTCAGCTTCCTTTATAGCTCTGGCCTTAAGGTTCTGAAAGGTTTCTTCATCATACTCACTTAGGGCAAGACTAAAAAAACTAAAGATTAAAAAACAATTTATAGAACTATAAAATAATTTATACATAAACTCTCCATTTAAATTCAGGTTCCAATTTACAACAAAATAAAATAAAAAGTCGCAAACTAGTTAACAAAACAGCTTAATCTATGTTTTTTGAACAAGCTAAAAGAGCTATGGGTAGGCGGAAAGGAGAACAGCTTACATAATCTAGGCCTATATCTCGAAAAAAAAGAATGGAATCAGGGTCCCCACCATGCTCACCACATATTCCTATCTTTATATCTTTTTTTACTGCCCTAGCCTGTTCCGAGGCAAGGCGAACTAAAGACCCGACTCCGTCAAGATCAATAGTTTGAAAAGGGTCAGATGAAAATATTTTTTCGGTTATGTAATTATTTATAATCCCTGACACATCATCGCGTGAAAAGCCAAAAACCGTTTGAGTTAAATCATTTGTTCCAAAAGATAAAAAATCCGCGTGTTCTGCTATTTTGTGAGACACTAAGCACGCTCTTGGGAGTTCAATCATAGTTCCAACTAAATATTTAATTTCTAAGTTTGAACTTTTAGCAATATTCTCATAGCAATGATTTATGATATTTTTTTGATTAACAAACTCGCCAACAGAGCCAACAAGAGGTACCATTATTTCGGGTCTAGGGTCAAAGCCTTCTTTAATTAAAGATATGCAGGCATGAAAAATCGCAGAGACCTGCATTTCAGTTATTTCAGGGTAAGAAATTCCAAGTCTACAACCCCGATGTCCAAGCATAGGGTTGCTTTCGCGAAGACTTTCAACAAGCTCGCGAGCAGATGCTAGGCTCAGCTCAGAGTTTTTTAATAAAGGCTTCAGGTTTTTATCATCATTAGGCAAAAACTCATGAAGCGGAGGATCAAGGAGCCTGATTGTTACTGGAAAAGAAGACATAGCTTTTAGAATGAGATAGAAGTCTTTCTGCTGAACGCGCTGTAAGTTTTTGAGAGCTTTTTTTCTAATAAGTAGATTATCTTTAAAAATAATCATTTTTCGCATATCCTTTATTCTCTCAGAATCAAAAAACATATGTTCTGTTCTACAAAGACCTATTCCTTTTGCCCCATTTTTAAGAGCATTAATCGCATCTTCAGGAGTATCGGCATTTGCCCTAAGGCCAACCTGTTGAGACTTTGAAAAAATCTTTAAAAGTCGAGAAGTATGCTCATCTTTAGTTAAAGAAAAATCAGAAAAAGCAATTTTTTCATCATATACATATCCATTGCTTCCATTAACTGAGATCCAGTCGCCTTCTTCAATTATTTTTTTTCCAGCTAAGGCCAACTTTTTTTCATAGTTAATAGAAAGACCACTACAGCCAACAACACAGGACTTACCCCAGCCGCGGGCAACGAGAGCAGCATGCGAAGTCATGCCTCCGCGTGACGTCACAATAGCACTAGATAGGTGCATCCCATGAATATCTTCTGGAGAGGTCTCTTCTCTCATTAATACTATTTTTTTATTTTTTTTAAAAAGCTCTTGAGCTCTCTTTGGACAAAAGACAGCGATACCTTCCGCACAGCCAGGTCCTGCAGGAAGGCCGCTTGCAATAGGGGTTAGTTTTTTTTCATGATCAGGACTAAAGCTAGGATGCATGATATCTTGTAAGTTTTTATAGCTAAGCCTATTAATAAAAGTATTTTCATCAATGATTTTTTCGTCCAACATATCTAGGCCTATTTTTACTGCGGCATATCCATTTCTTTTACCATTTCTAGTTTGCAACATCCAGAGCTTATCTTTTTCAATAGTGAATTCTATATCTTGCATGTCTTTATAAAAGTTTTCAAGAATCTGTTTTATATTGATGAGACTAGTATAAGACTTGGGGAACAAATCATATAAAGTTTTCTGTTTGTTTGTAATAATTGTTTTGGTGTGATTGTTTATGGGTAGAGGTGTTCGGGTTCCTGCCACCACATCTTCTCCTTGAGCGTTTAAAAGCCACTCTCCATATAGATCGTTGTGCCCTGTTGAGGGATTACGAGTAAAGGCTACACCCGTAGCAGATGAATTTCCCATATTTCCAAAAACCATGCATTGTACAGTTACGGCAGTCCCTAAGTTTTGAGGGATACCTTCAATCTTTCGATATTTTTTTGCACGCTCACCATTCCACGACAGAAATACAGACTTAATAGAGTTTGTTAGCTGTAGATGGGGATTGTCAGGAAAACTATGGTTGAGAACGGAAAGTATTTTACTTTTATAAATAGAACATATTTCTTGCAAATCTGCTACAGACAAGCTGCTATCTTCTAAAACATTAAGTGAAGATTTTTTCTCAGCAAGAATTTTTTCTAAAATTTCTCTTATGTTTTTATTTGTATTTGTTCCCTTATCCATTACAACATCAGAATACATAGTAATCAGCCTACGATATGAGTCATAAGAGAACTTTTCGTCTTGCGTCTCCTTGGCAAGTCCAGGCAACGTTTTAGGGCAAAGACCTACATTCAAAACGGTTTCCATCATTCCTGGCATAGAAACCTGAGCACCTGATCTTACAGAAAACAAAAGAGGTCTTTTTTTACCACCAAAACTTTTGCCAGTAATAGATTCAATTTTGGCAATTTCTTGCCTCAAATGATTATTGAAGCCTGAAGGAAAAGAATTATTTTTTAGAAAGTAATTACAAACATCCGTAGATATAGTAAAGCCAGGAGGCACAGGAAGCCCCAACAAACACATTTGTGCAAGACTAGCACCTTTGCTGCCAAGCAGTTTAGGTGAAACATGCTTTTTTTCAACGTTTGAAGAGGCGAATGAGTAGATATATTGTTTCTTGGACACTAGTGAACAAATTTACAAAAATTAAAAATCACAATCCA
>MDTB01119260.1_pt1 | contig 11458 bp, 11 predicted proteins | sample 811161 | NCBI WGS metagenome assembly MDTB01 (sample SAMN05326650, study PRJNA326480) | marine metagenome | isolation source: seawater | place: Mediterranean Sea | collected 2009
CGCGTGAGTACCGGCACAATCGCATTGGCCAAGCTAAGTGGCGCGCCCCTGCTGCCGACCACGTTTAGTTCCACAAAAGGCAAAATTTTTAGAAGCTGGGACCGTTTTTTTCTGGCGGGTCTGTTCGGCAGAGGTGTCTTTCTGTGGGGCGACCCCATCTATGTGCCGAGAGATGCAGACGCCGCTGAAATGGAGCGCTTGCGGCTACTGCTGGAAGATTCGCTCAACACGCTCACCCGATCAGCCGACGATAAATGCGGACGGGTCCCGGTCGAGCCAGAAGCCGATGTCCCCGGGGCCGGCAAGGTGGTGGAGACGGGCCCATGATGCTCACGCTTTACCGGACACTCACCACTTTTGGTGGTCCTGTCATTCAGTATTATCTGCAACGCCGCATGGCGGCGGGCAAGGAAGATCCGTACCGGTTCGCGGAACGGCAGGGTAAGAGTACACGGCGTCGGCCAAACGGCTCATTGATCTGGCTCCACGCTGCCAGCGTTGGGGAGTCCCTCTCCATGCTTCCCCTCATCGACACACTTCTTGAAGCGAATTCCCAGCTCCACGTTTTAATGACCACGGGAACCGTTAGTTCTGCTGCCCTGATGGCGGACCGTCTGCCGGAGAGGGCCATTCATCAATATGTGCCCGTCGACCGCGCGGCCTATGTCCGGCAGTTTCTATCGCATTGGAGTCCCGACCTCGCGCTCTGGGCGGAGAGCGAGTTCTGGCCTAATTTAGTAATGGAGACCCAGCGCCGAAATGTGCCCATGATCCTGGTCAACGGGCGGATCTCGCCAAAATCCTTTGATGGCTGGCAGTGGTTCCCCGGCGTCATCGGCCAACTCCTGAGGGGCTTCACCCTCTGCCTTGGCCAAACGGATGATGATGCGGACCGGCTCCGGCAATTGGGGGCCCTCAATCATAAGTGCCTGGGTAATCTAAAGTTTGCTGTGCCGCCTTTACCGGCGGATACCGAAGAACTAATCCGGCTCGAACAGCAAATTTCCGGCCGACCGCGCTGGCTGGCAGCCAGCACGCATCCCGGTGAAGAGGAGATGGGCGGACAGGTTCATGCGAAAATCGCCGCAGGACATCCCGGTCTGCTGACCATCATCGTCCCTCGGCATGCCAACCGCGGAGGCGACATCGCAGCGCGCCTTCGCTCAGAGGGTTTTGTCTCTGCCCAGCGCTCCAGACAGGAGACCATCACCCCTGATACGCAAATTTACGTTGCCGATACCATGGGTGAATTGGGGCTCTTTTATAGATTATCCGATATCGTCTTTATGGGAAAATCCCTGGTGCCATTGGGTGGACAGAATCCATTGGAGGCGCTCCAGATCGGCTGTGCCGTGGTGCACGGCCCCCACATGGCTAATTTTAAAAAGATTACTGAAGAGATGGCGAAGACAGGATCGGCACTTTCCGTGAGGAGCTCCGATGAACTCGCATCGGCGGTCGAGACGTTGCTCAGAGATGATGTTAAGCGCGGATCGCTGATCGAAAATGGACGCGAATATATGACGTCCCATTCGCAGGTCGTCGAACGGGTAAGCCACGAAATCTTATTGGTGCTCAACACAAATATTACCGAAAAGAGCCCGCATGCAGCCGCCTGATTTCTGGTACGGGACGCCCACGGGCCTCACACCGCAGATGCTGAGACCGATCGGCGCTCTCTATTCGCTGGCCGGCCGGGTCCGCCGCACACTTCAGACACCCTGGCGCCCGTCGGTTCCAGTTATATGTGTCGGCAATTTAACCGCTGGCGGCGCAGGTAAAACGCCGACATCCATCGCCATTGCTCGGCTCCTACAAGAACATGGCCTGGACGTTCATTTCCTATCCCGAGGCTATGGCAGCTCTCTGAGATCTCCCCTCAGGGTCGACCCTATTGACCATGACGCCACCCGCGTCGGAGACGAGCCATTGCTATTAGCCGATGTTGCACCCACCTGGGTGTCCCCGGACCGACGCGCCAGCGCACAACAGGCCGTCCAGGCGGGTGCTGAAATCCTGGTCATGGATGACGGGCACCAAAACCCGTCCCTTCGCAAAGATCTCTCACTCATTGTCGTCGATGGTGAGGTCGGTTTTGGAAACTGCCGGGTCCTGCCGGCCGGACCGCTGCGCGAATCGGTGCCGGACGGATTAGACAGGGCCGATGCCGTCCTTATTATAGGTGACGACAGGTGCAATCTTTCCCAGACGCTTCCGGCCTGCCGCAAAAATCGGTTGACCGTCTTCAAGGGCACCCTAGAACCGGATGGCACCACTGACAGCCTGCGCGGCACAAGAGTCTTAGCATTTGCAGGCATTGGACGGCCCGAAAAGTTTTATGCAACGCTCCGACATATCGGGTGCGAGATAGTGGAAACACAGTCCTTTCCGGATCACCACTTCTATTCGGTTGACGAGGTTCACGCGCTCGTTCAAAAAGCCAAAAGCATGACTGCCCAATTGATCACAACGACCAAGGACAAAGCGCGGCTCGGACCAGCTCTAGCCAAACATATGCACGCATTGCCCGTACACGTGCGCTGGGCAGATGAGCCGGCCCTAAGGGCATGGCTTCGCCCTGTCCTGTCATATTTAGGCTAAAAAGCGGTCTGAGTCATGCGCCGCTTTCGTCACACCCTCGAATATGCTGCGGCCTGGCTGCTCTATGCTTTTTTTTCCCTATTACGAGTTGATTCAGCATCTAACCTGGGCGGCTGGGTCGGCCGGACCTTTGGACCAAGTCTGCGCGTAAGCAATACTGCCCGGCAGAATTTGAAACGCAGCTTTCCGGATTGGCCAACCGACAAGATCGAACAAACCGTGCTTGACATGTGGGATAATCTCGGTCGGACAGCAGGGGAACATCCGCACCTTTCGGCCTTCGATCCCTACCGGGATAACAGCCGGGTCGATGTCGTTGGCGAGGAATATTGTGAACTCCTGAGAGATGCGGCGACGCCCGGCCTGTTCTTTTCCGGCCATTTCGCCAACTGGGAAATATCCCCACTCGCAGGCACTCGACGCGGTATAACCGCGCATCTGGTCTACCGCCGCGCCAATAATCCTTTTTTTGATCGCCTGCTACAAAAGGGACGAAACTCGCTAGACAGCGATTTCTATCCTAAAGGCGCGCAGGGAGCCAAGGCGATCCTCCGAGCTCTTCAACGCGGTGATAATTTAGCTTTGTTGGTCGATCAAAAAATGAATGATGGCGTCGCCGTACCCTTCCTCGGAAGAGATGCTATGACCGCCCCCGCTGTCGCCGAGCTAGCACTACGCTATAACTGTCTCGTGATACCGGCACGCGTCGAACGGCTGAAGGGCGCTCATTTTCGGGTCACCTTCTATCCGCCACTCGATCGGCCAGAGACAGGGAACCAACAGCAAGACATTTTGGTGATGATGACAGAGATCAACCGTCAACTCGGAGAATGGGTCAATGAACAGCCCGCCCAGTGGCTATGGGTTCACAACCGCTGGCCCGATTAATCTCTCTTTAACGGGGAGTTACCAAAAGCGCGGGATCGAGATCGACACCATTCCAGCGTACCCCCCAGTGGAGATGCGGTCCGGTAGCACGGCCGGTATTGCCAATCTTTCCAATGAGTTGGCCTTTTGACACTTTTTGGCCTTGTTTAACCTTAACCGCGCTCAAATGAATATAAATGCTGCTGAGACCCAATCCGTGATCTAGAATAATACTCTGACCATTAAAGAACATACCAGGATGGGTAAACATAACCTGTCCATCGGCCATTGCTGAGACGGGTGAACTCACGGGGGCGGCCACATCCACACCCAAATGCGGCCGTCGGGGCTTGCCGTTTAAAACCCGCTGGCTGCCGTACACCCCGGTGATACGGCCTTTTGCCGGCCAGGCAAAGCCTGACCCAAAGAGCGAAGTTGCCGCTGTCTTCCGCCGAGCGGATGCAACCAGATGACTTTCCTTGCGAATGCGGGCCAAATCAGCGGGATCAGGCGTAACCGTGCGCCGAGGCAGTCCCTCAATTCGCTGAATTTGATAAATACGTTGTTTAACGGCCAGGCGGTGAATGCCCGCGCTGCCGTCAGGTCTGATTTCCCGCAAAACCACCTCCGGGGCAACATCCCTGCCAAACCCGAGTATAAAGTCTCCCGTGGGAGAAACCGGCACGGCTTTCCCATCAAGGAACAGGCGAGTACCTGGGGCAGCGCGTCCCATGGCCAAGCCCCCTTGGATAAAAGAACCGGTCACGTCCAAAGCCGCCGCGGGCGACGGCAGCACGGCCACGCTTAGGGCAAACGCGATGCTATAAAAGAGTGCCTTGCAGATCATCATTAGATGGTTTGGATTTTACCTTTTGGCGCGGCTCCCGCGACGGGGCAATGGCGGGCGTCTCTAATGTTACCTGAGCGGCGACCCCACCATCTAAAAACTCGATGTTGAGCTTTAGACCGGGCGTCGCTGTGGCAGCGGACACCATTGTGCCAGTTCCATCTGTGACCAGGGCAAATCCCCGATCCAAAACCCGCTGGTAGGACACACCCTCCAGTTTTAAGGCCTCGCGTTCAAGATCGCCACTCTTTTGCCGCAGCAAGTGTAGGAGACCTTGCCGCCAGGCGCGCACGTTTGCCGTCAGCAAGTCTTGCTTGCGGGCTATCTGTTGGTCTGGCTTGACAAGCCGGCCCCCGAGTTCCCGCAAACGTGTTCGCATGTCATTGAGCATTACATCTTTTGCGCGCTCCAGACGCTCCACCCGATCGTCCAGACGCTGGGACGCCTCATCCGCGACCCGTCCCGGTTCAGGAACGCCACGGGCGAGGCCTGCCACGTCTTTTTCAAAATCGCGGAATGTGCGGTGCATCGCGCGCATGAGCCGGACACCATGGTCCGCCGCGTGCGTTAACAGATCGCCCCGCACCGGTACAGCCATCTCCGCCGCCGCCGTAGGTGTGGGCGCCCGCTGATCGGAGGCAAAATCGATCAGGGTTGTATCGGTCTCATGGCCCACGGCAGAGATGACGGGAATCTCACTCGCCACCACTGCACGGACAACGACCTCTTCATTGAAGGCCCAGAGATCCTCCAGGCTGCCGCCCCCCCTGGCGATAATTAACAGATCAGGCCGAGGCACAGCCCCATTGGGTGCCAATGTATTAAAGCCTGCGATAGCTGCGGCAATGCTCTCGGCAGCGCCATTCCCTTGCACATTGGTGGGCCAAAGGAGCACGTGGCGGGGAAACCGGTCCCGAAGTCGGTGCAGAATATCTCGGATGACCGCTCCGGTCGGAGAGGTCACGACGCCGATGACGCCGGGCAAAGTCGGTAACGGCTGTTTCCGCTCTTCATCAAACAGGCCCTCCGCCAGAAGTTTCTTCCGCCTGTCCTCTAAAAGTTTGAGGAGGGCCCCCTTACCGGCCATTTCCATTTGTTCGATGACAATCTGGTAACTGGAGCGGCCACTATAGGTCGACAGCCGGCCCGTGACGACGACTTCCATGCCCTCTTCAGGATGCAAAGCTAGGCGAGCCACAGTGCCTTTCCAGCACACGCCATCCAGGACGGCGTTCTCGTCCTTCAAGGTGACATACATGTGGCCTGACCGGGCGAGGGTCAGACGGGATACCTCCCCGCGCACGCGCACGTGAGCAAAGGCATCCTCTACTACACGCTTCAGGGAATGGGACAACTCGCTTACGGAGAATACGGGGTGGTTATCACCGCCCTTCTCCCAGGCCTCAAGTCCCGCCTCCGTCCCAGAAGACGGATTTACATCAAAAATTGGATCAGTCATAACTCCTGAATATTTTATGCTACAAGAGGCGCACAGTACATGGTGAATGCGCATCTCGGGGAGGACATTCAACAATGAACGTTTTGGTGGTTGGCGCGGGGGGTCGGGAACATGCCCTCTGTTGGGCTATTTCAAAGTCACCACAGTGCGGCAAACTCTATTGTGCGCCTGGCAATGCCGGTATTGCCGCGGTGGCAGATTGTATCGATATCGACGCTGAAAATATACCGGCCCTGGTAGCATTCGCTTGTAATAAACGAATCGATCTCGTTGTCGTTGGTCCGGAGGCTCCCCTGGTGCTGGGCCTGGTAAACGACTTGGCCGCTGAAGGAATTAAAGCTTTCGGTCCGACCCGGGAAGCTGCAATACTGGAGGGCTCCAAAGCCTTCATGAAAGACCTCTTCGCCAAATATAACATCCCAACTGCCGCCTACGACCGATTTACGGAACATGCCGAGGCGGTGGCCTACGTGCAGAAAAAAGGCACCCCCATCGTGGTCAAAGCCAGCGGTCTCGCCGCCGGAAAGGGGGTTATCCTGTGTGAGACGGAAGATCAGGCCATCCAGGCACTGGATCAGATTATGGTGGATCGGATTTTTGGCAACGCCGGAAATGAAGTCGTGATCGAAGAGTTCCTAGAAGGGGAGGAGGCCAGTTTTTTTGCCCTTGTGGACGGTAGGACAGCCCTACCCCTGGCCTCTGTCCAGGACCATAAAGCGGCATATGATGGCGATACTGGACCGAACACCGGTGGTATGGGGGCATATTCGCCCGCACCAGTGGTGACGGACGCCCTAGCCCAGGAAATCATGGAGACCATCATCCAACCCACTCTCGAGGGCATGGCGGCAGAGGGCCGGCCCTACACCGGCGTGCTCTTCGCCGGCCTGATGATCACCGAAAAGGGGCCGAAAACACTGGAGTTTAATGTTCGGTTTGGAGATCCGGAATGCCAAGTGCTAATGGCCCGCTGGGACTCAGATGTTTTAGAAGCCCTTGACGCAGCGGCCAGGGGGCAGCTGGCCGACATTAAACTCTCCTGGAAAGAGGACACTGCCATGATCGTCGTGATGGCGGCCACTGGATATCCGGGGCCTTACGTAAATGGCACGGAGATTAAAAGCCTTGAACAAGCAAATAACGTGGACGGCGTCACCGTGCTTCACGCGGGAACAACGGCTGATGGCGACCGCATCCTCGCGGCGGGCGGGCGTGTTTTGGGCGTAACCGCGCTGGGCGAAAACGTACCGGCGGCGCAGACCCGGGCTTACGAGGCCGTTGACATAGTGGATTGGCCCCAGGGGTTCTGCCGCCGGGACATTGGGTGGCGCGCCATCAATCGGGCGGATTGAGGCTCACTGAGAGTCAATTAGCTTTGCGTAGCGCCGTCCAAACACCGGGTCCCCAAACCACGTGGGCAAATTCCAGTGCGGCCGTCAAAACTGCCGGTATCGTCTCAGCTTTCTTCTTTGTCTTTGGTTGTACCCGAGCCAAAGAGGCAATCGTCACGGCATCGAACGCCACCTCCTTTTTACCATATTCATAAAGGCTCGTGACTGACATGATTTCTTCGTCTTTATCTGTCACTTCTGGAAGATCGACGTTCACTTGGAAGATATCTTTGCGTAAATCCTGGTATGGCAGTTCGGTTAAAAACATAGTGGCCGTAAACGCGAAACTGCGGCCTTTCATATCGCACGATAACGCCACCGCATAATCAGAAATAATTTGAACGTCCCCATCGACTGGATGGCGGCCCTCATATTGGATGGTGTACTCGCATTCCGGCAGATCGGCACCGGCCAATTTTCCGGTAAACTTGGAAATAGCGCCATCCAGCGCTGGGGCCAGCGCCGCGGCGTAAACGAACCCCCAATCCTCCCCTTCCTTGCGAACAGCGACCCAATTTGTTCCCCTTGCCTTGCCCGCCGCCCGAACACGCATACCCTTCCGCATCCGTCCCACGCGCGGTGATTTTGTTAGCGGCTTTCCTCGGACATTCGCATCCCTCAAAACAACGTAGCCCGGTGCCGCAGCACTCAGAGTTTGGCCAAGAAATACTGGGTTTCTGCTCTCAGTGTGCCCCGGCGCCGGAGCCCCAAGCAAAATCGCCGCGCAAACAATTACGCAAGCAGTTTTGCGGGTACCAACGCAGGCAGACAGACCGGCGGTCAGCCGCATCCAATACTGAAGTGTCCACTGCTCTACCATCCTGTTGCTTCGGTACCGTCCCCGTGCCTCGTATTCAGTGCCCCGAATTTTATAGTTTTCCAGTCCTTTATGCGCCTTTTCTAGTTTAGTCCAAAATCATAGCGGAGACCCCCACCGGGAGCCAGAATAATCCTAACCCAGAGCCCTGTGCCATATCCCTCCGCTGGGCCAAATCTTCGAACAGGCATAAATTTATATTTATCCACAGAATATTGCGCAAAATCTAGTAGGGTATATTGCTAGTAAACGCTAAATGTAGTACAAAAGTGAGAATAGTCGTGTAGTAGGTGAAGTGGCTGAGAGGGTCTCACGCCAGCGGTTTTTTTGGAGATAAAACTTCCAGAAAATAAATCTAAACAAAGACTTAGAACTATTAAAGGGGTCACAGACATGACAATGCCGCCCAATCACGAATGGACACCCGAAAGGGTCGAAGAATTAACTAAATTGTGGGCGACGGGTCTTTCGGCAAGCGAAATCGGCCGCCGTCTGGGGATAACTAAGAACGCTGTGGTTGGAAAAGTACGCCGCCTAGATCTTGCCATGCGCAGGATGCCCGCTCAGCCAAAACGCGAACCAAATGTGGTGACGTTAGACCGCTTAAAGGCAAATCAGTGTTCATGGCCAGAGGGCGAACCCGGCAAGGATGATTTTCGGTTCTGTGGGTCCCCTGCCGTGATGGGAAAACCATATTGCGAGAAACATTGTGCGATCGCCTATGTGCCTCCCAAGAAGAAGCAGAACGCCAACGCCGCCTAGGTCGGCACCATCACGTTTTCTTAAGTTTGAGGGTTCCGTGTTTGGCAAGGCTCTCAGCCGTTTTGAGTAAACGGGTCATGGCTTCATCAAAACGGTAGTCAGGCAATCCCTCACGAAACTGAAACACAAGGTCCTCGACATAAATTTTCATCGAATTTTCACTCATGTTCTTGTAGAGCTTTTTTTTTAGTCCCACGTCCTGTTCGCTGGCATGCAAAAGGACAAGAATGTCATCATGCTCAGCCGTTCGCATCAAAGCCTGAATGCCACTGTCCTCTGCGAATTTCAGTTTGGCCAGAAAAGCCTGATGGCGGGTTTTTTTCTCCTGAACAGTTGTTGGCCGTAAAATATGCGACAGCTGGTAATGCAATCGCTCCATGTCTCCGATAGAAATGGGGATTTTCATCTCGTCGAGGACCAACTCAAAGGTCTCGCCGTTGCCCTGATTGACACTAACGTCCATCGTGCACCTCTCGCCACTCAGACTTATAATTTAGCATTTTTCAATCATAGGTAGCAAGCTTTAACACGCCGTTGACTAATGCCCGAGAAACAGAGACGGTGGATCATGAGTTATATGGACCATGTTATCGCCTGCAATCGCCATAATTTGGCGTCTTTCAAACCTTTCCGCGTAGACGGTGTGACCATTGGCCATGTCCGCCTCGCGCTTGCCACAGAGATGTCGAACCACCCAGAGGTCTTTCTGGAGACAGAGAGTGGCCTAACCTTTACCGACACATTAATAGGGTTTGCAAATCGCAGTCTAGCGATGGCAGGCGTCGTCGCCGACCTTGTGAAAAATGGCCTTCTGCCTCCTCTGCGGGGAGAACTCTATCCGGTCGCCGTCACTTTTTGGGAGGAGCCATTTTTTCAATTGGACCGGTGCGCGATCGCCGCTTTCGGCATCCGCTCCTTTGGGGTTCACGTGAACGGGTTTTCTCGACGTCCCGATGGGGAGTTTGATATGTGGATTGCGCGGCGGGCCGAAGACCGCATCGCTTATCCGGGCATGCTAGACAATATGGTCGCTGGCGGCCAGCCCATTGGCCTCGGGCTCATAGAAAATGTTATCAAGGAGTGTGCCGAGGAGGCAAGCATCCCCGCGACAATCGCTGCCCAGGCCCGCCCGACAGGAGCTGTTTCATACATCCACGAAGCAGCAGATGGGCTCAAACCGGACATAATGTTTTGTTACGATTTGGCCCTTCCAGAGGACTTTGTGCCTCTTAACTCGGATGGCGAAGTTGCGGCATTTTACAGGCTTCCCCTCAGGGAAGTCGCGGAAATTATCGAATCCAGTTTCAAGTTCAAATTCAACTGTAATCTAGTGATCATCGATTTCCTCATCCGGCATGGCTTTTTACCGCCAGAACATCCGGATTACCTGAAGCTGATTCAAGGCTTGCGCCAATGACATCCGATTGGCACAACCAAAACAAATTAGACCACAGCGAACTAAATTTTAAGGAGGGCACGATGGCCGACAGCACATGGCAAGTATATCTTTCCGGAGAGATTCACTCAGACTGGCGGGATCAAATAAAGAACGGTTGCTCGGCCAAAGAGTTGCCAGTCGATCTGGTCGCGCCCGTCACCAATCATGGCGCCAGCGATGACTGCGGCGTACAAATCTTGGGGCAGGAAGATAATGACTTTTGGAAGGATCACAAAGGTGCCCAGGTCAATGCCATCCGAACCCGGACCCTCATCGAAAAATCAGATATTGTTGTCGTCAAGTTTGGCGATAAATACCGGCAATGGAACGCCGCTTTCGACGCAGGATTTGCGGCGGCGCTCGGCAAACCGATGATCATTCTGCACGACAATAACCTGACGCACGCGCTGAAAGAAGTAGACGCAGCCGCCCTTGCGGTTACCCAAACCCCGGATCAGGTAGTGCGGGTCCTTGATTACGCCATCAACGGAAATCTGTAGATCGGGACGGCAGCGGCTCAAAGCTCACCCCAAGTCTTGGGATCTTGCCACTGTTAGAGACCGATCCGCCTTCGAATGTCAGCAGGAATTTCGCCATCCTCCCGTAAGCTGCGCAAAGTGAGAGAGTGATCGCGTTTGGCGTAGCGCCGCCCGTCACCGTCCGTCAAAATTCGATGAAAGCTGTAGTCTGGCACCTTATAGGCCAATAGTGCCTGCAAGAGTCTGTGGATATGGGTGGCCAGACGCAAATCCTCTCCCCGGGTCACCAACGTGACCCCTTGCAAATGATCATCCACGGTCACGGATAGGTGATAACTGGAAGGACTGTCTTTGCGCGCCAGCACAACATCACCAAAAATCTGGGGGGTGGCAAGATGGCCGCCAACGCGCGCCTCCTGCCAGGTCAGCGGCCCCGCACTCTCATGTGCTTTCTCCATGTTCAGTCTAACGACGAAGGGGTCTCCCTGGGCTAATCTGAAATCCCGTTCATCACTCGAAATATAGCGACAGGTTCCCGGGTAAATCGGTCCGTGGGGACCAGTTACGTCATGCGGCGCCCTGCCAGCCCGTTCAATTTCAGCGGCGATTTCTTTACGAGTACAAAAACAAGGATAGAGGAGATCTCTATCATCCAACCTAGCGAGCGCCTTGCGATATTCCTCAAAATGATCGGACTGCCGGCGGACCGGCCACTCCCAATCAAGGCCGAGCCAAGCAAGGTCCTCATAAATCGCGTATTCGAATGCCGGTTTGCAACGACCTTGATCAATGTCTTC
>MDTB01144336.1_pt1 | contig 11458 bp, 14 predicted proteins | sample 811161 | NCBI WGS metagenome assembly MDTB01 (sample SAMN05326650, study PRJNA326480) | marine metagenome | isolation source: seawater | place: Mediterranean Sea | collected 2009
TATATGCCTAGCGCTGATTTAACCGAATTGCGAGCGCTAAGTAAATGCAGCTAAACAGGGTTTTTGCCCAGTCTAGCTGGGCTTTTTTTTTATGAGTGATAAAATAGAAAATATTAAAAAATTAAAAGTATCAAAACCTCTTTTGTTGGATTGTAAGCAAACAATCAAAGATTTTCCCTTGGCATATGAAACCTATGGAAAGTTAAGTGAATCGAAAGATAATGCTATTCTAGTTTTCCACGCTCTTACAGGCGACCAATTTGTTAGTGGGTTAAATCCAATTACAAAAAAAGAAGGTTGGTGGGTATCTGCAGTTGGCCCAGGTAAAGCCATAGATACAAATAAATATTTCGTAATTTGCGCAAATGTTATAGGCGGGTGTATGGGTTCCTGGGGTCCAAAAGAAATAGATAAAAAAACAAACGAACCTTATGGACTAAATTTTCCAGTAATAACAATAAGAGATATGGTTAAGGCACAGGAGACTCTTTTAGATCATTTAGGTATAGAAAAACTCCTTTGTGCTGCCGGAGGTTCTATGGGCGGAATGCAATTACTACAGTTTTGTACAACATTTCCAAATAAAACTTTTTCTGCAGTACCAATTGCTTGTAGTACAAGTCATAGCGCACAGAATATTGCTCTTAACGAGTTGGCTAGACAAGCAATAATGGCAGATCCTGTTTGGGATAAAGGAAAATATTTAAAAAAAAATATTCAACCTAAAAATGGCTTAGCTGTTGCAAGAATGGTGGGTCATATAAGTTACTTATCTGAAAAAGGAATGCAGGAAAAATTTGGAAGAAAGCTTCAGGAAAAAGCTGATTATGAATTCAGTTTTGATGCTGATTTTCAGGTAGAAAGTTATTTAAGGCATCAGGGTTATGCATTCGTTGAAAGGTTTGATGCGAATTCAATATTATACATCACTAGAGCAATGGATTATTTTGATTTATCAAAACAATATAAGGGTGGCCTTACTGAAGCATTTAAGAGTCAAAAAACTAAATTTTTAGTCATTTCTTTTTCTTCTGATTGGCTCTACACAACAAAAGAAAATAAAGATACTGTCATAGCTCTTAATGCTTCAGGAGCAGATGTTTCTTTCGCGGAAATTAAAACTGACAAAGGTCATGACTCTTTTTTGGTAAATGAACCAGAGTTTTTAAAAACTTTGAAAGGATTTATAGACTCAATGTACATAAAATTTAAAAATGAAAAAAGAATTTAAAGTAATAGCGGATTTATTACCGAGAAACATCAGAGTATTAGATGTTGGATGTGGAGATGGATCTTTAATGAATTTTTTAATAAAAGAAAAAAATATAGAGGCACGTGGTTTAGAACTTGTTGAAGAAAATGTAAAAAAATGCATTTATAAAGGTCTTTCAGTGATTGAAGGAGATGCAGAAACTGAACTTCATCAATTTCCTGATCAGTCTTTCGATTTTGTAGTATTAAGTCAAACACTTCAGGCTTTTTATAATCCTGAAAATGTTTTGAAAGATTTACTGCGGGTCGGAAAATCAGTAATTATATCAATACCTAACTTTGGATATTGGAGAGTAAGAACAAAATTGCTTTTTTTTGGAAAAATGCCCGTTACAAAAACTTTACCAAACAAATGGTATAATACTCCAAATCTACACATGTGTACTATTAAAGATCTATTTGAGTTCTGCATGGAAAAAAATATTAAGATTAATAAAGCTATTGGAGTTAATGAAGACAAAATCTCAGAAATAAAAAAAAATAACCTTGAGATGAAAAATCTTTTTTCTAAACTTGGAATATTTTTATTAAGCTAAATGTTAGATATTTCTATTATAAATTGCCTATCAGATAATTATAGTTATTTAATTAGAGATAAAAAAACAAATTTAGTCGGAATTGTTGATCCATCGGACTTCGAACCAGTTGATTTGGAAATCAGTAAAACTTACCAAAAATTAGATTTTATTTTAAATACACATCATCATAATGACCATGTCGGTGGAAATATTGAACTTAAAAAGAAATATAATTCAAAAATTATTTGCTCTTCTTATGAGAAAAATAAAATTCCAGGCGCAGACATTAAAAAAAGTGATGGTGACAAATTTTCTCTAGGTAAAACAGAGTTTAAAGTTATTCATGTACCTGGGCATACTCTTGGACATATTGCATTCTACTCTGAAAAAGCGGAAATTATTTTTACAGGAGATACATTGTTCTCTTTAGGATGTGGAAGAATTTTTGAAGGAACATTTGAACAAATGTTTAATTCCCTAGAAAAAATTAAAAACTTACCAAAGAATACATTGATTTACTGCGGTCACGAATATACGTCCAACAATGGAAAATTTTGCATTAGTCTCGATGGGAATAACGCAAAACTTAAAAATAGAATAGAAGAGATAAAAAATAAAAATAAAAATAAACTTCCAACTATTCCTGTAACTTTAGGTGATGAACTAAAAACTAATATATTCTTAAGATGTGATGATGAACTAATTAAAAATAACCTTAAAATGAACAATAGCTCGAAATTAGAAGTTTTCGTAAAGCTACGGAATTTAAAAGATCAATTTTGATATCATTCAACTTGACTTGATAAAGTACCAGGTTATATTGCCTTGAATTTAAATAGGTATTATTTTATGTCTTTTGCAATAATTGAAACCGGTGGTAAGCAGTACAAAGTATCTGCAAGCAAGATCCTTAGAGTAGAAAAATTAGATATACCAAAAGGAAAAAAAGTGGAGTTTAAAAAAGTTTTGCTTGTTAATGATGATAAAACTACTGAAGTTGGGAGTCCAACAATTAGTGGTGCGGTTGTTGAAGGTCTTTTGTTAGATAATATTAGAGACAAAAAAATAATAGTATTTAAAAAAAGAAGAAGACAAAATTCTAGAAAAAGATATGGTCATAGACAACCTCTTTCAAAAATTCAGATAACAAAAATTTTGTCTAAAGGTGGTAAAGTTGTTTCCGAAATTGAAGTAAACAAAATCAAATTGTCAAATGATCAGAAATCAGATAAAAAGTCAGTAATTAAAAAGAAAGTTACTAAAAAAACTGCAGATAAGAAAATAACTTTTAAAACTAAAACTAAAAAGTAAAAAAATGGCAACAAAAAAAGCAGGTGGTACAACCAAAAATGGACGAGATAGCGCTGGTCGTCGACTAGGAGTAAAAAGATACGGTGAACAATTTGTTAAACCAGGTAACATTATTGTTCGTCAAAGGGGTACAAGAATTCACCCTGGAAATAACGTAGGAATGGGAAAAGATCATTCAATTTTTTCATTAATTAGTGGAAAAGTAAAATTTAAAAAATCTAAATCAAACAGAACTCTAGTATCTGTTGTTCCCAAGTAAGCTCAAGTAGCAAATATAACTACTTTTCAAAATGAAATTTCTCGATCAAGCAAAGATATATATTAAGGCCGGAAATGGTGGATCAGGTTCTGCTAGCTTCAGAAGAGAAAAATATATTGAATTTGGAGGTCCAGATGGTGGTGATGGAGGCAATGGAGGTTCAATTATTGTGGAGGCAGAAAGAAATCTAAACACACTAATTGATTTTAGATATAGACAACATTTTAAAGCTGAGTCAGGAAAGGCTGGAAGTAAAAAAAATCAAACGGGTGGCAGTGGTGAAAATCTAATTCTTAAAGTTCCAATAGGAACTCAATTATATGAAGAAGATAATAACACTTTGATTTATGATTTAACTAAAAATAAGGAAAAGTTTGTTGTTGCAACTGGAGGAAAGGGCGGATTGGGAAATACAAGATTTAAAAGTTCTACAAATCGGACTCCAAGAAAAAAGACTGACGGAAAAAAGGGGGAAGAGTTCTGGATATGGCTTCAATTAAAAGTAATTGCTGATGTTGGAATTATCGGGTTACCAAATGCTGGAAAATCAAGTTTTTTGTCTAAATGCACTAGAGCAAGGCCAAAGATTGCAAATTATCCATTTACAACATTAAATCCTAATTTGGGTGTTTTAAATATGAATCATAAAGAAATAGTTTTGGCAGATATTCCTGGATTAATTGAAGGTTCACATAAGGGAGTGGGTCTAGGAGATAAATTTTTAAGGCATATTGAAAGATGCAAGACCTTGATACATTTAATTGATATATCTGAAAAAGACATTTTAGGTAACTATTTAAAAATAAGAAACGAATTATCAAAATATGATAAAAAAATTTTAAAAAAGAAAGAAATAATTATTTTTAATAAATTGGACTTAGTAGATATGAGATCTATAAGCGAAAAATTGAAAATATTTAAGAATAAAATCAAAAAAAACTATGAAATAACTTCTTTGATTTCGAATGAGAATTTTGAAAAAATAAAAAAAATAATTTACAAAAAATGCGCATAAATAAAGCTAAAATAATTGTTTTTAAAATTGGATCTTCAAACCTAGTAGATAAAAGAGGAAAACTTAAAGAAAAATGGCTTAAAAGCTTAGTAGGAGATATAAAAAAATTAGTCAGTAAAGATAAAAATATCGTAATAGTATCTTCGGGAGCTATTGCACTTGGTCAAAGTTATTTGAGGATAAAGCAAAAAAAATTAAAATTAGAAATGAGTCAAGCTTTAGCTTCTATCGGACAAATACATTTAACAAATGTGTATAGAAAAATGTTTGAAAAAAGTAAAATTAAAATTGGACAAATTTTAATATCACTGGATGACACCGAACAAAGAAGAAGGGCTATAAATGCTAAAAGAACTTTTGAAAATCTTTTTAAATTAAAAGCAATACCAATAGTCAATGAGAATGATACAACTGCTACTTCTGAAATTAAATATGGAGATAATGACCGTTTAGCTGCAAGAGTGGCTCAAATAATAGGTGCAGATATATTAATAAATTTTTCTGATGTAGATGGTTTATACAATTCCTCAAAAGAAAAAAAAATTATTAGAGAGGTCAAAAATATTGACGATAAAATTTATTCTTTTGTGGAAAAGAAAAAAAATGTTTATGGATCTGGAGGAATGGAAACAAAATTACAAGCTGCAAAAATTTGTATGAATTCTGGATGTTACATGGCAATAGCAAATGGAAATCATCAAAATCCTATTAGCAAACTGTTAAAAGATAATATTTGTACATGGTTTTTGCCAAAAGTATCGACTCTACACGCAAGAGAAAAGTGGATTGTAAGCTCTATAGGAAACAATGGGAAGATATATATAGATGATGGCGCATTCAAAGCTCTTAAAAATGGGAAAAGTCTTTTACCTGCTGGAATTATAAAAATTGAAGGTAAATTTTTGAAAGGAGATAACATTTTAATTGTGGACAAAAATGGTAAAGACTGTGCAAGAGGTCTTACTTCATTTTCAGCAGAAGAAATTGATAAAATTAAAGGGCTTAAAAGTGATCAAATTGAAAATATATTAGGTTATTCTAGCAAATCGGAAATTGTTCATAAAGATGATATGGTAAATCTTATATGAAAAAATATTTAAAAAATATAGGTATTAACTCAAAAATTGCATTTAAAAATCTTAGCAATGTTAACTATAAAAAAAGAAATAAAGTTATAGATACCTATAACAAGGAACTAGGCAGATATAAAAAAAAAATTATTAAAGAAAATTCAAAAGATTTAAAAAATTGTAAACGTCAAGATTTAATTGATAGATTAATACTTGATGAAAATAAAATTGAAGATATTAGAAATTCTTTGAACGAAATAAAAAAATTTAAAAATCCATTAGAAAAGGTAATTACAAAATGGAAAAGACCTAGTGGATTAACTATAAAAAAGGTAACTATTCCAATAGGAGTTATAGGTATTATTTATGAAAGCAGACCTGATGTTACACCTTATGTTTCGGCCCTTTGTATCAAATCTGGAAATGTTGCGATACTAAAAGGAGGATCTGAGGCTTATTTTTCTAATAAAATATTTTCAAATATATTTAGAAGTTCTCTAAAAAAAAATAATATTAATCAAAATTGTGTTCAATTTATAGATTCAAGAAGCAGAAAAGTTGTAGATTTCATGTTATCAAAAATGTCAGATTATATAGACGTTATGGTACCCAGAGGAGGAAAAGGTTTAGTAAGTAAAGTTAAAAAGCTTTCTAAGGTAAACGTAATTGGACATTTGGAAGGTAATTGTCACGTCTATGTCGATAAGGATGCAAATCTTGAAATGGCAAAAAAAATTGTCTTGAATTCTAAAATGAGAAGAACCTCGATTTGTGGAGCAGCCGAAACACTTTTAGTGGATAAAAAATGTTTAAAATCACATGCTATGCCAATAATTGAAGAATTAATTTTTTCAGGGTGCGAAGTTGTTGCGGACAAAAAAATAAACAAATTATTTGGAAATTCCTTAAAAACTGCAAGAGAAATTGATTGGAAAACAGAATATCTAAACTCAAAGATATCTGTAAAAGTAGTTGGTGGTGTAAAAGAGGCCATCGATCACATATTGCAATATGGTACGATGCATACGGACTCTATTGTTACAAATAATAAAAAAACTGCAGAATTATTTTTAAATGGAATTAATAGCTCAATTGCTATTCATAATGCTTCTACACAATTTGCAGATGGTGGAGAATTTGGATTTGGTGGTGAAATAGGAATTTCAACAAATAAGATGCCCCCTAGAGGACCAGTGGGAATTGATCAATTAACTTCTTACAAATACATAGTAGAAGGTAAAGGAACCATCAGATCATAGTAAATGAGTATTAAAATCAACAAACTCAAAAAAATTGGAATTTTGGGAGGAACATTTGACCCCCCGCATATTGGTCATGTAGAAATTTCAAAATATGCAATAAAAAAATTTAAACTCTCATTGTTAATTTGGGCTATCACAAAAAGAAATCCGTTAAAAAAATCCCCTTTAATTAAACTGAAAAAAAGAATTATGCTTTCAAATAAAAGGGTAAGCAAAATCAAGAAAATAAAAGTGAAAAGCTTTGATAAATTAATAAAATCATCAAAAACTATTAACTTAATAAGGTATATAAATAAAAAAAGTGATTCGAAAATTTTTTTTCTAATGGGATCAGATAACCTTATAAAATTTCATAAATGGGATAAATGGAAAGAAATTGTGGGTTTATGCACAATTGTTGTATTTCCTAGAAATGGCTATCTTAAGAAAACTTCAACATGTAAAGCAATAAAGACGCTCGGAAGGAAAAAAATATTGTTAATGAGATCAAAAAAAATTAATATTTCATCTTCAAAAATAAGAAAAAATTATTTAAAATATAAAAATTGATGGAAGTTTTAAAAATAAAAAAAGTAATTGAAAAAACTTTAAATCAAAATAAAGCTAATAACATAATAGCTATAAGTCTTAAAGGAAAGTCCTCAATGGCAGATTACATGATTATAGCTTCGGGAAATTCATCTAGACATATTCAATCTTTAGCGGAAATTTTGGTGAAAAAACTCAGCGAAAAAGGTTATGGAAAATGTAAAATCGAGGGAAAAACTAGTAAAGACTGGAAGTTAGTAGATGCTATTGACATAATTGTTCATATATTCCATCCTGAAAAAAGAAAATTTTATGATTTGGAAAAAATGTGGTGTGACCCATCTGAAAAAAAGGAACTAATTATATGATAAAAACTTTAAAATTTTTTATTGTTTCGATCTTTTTTACAACAAATCTCTACTGTAATACAGATGAAAGGCTTTATAAAAAAATAGATTTATTTGGAGAAGTTTTAGATAAAATTAAAAAAGAATATGTAGAAGATGTTGACCAATCAGAAATGCTCGACTCTGCTATAAATGGTGCTCTTCAATCACTTGATCCCTACTCTTCGTATATGGGGCCCGAACTTTTTCAAGAAATAGAAACAGATACTAAAGGCGAGTTTGGTGGTTTGGGAATAGAGGTAGGAATGGAAGCGGGAGTAATAAAAGTAATTTCACCAATAGATGACACTCCAGCATCTAAGGCAAATATAAAATCTGGTGATTATATCATTCAAATTGATGGTAATCAGGTCCAAGGTAAATCACTCATTGAAGCTGTTAAAATGATGAGGGGACCTGTTGGTTCCGAGATTAAATTAACCATAAGAAGAAAAGGTGAAAAAAAAGCTATAGAGAAAAAAATTATAAGAGAAATAATACAGATAAAATCTGTTGAAGCTAAAATTTTTGAAAAAAAAATAGCCTATTTAAGATTAAAATCTTTTAATAGTAATAGTAGCAAACAACTAGTAAAAGAAATTGATAAATTTGAGAAAAAAAATGAACCAGTTGGCTATATTCTCGATCTAAGAAATAATCCTGGTGGACTTTTAACTCAAGCAATAAATGTAACTGATTTTTTTTTAGATGATGGTGAGATTCTCTCAACAAAAGGGAGAAAAGTCATAGAAAATAGAAGATTTTTCGCAAAAAAAGGTGACAAGGTAAAAGGTAAACCATTAATTGTGCTTATTAACCAAGGATCTGCTTCTGCATCAGAAATAGTTGCAGGTGCACTTCAAGATCACAAAAGAGCTATCGTATTAGGTGAAAATACCTATGGCAAAGGGTCTGTTCAATCAGTTATACCCTTAAGTGATGGGGGAGGAATAAGATTAACAGTATCTAAGTACTATTTACCATCTGGAAAATCTATTTCAGAAGTAGGTGTGGCTCCAGATATTATGGTTGAGGAAAAAGGTGAAAATTTTACTTTAAATAGCCCCTCTGACAACCAGTTAAATTATGCTCTAAAACTTTTAAAAACATGAACGTTAAAAAAAATCTTCCTTTAAGATTAGGTGTGGGAGTAGTGGTTTTAAATAAAGAAAATAAAGTTTTTGTAGGTAAAAGAAAAGACAATCCAATTGATAAGTGGCAAATGCCGCAAGGTGGTGTAGATGAAGGAGAAGATCTTATTAGTGCAATGAAAAGAGAATTAAGTGAGGAAACTGGAATTAAAAATATTACATTATTAAAAGAGGTAGAGGGATGGTCAGAATATGAATTGCCTGATTATCTTTTGGGAAAAATTTGGAAGGGAAAATACAGAGGACAAAAGCAAAAATGGTTTATTGTAAGATTTGTGGGTAAAGATAATGAGATTAATCTTGAAACTAAAAATCCTGAATTCATAGAATGGCAATGGGTAGAAATTGACAGTTTGCCCGGTGTAATTGTTGAGTTTAAAAAGAAAGTGTATGAAAATCTCGTTCCAAAAATCAGAGCATCCATTAATTGATTGCTGATAAACAATCGACTTTGTGTGACATTATATAACGTTTTTTATCGTCTAGACTCTCTTTTCCAAGTTCACTCTTAGCTTCTTCAATCATTTTAGATTTTTTTTCTTTTGATAAATTACTTATGTTTATAACTGCAGAGGAGAGGATTATTAATTTATTTTTTGAAAACTCTACTGTGCCTTCTTCAACAAAATATTGAGCTTCTTTATTACCAGAAATTTTAATGATTCCAGGCCTCAAGAAAGTAATTAATGGGATATGATCTGATAAAATTGTCATTTCTCCCTCAAATGAAGGTATGGTTACTGAATTTACTTTATCACTTAGTACTACCTCCTCTGGAGAAATAATATCTATGTCGTAATTTTCACTCATTTTAATTATGCTGCTGCTTCCTTTGCCATTTTTTCTGCTTTGGCTAAGGCTTCCTCTATTGTTCCAACCATGTAAAATGCTGCTTCGGGTAAATGATCATAATCACCCTTGCAGATGGCATCGAAACCTTTGATTGTGGAATCTAAATTAACTAACTTTCCAGGAGTTCCGGTAAATACTTCTGCCACAAAGAAAGGTTGCGACAAAAATCTTTGTATTTTTCTAGCCCTAGCTACAGTCAATTTATCTTCTTCTGAAAGCTCATCCATACCAAGAATAGCTATTATATCCTGTAAAGACTTATAGGTTTGTAAAATTTTTTGAACTTGTCTTGCTACTCGATAATGTTCTTCGCCAACAATTCTTGGATCCAAAATTCTTGAAGTAGAATCTAACGGGTCTACTGCTGGATAAATTCCAAGCTCAGCTATTTGTCTTGATAGAACTGTTGTTGCATCCAAGTGCGAGAATGATGTTGCTGGAGCAGGATCTGTCAAATCATCAGCTGGAACATATATAGCTTGTACTGATGTTATTGAGCCTTTTCCTGTTGTTGTAATTCTTTCTTGCAAATTACCCATGTCAGTAGCTAAAGTTGGTTGATAGCCAACAGCGGAAGGTATTCTTCCCAATAGAGCTGAAACTTCTGAGCCTGCTTGAGTAAATCTAAAAATATTATCTACAAAAAATAAAACGTCTTGACCTTCTTTGTCTCTAAAATATTCTGCTACAGTTAATCCGGTTAATCCTACTCTTGCTCGTGCACCTGGGGGCTCATTCATTTGTCCATACACAAGTGCAGCTTTTGATCCTTTTCCTTCAGGTTTAATAACTCCTGATTCTATCATTTCGTGATACAAGTCATTACCTTCTCTAGTTCTTTCACCTACTCCAGCAAACACTGAAAATCCACCATGCGCTTTTGCTATATTATTGATCAACTCCATAATAATTACTGTTTTACCTACTCCTGCTCCACCAAATAAACCTATCTTTCCACCTTTTGAGTATGGAGCTAAAAGATCGATAACTTTAATTCCGGTCTCTAAAATTTCTGTCTCTGTTGACTGATCTGTAAATTTAGGAGCTTCTCTATGTATTGGCCATTTTTCTTTTGTTTTAACTTCCCCTTTTTGATCGATTGGCTGACCTATAACATTTATTATTCTTCCTAAAGTTTCTGGTCCGACAGGAACACTAATAGGTGCTCCAGTGTTTTGAACAGTGTCTCCTCTTTTTAAACCCTCAGTACTATCCATAGCTATAGTTCTCACACTGTTTTCTCCTAAATGCTGAGCAATTTCCAAAATTAGTTTGTTTCCACCATTATCGACTTCTAAAGCCGTTAATATTTCAGGTAGTTCTCCTTCGAATTGGACATCTACTACAGCTCCAATAACCTGTGTAATTTTTCCATTTTTACTCATTTATAAACTCTCAGCTCCTGATATTATTTCAATAAGTTCTTTTGTAATAGCAGCTTGTCTACTTCTATTATAATTAATAGTCAGCTTTTCAACCAAATCACCTGCGTTCCTGGTTGCATTATCCATCGCAGTCATTCTTGACCCCTGTTCACTTGCAGAATTTTCCAAAAAACCTTTGTATATTTGTGTAGAAATATTTTTAGGTAAAAGATCTTCCAAAATCTCATCTTCTTCAGGCTCAAATTCATAGAATAAATTCTGTTCTTCTTTTGATTGCTCTTCTTTTTTTGCAGGAATTACTTGATGAACTTGAGGTATTTGGGTCATAACATTTTTAAATTTATTATAAAAAATTATACATTTATCAAATTCCTTATCTTTAAATAATTTTACTATTTGGTTTCCAATAGATTCTGCATCTTGAAATGATAGTTTTTTCTTTTCTTTAA
>MDTB01071427.1_pt1 | contig 11457 bp, 10 predicted proteins | sample 811161 | NCBI WGS metagenome assembly MDTB01 (sample SAMN05326650, study PRJNA326480) | marine metagenome | isolation source: seawater | place: Mediterranean Sea | collected 2009
ATGTCTGCAAAAATAAGGATTCATGTTTCATAGCAGCTACACTATTTTTGTACATGAACAACGAATGTACAATAGCAAACAGATTTGTTAAACTTTTTAGGATGTTTCGAATTAAGCTTTATGACTATTGAAAGACTTTGTATAAGAATATTAGTTACAGAAGTGGCAAATAAAAAATAGTTACGACTCATCCACGAATATATGGCCCAATGTATTGCACCTATTTTGAAAGAAATCAAAATAGAATATGGCAAAGATGATTTACCATTATTATAAATGTGCGTGGCAATCATTATGTTTGCCGAAACAGTGAAAAATGTTCCCAACATAGACAAATATTCCATATTTATTTGCTACTGCAATATTTATCATTAAGGCCAAAAATATCAGCGAGTATGTGAAACAGTCCAGCAGTTATAAATGTCTGCAAAAATAAGGATTCATGTTTCATAGCAGCTACACTATTTTTGTACATGAACAACGAATGTACAATAGCAAACAATATAACAAACACGATTCCTATGATTATTGATTCTTGTAAAAGATGCATACTTTTTTTAATAAGTACATAATTTTACATGTTCAAACTTTATTAAAAAATGTTTTACATTAAAATAAAAAAATGTGTGGTATAGTTGGTGTGCTACAGAAACAATCTGATTCGATCCCGATTGTATTCAGTAGTCTATCCAAACTTAAGAATAGAGGATATGATTCAGTTGGATATGGATATGTAGGTATTCAAGATTTTACTGTTGTAAAAAAAGCAAGCACGTGTGATAAAGATGCGTTCGAACTTATTGAACGTTCGAATGAATTTTCTAATTCATCTGCGAATTGTTGCATAGGTCACACTAGATGGGCAACACATGGACCGAAAACAGATTACAATTCGCATCCACACACAAGTTTTGATAAAACATGTATGATAGTCCATAATGGAATATTAGAAAATTACAAGCATATAAAAAATTTTTTAGAAAAAAACTCTTACACATTTCACTCAGACACCGATTCAGAAGTAATTGCGAATTTGATATCTTATAATTATAGAGAATATAAATCGTATGAGATAGCGATTCATGAAAGTTTGAAACAAATGATCGGAACTTGGGGGTTGTTGATAATGTTTTCAGATTCACCAAGTACAATTTATTGTTGTCGCCACGGAAGCCCATTATTAATAGGATTTACAGAACTTACTTTTGTAGCGAGCTCAGAACAAGCAGGCTTTCCAGATACTATTCAAGACTATATTTCTCTAAAAAACGGTGATTTATGCAAAGCATACATTGATCATGAAAACGACGACTTAATTATAAAATATGAATACGACTATGTTCCTAGAAGAATAATGACACGCATAACAGAAAACAGTCCTTCACCGTATTTACATTGGACACTAAAAGAAATATATGATCAAATAAAAACTTGTTCGGCAGCCACAAACTATGGTGCCAGAATAAAAAATAATATAGTAAAACTTGGAGGATTATCTGCAAACTTGGGTAAACTTAGACACATAAAAAATATTATAATACTAGGTTGTGGAACATCCTATAATGCTGGTCAATGTGCAAGACATTTTTTCACAAATAATTGCACTTTCAACACAGTTCAGGTATTCGATGCATCCGAATTCGAAACTTGTGATATACCTAACATAGGCGATACACTTATAATTCTTGTTTCTCAGTCTGGTGAAACTAGAGATTTGTACAATTGCTTTGAAAAATGCAGGAGGTGTATGACTCTCGGTATAATAAATGTTGTAGATTCGTTGATTGCAAGAGAAGTGGAATGTGGGTGTTACACCAATTGTGGTCGTGAAAACGGTGTAGCTTCTACAAAATCATTCACATCTCAACTTATAGTGTTGTCACTTGTTGCATTTTGGTTCAGTCATCATCATATAATAAATTTAAGTCAACCGGCTTTGGAAGACTGTAAATCACTTCCACAACATGTGGAATATGTACTAGAACATTGCAAATGGTTAAACTTGAATGAGTTTAAAAACAAAAATAGTGTATTTATTTTAGGAAAAGGAATAATGGAATATGTTGCAAAAGAAGCAAGCTTAAAAATGAAAGAGATGGCGTATATTCATGCTGAAGGTTATGCGGGATCTAGCTTGAAACACGGGCCGTTTGCTCTTTTAGATGACAAGGTGATTGTTGTGTTGCTCATAAATCAACAAAATTTAGAATCAATGTTAAATGTATACGCACAAGTAAAAAGCAGAGAATGTTGTGTGTATATTATATCAGATTGTGGCATAGACTGCGATTGCAAACTACCGTACAACAGAAGCTATAGTCAAGTGTTATTTTCAATCTCACTACAATATATATCATATAATTTGGCCATTGAAAAAAATATAAACCCAGATTACCCTAGAAATTTGGCTAAAGTTGTGACTGTTCACTAAACTTTTTTGAAAGTATGATCAAAATCATATAAAAAACAACCATGGTATTCTTCATACATGTCCCATTCGGCGGGGTTTATTATAGAAAGCACATGTTTTGAATTTTGTGTATACAAATAGTACATAGTCCCAGGGACTTTCTTAAATGTGGTTTGTATTTCTTGTAGTTTTTTGTTCATCCGACTTTCTTCAATTATTATCAACGCCTGATCATTCAACATTTGCATTTGAGTTGCCAAAAGGGTCAACTTTGCATATGCTGAATGATCTGCTTTGATAGAACTTAAATCCTCATTAGTAGACAACATACTAAATAATCTGGTGACAACATCTTTGTTCATATTTGAAAGTGACATTACTTTCTTTTTACAATTAAAACTATTTATCAAAAATTAAAAAATAATAAATAATAATATAAAAAATCACACGTTCCTAACTGTAGACTTTTACGAATGGGATGTACTTTGTATTGTCTCTGCTAATTAGTGGCCGAAAAACTCGCCCCATCAGTTGAGTTGCCAATTCTTTTACAATGTCTCCAACGAATATCACGGCATCCGTATATTTGAAGTCGACTCCAACTAAAACACTGCTGTATCTGTTGTTTGAGCAAAGTAAAACCATGGGATCCGGATACGCTTCCAAATTATCAAATTTGTCCTTCATTTCCTTAAAAGCAGTGCCTTTTCCATTTGTAGCTCTTTCTGTATCGTATACCTTCATGTTTAAATCTTCTTGCACAGAATTCATAAAAGCACTTATGCGATCCTTTGTCAAATCGTAAATATCTACCATCAAAAGAATGCGTCTGTATCCATGTGCACCCATAGATTTTAAGACAATGCTCAAGTTTTTCATTTGTAAATTTCTTTCACAAATGTTTTCATAAATTGTATCCTTCAAACTTTCTTTGACTTCAAAGGAATCGTAAACTTCTGGAGCTTCTATGGTCACTTGGTCTGAAATCGGAGTTCTACAGAATGCACACCTGTGAAATCCTCTGTAACATCTAGAACAGACACAATAGCTGCAGCAAGTCATCATTTTTACATCTTCAGTCTCTGAACAGCAAATAGGACATTCTTGACAAAACTCACGCATTCGTTCAATCATTCTTGATACATTTTTTTCTTCTGAAAGCTTTTTTCCAAATTTGGAAACGATAGTATCAAAAGAATTTATAATTTCTTCAATTTTTATAGAAGAATCATTACTCAAATGAGTGTCAAGTTCTTTCAGACCACTGGCTTCATAATCGTAATTGTAGTACGGAATGTTTGACCTCAGCACGTTAACAAAAGATGCAGGAACAATGTCCGCAGTAGAATTAGCCAAATGTGCAGCCAATGTTCCGCGCCGACTTTTCACATAGTATATTTCTTTTCCAACTGGAATGTATGGTTGCAAATCTAAACGTATTTGATCCCTAAAAAACAATGGCATGAATTGCATCATTTTGCAGTACTGATCGATTGTAAGTTGTGTGTCTTTGTAACAGCCACGCCTCAAAGTCCTATGTACCCATGCAATTTCATTCAATTCTCCATCAAAAGCTTCTTTAAGCCAAGAAGTACAACCTCTAGAAGCTTTTACTAATGCCTGTGGTGTAGCTTGAGGTAAAAGACGCACACAAACATCGGATTGTGCAGTTTTTGATTTCTCTCTAGGTGTATCGATTGTCATTTCATCTGTCACAACTACGGCAACAGCAATGTGTGGAAACTTTCTGAGTTCTTCATTTACTTTTCCTATTTGAAGAAACCAAAATGTAATAAAACCACGTGCGCTGTAATCATCAAGTGCTTGTTTAACGCTATAACTTTTACTTTGTCCATCCCAAACATTGTACTCAGCTGGGTGAATTTCTGTGAACTTATCAACAAGTCTCTCAAACTCATTGATCCAATGAGAATGGACCCCGCCAGAACTACACACCAACACGATCGGAGCAACGACAGGATGTTCAAGACCCCTAAAAGGAATGCCTGAACACTTATGAACGTATCGCGCTTTCATATTTTGAAAACCTTTTGTCACCAAATAGTTTGAAATTGCAATAGAAATGGATGTTTTACCACTGGCCGTTGCAAGTGCCAATATGTTTATTCTTTGTGGAACGTTTGCAACAGATGAAAAACTTGAACCTATCTCTATTTTTCTCTTTTTCCGATTCATAGTGTCATTCCTTTGATTCAGATTATCCAAATCTACTTCCATACTAACCGTATACGAAATAGGGTGTTCACAAATGTAATAGCAAAACAACCTTTGCCAAGGAGAAAAAAAAGTTGGAAACAATGAAATTATTCCCACAAGGTCGTTTACTTCAAGCGTATTTATCCAATGTTTTATGTTTATCTCAAAATTTGTCATAAACTTTAAATCGTTTGGAACATTCAGCCACTCTTTCAATTCTCCATCTGCTTTATCTGCAATGGACGTATAATGAACTTTGCGTGTACCACCGTTTCTTGGCATCCTATACCACTCATTTAAAGACTCATTGTTTCCAATGCTAGAAAAATTTCTATTGATTGTATTTTTTATATATACTGCACAAGACACAGGATCGTTGAAATCCAAACCGGAAGCCAGAAAAAGATTTCTCTGTGAAACATTTTCAGATGAATGAGTCTCCGTCGTGAGGTCAATGACTGCCGACATTGAGATGGATGAAGGTTTGTTTTGATCCAGGCGTTGCGTTTAAAAATTATCTCGTGCTATCTCTTGAAAAGTTCTATAAACATACTTTAAGAAAAATGCAAACTGTTTTTAATGTTAAATCATATTTATGAATGAGTTGTTTTGATAGATATTTTTTTATTTTTTATATATAAATGTTTTTCTATTTACTTTTACTAGGATACACAACAAATAATATTGATGATTACAAGTATTATGATACTAATTTTTTAGAAAAAGAAAAATGGAATAATCAATTTTACGGAAAAGATACTGAACTAGATTTTCATTATATAGCATTTTTCGATAAAACGTACTCTTATAACGATTTATTAGAAGCAAACTCAAAATATGAACAACTAAAACAAACCGATATTCCTTCTCCACAAAAATCTATACCAGAACTCGTACCTAAAAAATATATACAAAAACTCATACCATCACCGTCACCAGCACCTTCTACCCGGTTACTACCAGATACACCAGCAACTCCTATCTTGTAACCACTAGAACACCCAAGCACCCCCACTCACGCATACGACGATGACCACTGTCCGCTGCACTATCTGGAACACCGCCCTGGTTGCACACAAAAGCCGTTACACAAAAGTCCGCCATGAAGAAGATGAACGTGCACTCAAAAAATATCCTGGAAAAATTCGTTACTATTCGTGGGAACCTGTGGAGTGGATACACAACCCTCCAAATGAATGGGAAATGAAGCAAGTTCCTCAGAATGAGTATCCTACCCCAAAAGATGTGGTAAGATAATTTTACTATTCAAAAAAGTCTCAGAGTTTTATATAGAACACTCCAAGTTAATGGGAAATTAATCGAGCATATCACTATTCCAAAATTCTGTGAAAAAAATATATTGTATTTAATTTTATATGCTTGCAAAACGGATGCGATATTGGCGAGTCTTTATAAAATCCGAATCGTATTATATTAACAAAAAATAAATTTTTGCTACCAGAATCAAAAAATCTGTGGCATCTAGTATGGAAAAGGTTGGTAAACGACAACACACGAGAACGCTCTCCCCTCTTAATCTTTCTTTAGAATTCAAAGTATACAATGTAGAAGGTGATTTGGGTATTTTAGATGAAGAAACTAAAAAAATTTGGTTTGGGTACAACCTGGAACCTGAATATGTGGAAAACCTGGAGACTTACGAACAAGTATTTTTAAATCAACTACCTCCAAACTATGGTGAATTCAAAAACTGTACTATAGGCGGCGTAGGTAAAACAAAGCGTGTGATCGGTATCATAAGAGGGGGGGATGAAATAGAAAAACATACTATTGTCTATGCGAGTAACATCGAAAACTTGGAGGTGTTTAAAACTGGAATTGAAAAATTAACAGATGAGATAGTTTCTATAGAAGAAATAGAAACATGTGAAGATGAATATGGGACCGCTGCCAAACTTGTATGCTTAGTAAAAAACATACACATAGTATGTGCAAATATAGCAAGGTATGGTGCAAAAGTACACATTTCAGATGAAAGTGTAAATACGTTCGAATGTTTGGGAATAGAACGTTTGGATAGACGAGAAGAAGAACCCAAGCGTGCACCCGAAAACTGGAATTATTCTTATCTACCCGAAAACTGGTGTGGTGTTCCTACACTGTGGTTAAACTTGGCCATAAATTACAGATACTGTGACACTAAATATATGCCTCAGCCACTGAAACAATATGTAAATGCCCTTAACTTAGTAGATAACAATGAACTAATAAAAAAAATAGAAAACTATAAGTGGGTAAGTGCTGCACTAGAAGAATGTCAAACACTTCAATTGCTTAATTCCTATTATATACTGAATGTGGAACAATCTTATGATCCTATACAAAGAGAGATGTCAAAATTATTACAATACAGATATCTTGTTTGTAGGGGGTACAGTGCCAGATGGATGGGAAAGTACGACCAGAATGCGCTACATTTGGGAAACGGGTTGACCATAAGAAGATTTAAGAAGTTGGACCAATATAGCATTTCTAATCTAGAAACACATGTATTGGAAAAAGTTTATAGAAAAGATGGAACATTAAAAGGGAAAGGAAACAAGGGTTCTAGGAGTAAATACGTTGATCCTTCTGTGAGGTATATTCCTTCTAGAAGAATGCGTCAAAAACATAATTTGGAAGAAATAATGAAAAAAGCACCGACCGTTTCAGAGACTAACGAAACTATACAAGTTTTCACGGATTCAGAAGACGAATGGGAAACGGTTACATATTTCAGTAATAATCCTTGATTGTAAATTATTGTATGTTGTATTTTTTTATGTCTATAAATAAAAAATGTACAAAACAGTTGCATTTTTGGGTCTTTAGTCAGTTATCGCATCTGCATATTGTAAAAACTTGCGCACTGCTTTGGCTGAATCTTTACCTAGCTTAGAATTCGTTACTTCCGGATACATGTGCTAAAAAAATAAATATATGTGCAAGTTTAAAAAAAAAATTTTTTTTGTGAACGACAAAAAAATGAGTGATTATAGTTTCTTAAAATCTGGTCATTCTTTAATAGAAGAGACAAACGGCATAGATGAATCATATATGAAAATGATAATGTGCTTATTGAAAATGTTTGAAGAAGATTCTCTCATTACTGCGGGTAAATATACTATAGGATGTCGTCGTACAAATGTTACTTCTCAAGATGTTCAAAAAGCATTGATGTATCAAGCTCAACACTTTTTCAGTCAAGATGGAAGCTTCGAAGAACGGTTTAAAGGATACATGGAATCGCACGAGGAAGGAGGAGAAGAGGAAGAAGAAGAAGGAGGAGAAGAGGAAGAGGAAGAAGGAGGAGAGGAGGAAGGGGAAGAAGGAGGAGAGGAGGAAGGGGAAGAAGAAGAAAGTAGCGAAAATTATGACGAAAATGTAGATGAAGAAGAAGCAGAAAAATTTAAGGGTTTAGTCGAAAAAATAAATGAAATTCACAGTAATTGGTCATCTTGGAACCCAACAGATCCAGTTCAGTGTATTATTAAAAAATCGATAGATCATGTTTCCACTTTATAAAATCATGGAAACATATTACATGTTATTTTTTGGGGTTTGGACATGTTACGCTTCATTCCTACTACGCCAGCCCACGCTGCTGCAACGTTTGCATTTATTAAAATCACGAAAAATATAACTTCTAAATATTCTAAAAACGTTTTTGCTTTTATAGAAAAACATAATATAAGAGACCCGTAAAACACTGTGAAAATAGAATACATTTCATATCCGTCCCATTCGTTTCCGGGGACCATATTTGTCAAAACATCTGTTCCCAAATCTTTGTAAGCTCTGTACAAACTTGGGATGGTCAAATAGAGAAGTAGTACTGCTGCAAACAGGTTTTGGCATTTTTCAGAATCGTCCAATAAAAATGTACACATACCATAAAGTGGTCCACCTAGAAACGAACTAGGTTTTAGATATTTTTGTATTATCAAATACGCATGCCAGAGAACCATCATGAAAAAGTCTACCACGAACACATCTGCTACTGGATTGTACATACGTTGTTGTCTAAAAAACAACAACGGAATGAACATTATACTTAGAAGTTGTCCCATTTTGAGAGCCAAATAATATACCTTGTTGGACGTAGACTCAAAAAAGTGAGTGAACAAAATAACTATTAGTGGAACTAACAAAAACCATAAAGTTGTTATAAAAGTTTTGGGTATTCTGCTAAAAAGATCCAATAACATAGTTGGTAAGTCATTGTTTTCAAAATAACCAAAGTTGAAATATTGGAAGATTGTGGTCATCCAAGGCCCAACTACTAAAACTAAAAATAAACATGTGAATAAATAGTATTCAAAAGTTTCAAACAGCTTGTTCATATTTTTTTTTATAATTTAAAATATTTAAAAATAAACCATCAACTAATACTTAAATACTATGAATATTCTAAGCTTTTAGGTAACACATTTAATGTATAAATACACATACTACTGGGGTTGTTCTGAGTAAATATCTTGTTGTAAATCTGGGAAAGGTGGGTATGGCGACATTGGAGCTATGGGAACAGATAATAGAAACGAAACCAAATGCAGCATTTTTGAAAATAAAAAATAATTTGATTGTCAGACTTTGAACAATAATTACAATAAATAAATATATAAAAATGAAACTTCCCATAGTATATGCATCAAAAACTTCCTTGTCATTCGAGAAATATATGAAAAAACATAACAATTATATTATTCAGAAGGCTTTTTGTTTCGGAGCTGTGTTATTTAGAGGATTTGATGTAGACTCTGATGCGTTTGGAAACGGTGTACAGAACTTTAACTTGAAAAATTATGATACGGTTGGTTCCGCAGCACCGAGGACAAAAATATCTGGTTCCATATATACCGCAAACGATAGCCCACCATCGGAGACGATACCGATGCACCACGAAATGGCACAAAACATAAATCCACCCAGCTATATATTTTTCAATTGTCAACACCCATCGAGTCAAGGTGGCGAAACACCGATTCTAAATAGTCGCGACTTGGCAAGTTACATAAAACATAAACACGCTTATATATATGAAAAACTAAAACGAGGTGTATTTTACACTCGTGTAATGCCAAGAAAAGATAATCCCAAAAGTGCACTCGGAAGAGGATGGGAAAACACGTTTCATAATAAGGATAAGATGAAACTAGAAGAATTTTTAAAAAGTAGCAACATGACTTTCAAATGGTTGAAAAACGATTACTTGAAAGTTACAACGCCACTTACACCAGCATTCAGATACAGTCAACGAACAAATAGAGAAACCTTTTTCAATTCTATAATTGCAGCTTATACTGGATGGAATGACAACGTAAACTATGGAGAGACTGCGGTTCAATATTGTGACGGGTCTTACATTGAAAATGAATTTATAAGTGATGTATTACAGTTTATGGAGAATGAAAAAGTTACTTTTCCATGGGAAAAAGGAGATGTGTTGATGATTGACAATTCTATAGTAATGCATTCCAGAAATACTTTTACACCTCCGAGAACACTTTATGCTTCGATAAAACACTTTCCAAAAAGTTTTGTGAAAACCAAGGGCATGAAAACTCTTGCTTCATGGGACAATATTCCTATGACACATTTTGGTACTTGGAAATTGAAAAATGTTGAAGAATCTGTAAAAAATGCAATATTAGATGGATACAAGTGCATAGATTGTGCAAGTGATTATGGAAACGAGGAGAAAGTTGGTGACGCTATAAAACTATGCATGGATATTTATGACATAAATAGAAAAGATTTGTTTATAACAAGTAAACTTTGGAATACATATCATTCAAACGTGAGAGATGCATGCATTAAAACTTTGAGAGACTTGAAACTAGATTATCTGGACTTGTATCTCATACATTTTCCTATATCTCTCAAAAATATGCCATTAGACTCAGACTACCCACCCGGTTGGGAATATTACGACCAAGGAATGCGTGTTGATCGTGTCCCGATGCACAAAGTATGGAGACAAATGGAATTGCTAGTGAAAGAAGGTTTGGTGAAAAATATTGGCGTGTGCAACTTTCCAGTCGCATTATTGAGCGATCTCCTTTCCTACTGCAACATTCTTCCTTCAGTTTTGCAAGTCGAGATTCATCCGGAAAATCCCCAAAATGCACTCTTGAAATTTTGTCAACAGAACGACGTGCACGTGAGTGCATTTTCACCATTGGGTGGAAAAAGTTATCAAACACCGTCCTTGTTGGAACACGATATTATACTGGAACTTGCAAAAAAATATAAATGTACTCCCTCACAAATACTGCTAAGTTGGGGAAGAAAGAGAGGAACATCAGTTGTCGTTCGATCAGACAATCCAACTCATATAGAACAAAACTTTAAAAACATAAATATACAAGATGATGATATTTTAAAAATTTCTAGTTTTGAAAAAGGACTACGATACAATGATCCTAAACTGTTTACTCCTGAAAAGAATGGCTTCGAACCTATATATGACTAACCGTTCAATTTTTTTATAACTTACACGCGGCGCCACCGAATGTAAGAAATAACACCATTCTTATTGCATTGTGGGCAAATTTTATCGGACAGCCATTTGCGTGATGGTGCATTCTGCCGTTTGGCATAGAAATGACCAGTCTCCGTGGATAACTTTGGACAGTAGAGTTCAATCTTGTGCCCGATCAAAGACTTTATTTCTTCATCTGTGCAACATCTCTCACCGTTTCCACCAATCATCAAATCAAAGTTTTTCCAAATAGAATTGTGCTTTTGACCAGGGTTGCATGCATGAGAAAGTTCATGACGAATGATTTTTGTCAGCTTCTCTACACTTACACCCCTGTCTACCATGG